>Ga0209800_10002988_pt1 | contig 14092 bp, 12 predicted proteins | sample Higcelweek8metaG_FD_187174 | JGI IMG/M metagenome (GOLD analysis project Ga0209800, IMG submission 187174) | Freshwater pond sediment microbial communities from the University of Edinburgh, under environmental carbon perturbations - High... | ecosystem: Environmental > Aquatic > Freshwater >...
TGGACTGATTTAAAATTGCATTTGGTATTATACCCCAAAGAGAGATGCGTAACAAAATAATTTATACTTTTATACCAACCCGTTAGAACAAACAGACCTAAAGCAAACCAATATACCCGCGCAGAAAGATTTTCACAAGAGAGATAAGTTGAGGGCTGAAAAGTTAAGAATAGAAATAAGTCAAGAAGTTTTGAAAAGCACAATTAGCTTTTCGCTATTTACCAGTTACCTGCAACCATAAAAACGAACCACAGATGATGAAAACATGGATTTTATTAGTGATAATTTTGAAAATTACAAATTCTTTAATATCAGCACAGCAATGTGAGGATTTTGACAAAAATTTATTTCACATGCTTCCTGATACATTTCCAGATAAAATTAATTGTATTGATTCTAATGGATTAAAGCAAGATTGGTGGATTGAATATAAAATAAAATATAATCCTGTAGACAGACCAGATGAACTTTCAAAAGGAAATTATGTGGATAATTACTCTTTTGGTAAATACAAAAACAATATAAAAATCGGGGATTGGATTTCGGTAGCAAATGTACACTTGATTTATGAGACACGCCGAGATAATTACTATTATTCCATGGATACAATAATGATTACCTCTCGATTTGCTTCAGGTGAATCAACTTTGTATTATAATGCTGATTGTTCAATAATAAAATCGAACAGTTTATGTGCAGATGAAAAATTTTCGATTTATATAGAGTGCAATAAGAAAAGTGAAATTGGCAAGGAGTGTAAAATGACATATCGGGATGAAAAAATAAAGGAGTTCTCATTTGAGCAGTTTGATATGGAATTTTATGGTAGTTTCATTGAATATAAGCAAGAGAAGAAAATAATTGATAATAAACTTGATAAATAAATGGAGCAGGTAATACGCGGTCATAAAACATGCCGGTTTCAGTGAGTTTTCGAGCGTTTCGTCCCGCCTCAAACTTCCCACGACTACTCATTTGCAATGATGGGTTAGCAGTTTCTCGTTTGCAATAAGAGGAATGCAACAAGCCATTTTATATTAAAACTTTCCTTCGCCAACAATAGCGGCTCGCTTTAGCAAACGAGGAAAAGCAATGCAAATCAAACCCCAAATCAACACCACCGATAAAGAGAACGATCAAATGGTATATGCGTTATACCAATTAATCGAAGAAGAGATAAAGATTGCAGAAGAATAAAATACAAGCCCCAACGGGGCGGCAGATTCAGCATAGGGCAACGTCCTATGAAACGGGGCAACGTCCTATGAAAACAATCGTCACTAAGCAATTAGCCCTGAAAGGGCGAAAGAGCAGATAAATTGAATATTGAATCCGATATACAATTCATTAAGCGCAGCCTTAGCATATAATAGAAATATCATAAATTTGTACAAGCCCCAACGGGGCGGCAGATTCAGCATAGGGCAACGTCCTATGAAACGGGGCAACGTCCCATGAATAAAACAACAATAAAAAATTTGAGCTATGCCACAATCGTTATCAAAGGTCTATGTGCATCTCACATTTAGCACAAAAAACCACAAACCCCTCATCACATCAGAAGTACAGGATAGACTATTTCAATACATGGGCGGAATATGTACAGGGTTAGAATGCACACCGGTTCAAATTGGGGGATACCAAAACCATGTTCATATACTCTGTTTGTTATCGCGCAAAATTGCCCAAATGAAATTAGTTGAAGAGGTAAAGAAAGAATCATCGAAATGGATAAAAACGATCGACAAACAATTTTATAATTTCTATTGGCAAGATGGATATGGAATTTTTTCAGTGAATCCTGCCGAAAAAGAGGTTGTCGTTGAATATATCAAAAAACAGGAAGAGCATCACAAAACCAAAACGTTTAAGGATGAGTTCAGGGCTTTTCTGAAAAAATACAATGTTGATTACGACGAACGATATGTTTGGGATTAATCTTTCGCCCTTTCAGGGCTTCTAGTTGTTCCGATTTATTTTCTCAAAGGGCGCTGCCCTTTGCTGAATCTTTATCCCTTTCAGGGATAGACAGAATAGCTTGTTGGCCTGGTTGTCGAAATCGATGGATCGAGCCACATTGGTAAAGAGGAAAACGATCAGGAAAGAGAAGATTATTTAATATCGTTGGGATTGAGGGTCTACCGGATAAAAGTAGTTGATATTATGCAACATCTGTCGAACGTAATGAGAGTATTGGAGGAGTATTTGATTGCGGAATATGGGGAATAGCCACCCCGGCCTGCGGTGAAGGGAAAATCCCACCCCGGCCTACGGCCACCCCTCCAAAGGAGGGGAATTTTGAGCAGTGGGTTGCGGGCAGTTGTCCAATGGAGGGGAATTTTGGACACAATCAGCTCCCTCGAATACTTCTGAATAGTTTCACTATTTTTGCCAAAACAATAGAAGCCTCTTCATCTCACTTCAAAGGCCATAGAGTTTCGTTCAAGAGCCTCTTCAACTGAAACAATTGACATAGAGTTTCAAACAAGAGCTTCTTCAACTGAAACAATAGGCAATGAGTTTCACACAATTGACCCTTCAACTGAAACAATAGACAACGAGTTTCAAACAATTGACTCTTCAACTGAAATAATGGTCATAGCGAATCAAACAATTGCCTCTTATTGTCGACCAATTGAAGCTTAAGTTCAAACAATAACCTCTTATTGTCGACCAATTGACAATAAAGTTCAAACAATGATCTCTTGTTGTCGACCAATTGAAGCTTAAGTTCGAACAATGACCTCTTATTGTTGATCAATAGAGGAATAATTTCAATCAATGAAGAGAATTTTTTTTTCTATCAAAAAATATTTCATTTCAGAAACCTATGAAACACTCTCAGGATAAGGGAAGCAGCGCGATACTGCCTAAATTAAGATATAATCATCTGAATATTATCAGTCAATCGGTTATTTCTACTCCACTATCATCTCGGTAACGGAGAGTAAACAAAATTCATAACACATCGACTGCTTTTACGAATCGACGATTGTACCCCTCCTTTTTTAGACTTGTAATAACCACTTTCATTTCACGACCTGAGGTTGCATGGATAAATTCACTTTCCTTTCCTCTTGGATTTGTAACGATACCCACATGACCTACAACATTCCGGGTAGGACTCAAAAACAGCAAAACATCTCCCTTTCGTACACTGTCAATCGGGATCACTCTCCCAAAATGCTGAAATTGTGAAGAGCTTCGTGGAACCATAATCTTAAAATGTCGAAAAACAAAATGAACAAACCCGGAACAGTCAAACCCATACTTGCTATAACCACCGGCAATATATGGTGTACCTAATAAATTCATTCCAAAACTCACAATGCTGTCCCTCAGGGACACATTAACTTCAATCGGATTTAGCATGGTGGCTTTTGTCACAGTTTCAACCTTTTCGGGTAACCTATTAACTTCTCTCAATAAACCATAAGTCGTGATGCACAAAACGATGACCGATAAACCAACGAGTGTCACAAATATTGAACGTTTTATTCTCTTATATTTCATAAAAAAAAACTGAATTAGAAATCGTTGAGTTTATATAATCGGTGTAGATTTATCCTGTATTCAATGATTGAACAGGGATGGTACGTTGAGCAATCTATCTTACACATAACAAATCGAACCGGGTTTAGTTTCTTTGAGGCGAAACAAGCAAAGAATCCGGCTTCTAACATCCAATATCAACTCTCCCCCATTTCAATATATTAACGTTAACTTTTGCTGACTTGCAATTATTTAAGACTGACTATTTCCAACAATAAATCCACTTTTCATTACATTTGATACTCATACGTAGTGAAGAAACTTTAAACATATCCTGTCTATTCTATCAATCTGTACAATATATTCGCCTATGAACACTCCCATCATCGACATCACCGATCTTTCAAAAACCTATGGAAAATCAAGAGGAATAGATCATGTCAACCTGAAAATCAATGAAGGAGAAGTGTTTGGTTTCATAGGTCCCAACGGAGCCGGAAAATCTACAACCATCAGGATCTTGCTAAACCTCATATTCCCTACCGGCGGCAGCGCAAGAATTATGGGAATGGATGTAATCAGGGAAACAAAAAAGATCAAACAGCTGATTGGTTACATCCCATCCGATGCCAATGCTTACCCGGCTATGGATGTACAGGAATTTCTGAGTTATTGCATGCGTTTCTACAATGTGCAAAATGGTTTAAACCGAATAGCAGAACTCGCTGAATTGTTTGAGCTTGACACCAAACGGAAAATCGACGACCTCTCGATGGGAAACCGGAAGAAAGTGTCGATTATACAAAGCCTGATTCACTCACCAAAACTTCTCATACTCGACGAGCCAACCATGGGACTTGATCCCCTGATGCAGGCAAAATTCTTCGAACTATTGCGACTGGAGAACCAAAAAGGAATGACCATATTCTTCTCTTCCCACATACTCAACGAAGTTCAGATGCTCTGTAAACGGGTAGCCATTATCAAAGAAGGAAAAATCATCAACGTTGAGGACATTGAAACCCTGCGAAAAAAACAACTGAAGAAGGTATTTATTGAATTTGAAGATCACCGGAATAAAGAAAGCCTAAACCTCGATGGGATCGAAAGCATAATCTCACGCGAGGATGCTGAATTATCCTTTATGTACTCTGGCATGATCAATGAACTGGTTGGGTCGCTTGCTGAAAGGAAAATTGCTAACCTGACAATTGAAGAGCCAACACTGGAGGAAATTTTTATGCACTATTATAATTAGAACGGTACCGATGAACAAGAACCTGTTTTTAAACGAGATGAGAAGAAATTTAACAAGTCTCATCCTTTGGACAACCGTAATTACTGTGTTGATTGTGATTACCATGTCGGCGTACCGCACGTTTTTTGAAAATCAATCGAAGGTCATGGGGATGATGAGCCTGGTGCCAAAAAGCGCACTCCAGTTTAAGGGAATTTCTAATTTCAAAGATTTACTGTCTGTACTTGGCTTCTATTCTGTCAACAATGTCATTTACATGATGGTTCTGGGAAGTATCTTTTCCATTGTACTCTCGTCAAACATCCTGCTAAAAGAAGAATACAATAAAACAGCCGAGTATCTTTTAACCCGCCCAATTACCCGCAGCGAAATTTTCTTCAGCAAAATATCGGTGGTTGCCATTCATATCTTTTTATTGAATATGGTCACGGCCCTGGCTGGTTTTATTTGCATGGAAGTGGTTAAGAACGAACCCTTCAGCATAAAAGCTTTTCTGATCATCTCGCTGTTTACATTCTTACTTAACCTTCTGTTTGGAGCCATCGGGCTTTTCATCTCAACACTGGTAAAAAGGGCAAAACCAATTACAACCTTCAGCATAGGAATGGTTTTATTCTTCTACTTCATTCATACCATTTCAAAAATTTCAGTAAGTTTTTCTAAAATTGGCTATCTCAGCCCATTTAAATACGTAAACACGGAAGTCCTAAAAACAAATTATGGTCTTGATTTCGGAAACCTGCTATATTTTGTATGCTTCACATTGATTTTGACCGGAATCTCTTACCGGATTTACACCCGAAAAGACATTTATTTGTAATGCCTTATACATATTTATTGATCAGGGCAAATTGTCAGGAAATTGTCATAGAATAGAAATAAAAGCGGGAGCTCTGCATTCCACACCTGGAATCACTTTTCCAACATACTTATTTCCAGTGATCAACATTAGACCGTAGGGATTAAAAAGTTTTAAGAATAATTGGCAAACAGGTATTTTATTTCTAACTAAACAGTAATAAAAATGAAAAATATTTGCTCATTATATTTAACAATTCTCTTTCTGTCATTTACATTTCTTTCATGTTCAGAAGACGAAATTTCAACAGTTTACAAGTACAACCCACCGGTTCAAACCAACGACGGTCTGAACACATCAACACTGGATGATGTAAAAATCAATACTGTGTTTATTGAAAAAATGGTTGATGATATCGACTCAAATGTGTTTGGAGCTATTCACAGTGTTTTGATTGTAAAAGACAATAAATTAGTCCTCGATGAATATTTCGGTGGGTATGATAGGGATAAATTACACGAAATTTGCTCTGTTTCAAAAAGTATCTGCTCTGCGTTGATGGGAATAGCCATCGACAAACAATATATTTCAGGTGTTAATGACCCGATCAAATCATTTTTACCCGAGTACAACAATATTGACTGGACTGGGAAAGAAGATATAACCATTGAAGATTTATTAAATATGACTTCGGGTTTTCAATGGGATGAATGGTCGACCGGGTATGGCGATCCTGAAAATGTTTTCAGAGCAATGATCTCTTCACCCGATCCGATAAAATATGTCATAAACGAAACATTAACTTCTGAACCAGGTACAACCTTTACTTACAATACCGGCTTGCCAATACTTTTAGGCAAGGTTCTTTCAAATGCAACATCAATGGATTTAGACACCTTTGCCACAAAATATTTGTTTAAACCGTTGGGAATTGGAACTCGAAAATGGATCATGTATGGAAATAGAACCTATTCCATTGGTTCAAGTTTAAATATTACTCCAAGAGATATGGCCAAATTCGGGTTGCTTTATCTCAATAAAGGAAAATGGAACGGACAGCAGATCATATCTGAAAAATGGATCGACCAGTCAGCAGAATGTCCGGTTCTTGTAGACGGTGACACTTATTACGGTTATTATTGGTGGCGTTTCCCCTTACAGGTGAACAATAAACAAATGGAGGGATATTACGCTATAGGAAGAGCTGGTCAGTATATTTTTGTTTTGCCAACCTGTAATATGGTCGTTGTCTTTACCAGCTGGAATGATAATGAACTAAGTGATAACCCTGTGAAAATATTACAGAAATACATTCTTCCGGCATTAAAATAGTCTTGCATTTTGAAAAATAGTTGATAGAGATTCGCTTTTGATATTATAAAAATCATATTCCCAAATTTTCTTTTTTTCTAACTTTGCCTCAAATCAAAGGCTATGAACGAAATTTTCTCTCAATTCCCGGACACCAATTTATTCAATTACGTCATCCTTCCTATCCTGATTTTCTGCGCCCGAATCTGTGATGTAACGTTTGGAACATTCAGGATTGTCATGGTAGCCAAAGGTCAGAAATTTATTGCCCCAATATTAGGGTTTTTTGAAGTGCTGATATGGATCGTTGTTATAGGCAATATCATTCAGAACATGGACAACTGGGTTTGTATCATTGCATACGCCAGCGGTTTTGCCACCGGCAACTTTATAGGGCTAATCATCGAAGACAAAATAGCCATGGGGATCGTAAAAATACAGATCATCACAGTGAAGACAGCAACCGATTTGATAAATACCCTCGTCGCTTCAGGCTACGGAATTACCCACCACGAAGCCAATGGTGCCAATGGAAAAGTCAGCATCATCTATTCAATTATCAACCGGAAACAAATCCCAGTCATTATTGAAATGATAAGCAAACACAACCCCGACGCATTTTATACCATTGAAGATGTGAAGTTTGTAAATAAAGGAATCATCCCCGAAAATTCAGCTAACCGGTGGAGGATAGGGAAATAAACTGAAATATTGAAAGACAGAAAAACTGATTCTTTGAATTAGCACATTGTCGAATTAGCACATTGAATCAAATATATATATCCCTCGACCCATTCTTTATAAATTCGTAGTTTTTCATGAACTCATTAAAGATCCGACCATTGTTTTTCATGAAGAAATTGTGGGTTTTGATTTCGCCAATCTCCTGTTCAATGAGCTTTTCTCCCAGCGCTTTGGTTTCGGGCGAAGCATAATCGTCAAGGTATTCACGAAAAGTTAGAACCGCATTCAGCTTGCAATATCTACCTTCAACACAACTCTTAAGCATCCCCATTATTTTATCACCAGTCCTTCCACAACGGTAACCTGCTGTACAAAAGGAAGAAATCATGCCCATTTCAGCTACCTCTTTAATGATTTCGTCGAGGCTGCGAGGATCACCAATGGTAAATTGTTCTGAATTGGTATCTTGTTCACTCTTGCATTCCTGATAAGCACCAATCCCAATTTTGGTCGATGCATCGGTTTGGGTACAACCCAATTTTAAAAGTTCCCGTTTAATTTCAGGTTTTTCGCGGGCAGTAATAATTAATCCCGGATAAGGTAACGCAAGACGCAAAACAGCTATAACCTTTTTAAAATCTTCATCGCTGACCAGGTATTTCGATTGGGTACTTAATGAGGAACCCGATGCTGGAGTAATCCTTGGCACAGAAACTGTATGTGGTCCAACGCCAAAAACACGTTCCAGATCGGCAGCGTGCGATACCAGACCTAATACTTCAAAACGCCAATCGTATAAACCAAATAACGCACCAATGGCCACATCGTCGATACCGGCTTCCTGGGCACGGTGCAATGAATAAAGTCTCCATCGGTAGTCGCCTTTCAACGTCTGAGGCGGATGAACTTTTGAGTAGGTTTCGTGATGATAGGTCTCCTGAAACACCTGAAGAGTACCGATCCCCGAACTTTTCAATAGTTTCAGATCATTGATATCCATAGGAGCCGCATTAACATTTACCCTGCGAATTGATGTAATTCGCCCGCTAACCGGCGCTTTCCGTTCAACGGAATACACCTCTTTAATTGTGTCGACCATGTAGTGAACATCGGAATTGGGATGCTCTCCATAAACCATGATTATTCGTTTATGTCCATTGTCTAAAACCGTTTCGGTTTCTTTTCTGACCTCATCAAGTGTGAGAGTCCGTCTTTTCTCGTTTATGTTTTCTGAACGGAAACCACAATAGGCACAATTATTTACGCAAAGGTTGGAGCAATAAAGTGGTGCAAAAAAGACAATACGGTTATCATACACCTTTCTTTTGATAGCAATAGCCGCTTCATTAATTTCATTCCAAAGTTCAGGATCGGTCACATGAATCAGTTTCGCGGTTTCATCTATTGAAAGCGCCTGAATGTTCATTGATTTCTGAATGATACGACGCACCTCTTCCTTCGATGGATTTTGATTCTTCCGAAGCGCTTCATTCAACAAATCATCATCGATAAAATCTTTTCCACCAACTAGATATTTGCTATTTTCATCGGGTTTAATCACCTGATGAACCCAATCTTTAACCGATAAATTGCTCATTATTTAAAATTTGAGATAAAGTTAGGACTAAACGCCTTCAGAAAAAACAAATGGGAAAGAAATTAGTTGAGAAGTTAACGTATCGTACCATCAAGGAGACTGTTCAAAAAGGAAAGGGCAGCCTCTTTTTCATCAGAGGTTGGAATCCTCAGTCGTTATCTAACAATCAGTTTACGGGTGATCTGGTTTTTACCATTATTGATTGACATAAAATAGATCCCCTTCGACAGGCTTGGAAGATCAAGGTTTTGTCTTGAATTCGATGCTGTTACAGAAATAACTTTAACACCTAACGCGCTGTAAATGTTTATCTCATAAGGGGTCGAACTATTGCCCATATCAATTGTCAGACTACCGGAAGTTGGATTAGGATAAAATTTAATGGAACTGTTAGCATCATGAATGACTGGACTGTCGTTTTTACTTATATCTAAAATATTCTTAAAATCCTTCCATCCAAGAGCTTTTCGATATAATGCAACTGTTCCATCGGGTACATATAGGATACAATCGTCGAAGTTTACATTTTCAAAGGGCCTTAGGGTATTACCCAGATCGATAGGTTTTTCCCAATTAACTATAATATATTTCAATCCGGTACAATCATAAAAAGCACCTGATCCTAATGTGGTTACCGACTCTGGGATTGATAGGGCCTTTAGTAAGGTACAACCCCCAAATGCCGATTTTTCAATAGTGGTAACCGAAGAGGGGATCGTAAATTTTTCATTGATTATATTAGGGCATTGAATGAGATGTGTTTGGTCCTTATTATAGAGTATGCCGTCGATGGATGAATATTTCGGATTATCTGGATCGACATTTAGGAACGCGGTAGATCGGCCAAAAGCATAAAGGCCAATGGTGTCGACCGAAGAAGGAATATCAAGTTTTGCAAGGTTCGTGCAAAGCCAAAAAGCACTGTTTCCAATTGATTTAACGGAGGAAGGTATCGTGATATTTGATAATTTTTCACATAAATGGAAAGTATGATCATCAATTTTTTCGACTGAATTGGGGATCTTAACAGATTCGAGACCCGAGCAGTATTGAAACGCATTAGGACCAATAGTCGTTACACCGTCTGGAATATCAATTGTTGTAATCCCGGTACAAAACTCAAAGACAGAGTTGCCAATGCTAGTAACCGAAGAAGGTAGGATAACCGATTTAAGGTTTTTCTTGTTCCAAAAAGCATTATCGGGAACTGTATTATCGTGATAGTCTGTATAGTACTCAGTTCCTTCATTTCCGCTATAATGAACGACTGTAACATCTCGCAGATCGAGCGCCTCAAGTACAGGCATACTATCGCGCATGGTCTTAAAATCAGTGACATCGATTGTCCCGGAGAGCGAAAGTGTGGTCAATTTTTTCTTCTGGTCGCCCAGAATTTTATAAAGAAAACCTGCAATGACAAATCGGCTGTTGTATTGAGTGACACAAACGATTTGGCTATCAAGTCCCTCAGGGTATAAAGTGACTGTCCCCATGCGTTTACCTTCCTTCAATTCAGTAACCTGAAGTAGAAGTGAATCGTTTCCCTCGCTTTTGGAAGGGATTACTTTTAACCATTCTTTATCGGAAGAGGCAGTCCATGGAACACTGGATGCAATATAAAAGCTATAGGATCCTGCTGCATTTGAAAGTCCAACAGAATTGGAAGTAGTAAATAATCCAGGCAATTCTACCAAATTTACAAAATACATCCATTTACTTGCTTTCAGAAATGAAGGTTTTGTTCCATACGGAATGTAAAGAGTACATGCTGAAAGATCGACTTTTGAAAAGACATCCACTGATTTGCTTAGGTCGATAGGAGAAGGAGAAAGCAATGTGAGCGATCTTAAGCTGGTGCAGGATAAAAATGCACCGTCCCCAATATGGTTAACCGAGAAGGGAATGGTTATCGAGTCTAGTGAGGTGCAGTAAGAAAAAGCCTCGAGCCCAATTGAAATAACGGAAGATGGAATGGTTATCATCTTTAATCCGGAGCATTTTCGAAAAGCGCCTTGACCGATAGAGTTCAGGGAGTCGGGTAAAATAATAGAAGTTAATGTTAATTTACCCATATTATTGTAGTCGGAAAAAAATGCCAAACGTGGTATTTCATTGGCATAATAAATTGGATTTTCGAAATATTCATAGGTCCCGTCAAATCCATCGTAACTGGTTATTTTCACCTTAGAGATGTCAACATGGCTCAGGACCGACATGCTGTCGCGCATCGTTTTAAAGTCACGGGCATCGATGGTCCCAACAAGTGAAAGATCTGTAATGGTATTCTTTTCATCATTGGTCAAAAGGGAGGATAATTGTCCTGATGTGACCATGAGACTTTTGGTTTCCTGAGCATCTGCAATGACAGATAACAAAATGAACAGGAGTATTATTTCAATCTTTTTCATGATAAACTGGTTATTATCTGCAAATTTAACATATATTTCTAATGTGTAAGTCAAGTTGGAGGAAAATAAGATAGACATGCACCTTCAAGGTGATAGACATGCACGGCGTACAAAAAAAGAAAAAGGGATAGAAAAAATCCTATCCCTTTAAACCTAAACTAAACCTAACTAACTAAACCTAACTTATGAAAATGCGATATATAATTAACGGTAAAACCCGTCTTTTATTTCATGCCTCAAAGATATGTTTTACAACACAAAAGGATATTAACCAAATGTTAAATCTAAATTTTGATCCTCATTGTTAAAAAATCATCAACAACCCTGATTCTGAATGAATCATAATTCTGAAATTCGATATTTTCAAAAAAAGGGCACATCATACATTGGTCAAGTTAAAGTTTATATTTTTGGGCAATAATCTATTTAAAAATGGAATCAATCAGAAAAAGCGGAATACTACTACATATCAGTTCATTACCTTCAAAATTTGGCGTTGGCGACTTCGGCACTGAAGCTTATAATTTTATAGATCAACTTGCAACATCAGGAATAAAAATCTGGCAGATCTTGCCTTTAGGACCCAACGGCCCCGGTAATTCACCCTATCAGGCCTATTCAGCGTATGCAGGCGATCCCATTTATGTTTCTCCTGAAAAACTGGTTGATTGGGGGCTTCTTTCCCTGGAAGATTTATCGGATATTCCTGTGTTTTCTTCTTTAGAAACCGAATTTGATAAAGTAACCAGCTGGAAATTAAATATCCATAAAAAATCGTGGCGCAATTTTATATTAAAGAACGATCACTCGTTTAAAATTGAATACGAGAGCTTCTTAAACGAACATAACTGGTGGTTATCTGATTACGCGCTCTACTCGGCATGTAAAAATGAATTTAATGGATTAAGCTGGAACAAATGGGAAAGAAAACTTCTCGAAAGAGATGCTGAGACACTTAATTTATACAAGTGGGATCTGAACCATAATTATGAGTTTGAACGTTTTCAACAATTTTTGTTTTTCAAGCAATGGTTTCAATTGAAAAATTATGCCAATGGAAAAGGGATAAAAATTTTAGGCGATCTTCCGCTTTATGTTTCACACGACAGTTCAGATGTCTGGTCAAACAAGGCGATTTTCATGTTAGATGAAAATGGAGATCCCACATCGGTAGGTGGTGTTCCTCCCGATTATTTTTCTGAAGATGGACAACGCTGGGGAAATCCGGTTTTCAACTGGGACCAGCTTAAAAAAACAAACTTTCAGTGGTGGATTGCCCGGCTGTATTTCAACTTCCACATGTTCGACCTGGTCAGGATCGATCATTTCAGGGGACTGGAATCGTTTTGGGCAATACCCGCCAATTCTGAAACTGCCAAAATAGGTGAATGGTTGCCTGCAAAAGGGTTCGAGTTACTGACCATACTGAAATCACAATTGAGCGAACTCCCAATCATTGCTGAAGATTTGGGGATCATTACCTCTGAAGTTGAAAACCTGAAAAACCATTTTAATCTGCCCGGGATGAAAGTCCTTCAATTTGCTTTCACTTCCGATGAAACCAATGAACTACTGCCACATAATTACCGGAATAGAAATGTTGCCTACACCGGAACCCACGATAACGACACCCTGCTTGGATGGTGGAGATCGCTCGAAAAAGAGGAGCGCAAAAAAGCGACAATGTATGCGAATTTAAAACAAGGGAATATTTGCGAACGATTTATTGAACTGATTTGGTCGACAACTGCCGAAATTGCCATTATCCCCATGCAAGATCTGCTGGGATTGGGAAGTGAAGCGCGTATGAATATACCGGGAACCGCAACCAGTAACTGGCGATGGAGATACCAAAAACATCAGGTCCGGAAACATCAGTTTAAGTTCATTCAACAACTGAACAAAACTTACAACCGCTAATATGACAACCATTTATACAATTGGTGAAACAACCTTCGACATTGTTTTTAAAAACAATAAACCTATTGACGGGATTTTTGGTGGAAGCGCTTTAAATACAGCCATTTCATTGGGAAGGATTGGTTTGCCGATTCATTTCATTTCACGTTTAGGTAACGATAAAATTGGAGACCTGTCTTTACAGTTTTTAACCGACAATGGTGTGAAAACAGAAAACATTGTCAGATTCGATGGGAACTCACGCATTTCCCTTGCCTTTATGGATAACGACAACAATGCTGAATATCAATTTTATAAATTGAATCAAACCCCACTACTTTCATTTCCAGAACCTCTTGCTGACGACATGATTTCTTTCGGATCGACCATGGCCATTCAGAACGAAGGCAGAAAAGAGTTGCTTCAGTTTCTTACCCATGCCTCTGAAAAAAAAGCACTGATCGTTTATGATCCCAACATCAGGCAATCGGATGAAAAGGAGCTCATCGACATAAGGCAAAAGGTAGACGAAAACTTGCTTTTGACACACGTATTAAAAGGATCGGAACAAGATTTTCTCCGGCTCTATGGAACATCTGATGCCCGAACAATCTTTTCAAAAATAAAGCAATCTGGCATCAAAG
>Ga0209800_10002989_pt1 | contig 14087 bp, 8 predicted proteins | sample Higcelweek8metaG_FD_187174 | JGI IMG/M metagenome (GOLD analysis project Ga0209800, IMG submission 187174) | Freshwater pond sediment microbial communities from the University of Edinburgh, under environmental carbon perturbations - High... | ecosystem: Environmental > Aquatic > Freshwater >...
GATGAATACATACAATGCCAGGGTGGTTCCATCGCCCAGCACAATGACCGCGGCAGGCAGAAAGGTGCTTGAGTCTGACCCTGATTCACCCGGCAGCCTTGGCATTGCAATCTCTGAGGCGATGGAGATAGCGGCACAGGATCCGTACACCAAATATGCACTTGGAAGTGTGCTCAATCACGTGATACTTCACCAGACAATCATTGGCCAGGAGGCGATGATACAGCTGGAGATGGCCGGGGATTACCCTGATGTTGTAATCGGGTGTTTCGGAGGAGGATCAAACTTTTCCGGGATATCATTCCCCTTCCTCAGGGAGAACCTTGTCAACGGTAAAAAGACAAGGCTTGTGGCAGTGGAACCTGCCTCATGCCCGAAGCTTACAAAGGGAAAATTCACATACGACTTCGGCGATCAGTCAGGAATGACGCCACTTCTGCCCATGTACACCCTGGGGCATAACTTCATTCCTGATAAGATCCATGCGGGAGGTCTTCGCTATCACGGGGCAGGAGTGCTTGTCAGCCAGCTCCGTAAGGACGGTTTCGTGGAAGCAAAAGCCAAGTTCCAGCGTGAGTGTTTCGAGGGGGCCATCCTCTTTGCCAGGTCGGAAGGGATACTGCCTGCACCGGAGTCGTCATACGCCATTGCCGGCGCACTCGATGAGGCAAGGAGGGCTGACCTTGAGGGAGTATCAAAGACCATCCTCTTCAACCTCAGCGGTCACGGTCACTTTGACATCACGGCATACGAGAAGTATTTTGAGGGTAACCTTCCGGATCACGAGGCCACAGCAGCTGAAATTGACAAGTCACTGGCATACTCAGCTGTTCCGACCTTCTGAAGGAAGGTCTGAGAGTCTGAGGGTCTGAAAGCCCCGACACTTCGTGTACGGGGTTTCGACCCTTTGGGTCTCAATCTGAGGGTCTGAGGGTCTGAGAGTCTGAGAGTCAGAGGGTCTTGCGGTCCAAATTTGACTGCCGATTGCCGACTGCCGACTGGAGACTAAAAAGGAGATAAGGCCCTGCCTCATCTCCTTTTTGCTGGATATGGAGTTTGTTAAATGATCAGCTGCATTTCGAGGTTCCGCAGTCGCTGCATATCAGGCACCCCTCCTGGTAATTCAGCGATGTTGAGCCGCAGTTCTCGCACTTGCCCTTTGCCTTGGTACCGTTGGGTATGTAACGCTTCAGTGAGCGCTCCACCCCGTTCTTCCAGGTGTTGATCGACTCGCTGTCAAGCTTCATCGAGGAGACAAGCTCAACTACATCCTTGACGGGCATGCCGTAGCGCAGCACGCCGGAGATGAGACGGGCATAGTTCCAGAACTCGGGCTTGAACATGTGCGAGAGTCCTCCCAGCGTGTTCTTGTATCCGTACTTGTCTGTATACTGGAAGTCATACCTGCTGTTCCCGGCATCATCCTTCGTCTTGATAATCTTACCCTTGATAATGCTCTTGGGGATGGGGAACATCTCATCATCCTGGAGACCGGTGAATATCTCGTAAGGGACACCGTCCTTCAGGCCTACACAAGCAATCCATTTCTCCTCATTGTTCTGGAAACGGATTACATCTGCGTCAAGCACTTTCGGTCTTACGGGCGACCAGTCGCTTTTCTTGTCATCCTTGCTGTTCGATACAAGCACTCCGGCCCTTGACCCGTCGCGGTAGACCGTAGCTCCCTTGCAACCCTCCTTCCATGCCGTGAGATAGAGTTCAGAGACGAGCTCTTCCTTAGCCTCGGCGGGAAGGTTGATTGTCACGCTTATCGAGTGGTCAACCCATTTCTGGATCGCACCCTGCATCCGCACCTTGGCAACCCAGTCGACATCATTGGCGGTAGCCTTGAAATAGGGGGAAGCTGCAACGATGTCAGCTATCTGTGTCTCTGACATCTCCTTAACCTCCTCGTATTTATACCCGTTGACCCTCATCCAGTCGATGAACTTGTGGTGGAACACAACGAACTCCTCCCAGTGGTCTCCCACCTCGTCAACGAAGCTCACCTTCACGTCCTTGTCGTTGGGGTTGACCTTACGGCGGCGCTTGTAAAATGGCATGAAAACCGGCTCGATACCCGATGTGGTCTGGCTCATCAGGCTGGTTGAACCGGTGGGTGCGATTGTCAGGAGGGCGATGTTGCGTCTGCCCTTCTTCTCCATTTCTGCAACCATCTCAGGATCAGCCTCGCGCAGGCGGTTGATGAACGGGTTATTCTTTTCTCTCTCGGCGCTGTAGATCGGGAATGCTCCCCTTTCCGCTGCCATGTTCGTCGAGGCACGGTAGGCCTCGATGGCCAGGGTGCGGTGAACGCCCACAGAGAATTCAGTGGCTTCATCTGTCCCGTATCGGAGGCCCAGTGCTGCAAGCATGTCGCCCTCTGCCGTGATGCCGATGCCGGTACGCCTGCCTTCGCCGGTCTTATGCCGGATGCTGACCCACATGTTACGTTCCACCTGCTTGAGTTCCTCTCCCTCGGGATCGGCATCTATCTTGGCAATGATGGCGTCAATCTTCTCCTGCTCAAGGTCAATTATGTCATCCATTATTCGTTGTGAGAGATGGACATGTTCCTTAAAGAGGTCATAGTCAAATTTCGCCTTCGCCGTAAACGGATCCTTTACATAGCTGAAGAGGTTGATGGCGATGAGCCGGCAGCTGTCGTACGGGCAGAGAGGTATCTCGCCGCACGGGTTGGTGGAGACGGTCTCGTAACCGAGATCGGCATAGCAGTCAGGAACACTCTCTCTCTTTATGGTATCCCAGAAGAGTACGCCGGGTTCGGCTGATTTCCAGGCGTTATGTACGATCTTGTTCCACAGTTTGCGGGCGTCTGTTTCCCTGACAAACTTCGGATTCTTTGAATTGATTGGGTATTGCTGCGGGAAGGTCTTGCCCTCAGTCACTGCCTGCATGAAATCATCGGTGATCTTGACTGATACGTTTGCCCCGGTCACCTTGCCGGTCTCAAGTTTGGCGTCTATGAAACTCTCGGAATCCGGATGCTTGATTGAGATGGAGAGCATGAGGGCACCCCTGCGTCCGTCCTGTGCCACCTCGCGTGTGGAATTTGAATACCGTTCCATGAAGGGAACCACACCCGTGGAGGTGAGGGCGCTGTTGAGCACAGGCGATCCTTTCGGACGTATATGGGACAGGTCATGCCCTACGCCGCCGCGTCGCTTCATGAGCTGCACCTGCTCCTGGTCGATCTTCATGATCCCGCCGTAGGAGTCGGAGTCGCCCTTGTTGCCAATGACGAAACAATTGGAGAGCGAAGCGATCTGGAAGTCATTTCCGATGCCGGTCATGGGACCACCCTGGGGAATTATATACCTGAAGTCTTTAAAAGCCTCATATATGGCCTCCGGCGATACTGGATCCGGATACTTCTGCTCAATGCGGTGTATCTCTGAGGCAAGTCGTCTGTGCATGTCATCAGGCGTCTTCTCATAGATGTTACCGAACGAATCTTTGAGAGCATACTTGCTTGCCCATACTTTCGCTGCCAGGTCATCGCCCCCGAAGTAAATCCGGGTAGCCTTAATGGCATCATCGTAGGTAAAAGTCTTTATCGGGCTCTCACCGGCGGACTTGTTTTTCTTCTCCGTCACCGCCTCTTCCTTTTTGATCTTCCTCTCCTCTTTTGATAAAAGCTCCTTTTCGTTAGAGGCGACGGTGCCCGAATGGACAAATGAATCTCCCATTGATTGTTAAATAATATTAAGGTTTGAAAATAAGTTAGTTAGTCTACCTTCCGTATTGTTGAACGGGTTTTGCTAAAATAGGTAAGCCGGCAAGAGGAGGCAAGAAGAAAAGTTCTCTTTTATCAACATACATATTAACTTTTTGCACCGGTGGCAATAAAAAAGGAGAGGCCGGAAATCCGGCCTCTCCAAACTGATTGAATGTCTTAAGACTAGAAGATCAGACGTACGCCTAGCAGGCAGCCCCATGTGCTTCCTGTGCTGAGGCTCTTGCTGAGAGTGGTCTTTTCCTTGAAGTCCTGAAGTGAGGTGGCATTGAGCCTGAAAGTTGGCTGGCTGGTCTCACTGCCCCTGCTTACAACCGTAAGAGGCCTGATGTTCTCAAAGCTGGCCAGCGGGTTGTATGTGTAGGTGCCCCATGAGTCATTTATCATGTTGCCAACGTTGAGCAGGTCAAGGCTGACCTGGAGTGTGTACTTCCTGTCACTGCCGAAATTGGTGAACACATCCTGAAGTATCTTGGCATCGAATCTGTGAATCCAGGGCTGTACTTCACCGTATCTTTCGGCGTAATCACCCATACGGCTCCTCAGGTAGTCATTCTCGTACACATAGTTCCAGAACGTTGCAGCCTGATCAGCTGCTGACATAGAACCGGATGCAACGAACCTAAGTTCATTCGGCTGGCCGGGAACGTACATAATGTCTGATGACACGCCGTCACCGTTCAGGTCATTTGAATAGGTATAGGTCCATCTGCCGGTCTGGTAGCCTGTATAGACGAGCGAGAATGTGGTTGACATGTGCTTGAGATACTCAATGCGGTATGACGCGCTACCGATAAGCCTGTGAGGTGTTGAGAAGTTCGAGTAGCTAAGTTCAGGATCGTTCAGACTTCCGATTGAGGTGTTGGAAGAGTAAGCCGAGTAAGCTGATGAACCCGGGTTGGCGCTGATGTCCTTGGCCATTGTGTAAGTATATGCAAACATACCGGAGAAGCCTTTGCTGAAGTTCTTTGTCAGCATGGCTGTGAGAGAGTACTGGTAGCCCTTGTTTGAGTTGACAAGCTCAGTGGCGGCACTGACAGTGCTGACAACTTTGGCAGCTGTGCTGCTTGCCCAGTAACCGCGGTTGTCAGCTCCTGCAAGATAGCCTGTGTAAGGAGCAAGGTTGATGTTGATCTGCTGAACGGCATTGATATCCTTTGAATAGATAGCTTCACCTGTGAAAACCATGTTCCAGGGAAGTTCGATGTCAAATGCCAGGTTTGAACGCCATATCTGCGGAAATTTGAAATCCTTGCCTACCTGGGTAAGGGTTGAGTTGCTCGGCAGAGATCCGGGTGTAGTCGGGAAAAGTGCCGGGTTGGCTTCAAGCAGTGCCTTGTAATCAGGATTGAATCTCAGGTTGGTGAGGTTGGCCTGTCCGCCCTGTGAACCCCAGCCGATCTCAGGCGACTGGATAAGACCTGCATTTGTTGGCTGGTTGGTGAACCAAACGAAGGGAAGCATTCCGGTAAAGATGCCAGATCCTCCGCGGATCTGCAGCGAACGGTCGCCTTTCACGTCCCAGTTGAAGCCCAGGCGCGGTGAGAAGACCAACTGGCTCTTGGGCCATGTGCTTACATCCATCTTCTTGCCGTCGGCAAATGTAAGAGCTGAGATGGCCGGGTTGTCCTTCATTTCGTCAAGATACATCGGGAGTTCGAGACGAACACCGTAGGTCAGCTTGAGCTTCGGAATCACCTGCCATTCGTCCTGCAGATAAGCTGATCCGAATCCGAAAGTAGCTACTGCACCCGGAGCGTCAACACCATTATATCCGTAAGTTACACCAAAGCCGGAAGGAGCTGCATTGTTAATAAAGTCGTCAACAGATGCATAACGGTAATATGACGTTCCCTCGCGGATGTAGGAGTTGCGGAAGAAGAGACGGTCAAAGGATACACCCGCAGTAAGGGTATGCCTGTTAAGGTTGACTGTCATGTTGTTGGTGATGGTCAGAGTCTTGTTTGTAACATCGTTGTTGAATGTGAAGAGCTCATAACCGAATGACATGTACTGGTCACCGCCCTGCCATATGTCAACAAACGGGAAAATGTCAGAGTTGCTGGTACGGGTGTCCTGTATAAAGGTATAGCTTGCCAGGAACTTGTTGGAGATCTTGGGAGAGAAGCTGCTGTTCAGTTCGCCGGTCATTGAGCGGACAGTATTCTTAAAGCCGTAGAACGAGTTTGAGAAAGCAATTGACTGACGGCTGATACGGCCTGAGTTGCGCGGGTTGTTAGGCGGACCACTGGTTGCATTGGTAGTCTGGTCTGATGTCCCTACAACGTCATTGTACCTGAGGGTGAGCTTGTGATTCTTGCTTATGTTCCAGTCGATACGTGCAAGAATCTTGGTATTCTTATTCTTGAAGGGATCAAAATCCTTGTATTTACCCGGATCGTAGTCGTATGTGTTGATGAGATGATTCCTGACGCGTTCCAGGTCAGCCTCGGTGGTCCTGGAGATCATAAGATCGGAATTGGCAACACCATCGGTACTTGGCTTCCATGTAACACCGGGGATATTCTCGGTGCCATACTCGCCGCTGAGGAAGAAGAAGAGTTTGTTTTTGATAATGGGACCGCCGATACGTCCACCGAAGTTCATCGAGCTTCTTGCATTGGCGCCCACAACCTCCCTGCCGTCAACAGTGTTGCCGGTGAATGATTCGGGACGGATATAAGTATAAACAGAACCTTTAAACATGTTGTCACCGCTGCGGGTCACTGCGTTGATGCTGGCACCGGTGAACTGTGACTGGCGGACATCATAGGGAGCCATGCTTACTGAAATCTCTTCGATTGCATCGAGAGCGATGGGCTGTGCCTCACCACCGGGCAGCGGGTTGCTGCTGAGACCGAAGTTGTTGTTGAAAGCTGCACCGTCAATTGTGATTGTGTTGAAACGGCTGTCACGTCCGCCAAAGGAATTACCCTGCGCCTGCGGGGTGAATTTGGTGAAGTCAGCTATACTCCTGCTGATCGTCGGCATGTTGATAATGTCACGTCCGCTGACGTTGGTTACCGTGCCAGAGCGCTCCGAACTGAGGATGGAGTTACGAAGACCGGCTGTAACCACAACCTCCTGCAGAGAGGTGGTTGTCTCGGTCAGCTGGCCGTTCTGTACATAGTTCTCACCCAGTCTCAGGGTGATGTCGGTATAGGTGCTGGTTGAATAACCCACGAAGGAGACATCAACCTTGTAAGGACCGCCGACACGCATGTTCTGGAGCCTGTAGTTTCCCGAGTTGTCACAGAAGGTAGCATACTGGGTCCCTGAGGGAACGTGCACTGCGACGACGGTAGCGCCGGCAAGGCCTTCGCCTTTGCTGTCAGTGATCTTCCCGCTGAGAGAAGATGTCGTCACCTGGGCCATCAGGGTGGCAGACCCAATGAACAGGGACAACAGAATGAGAGTTAACTTTAATTTTCGCATAATTGGATTTAGTTAGAGATAAGTTATGGTTGTTGTTCGTTACAAATAGACTGTATTTCAAATGGTTTAGGTTCAGCTCCCCTTCCTGCCGGGGGGAAGGTTAAATTACATCTACGGGCAGAATTAGCCGGCATTGACATTCCGTAATTATTAACAACTTTTTAACGTGTTTTGAAAAGGTTATCAGCCTTTCATTTCCAGTTTTAGGCGCCCCAAAGGTAATAAACTCCTACTTTTACAGAAATTAAATTTTTGTTGCAATGATACGCCTGATCGCCCTTTTCATCTCAATCGTGCTCCAGATAGTAGCTGCAGGCATAGCACTGCGGTTCATGAAACTGACACGGTATCGTCTCTCCTGGATTCTCCTTTCCTCATCCTTTGTGCTGATGGCGGTTCGAACGCTGATACAGCTTATCGAGTATTTCCAGGGGAAACCTTCATTTGAACTGATGATGGCAGATGAGTGGATGAACGTACTCATCTCAGTGATGATAATCACGGGAGTCATTCTGATCAGGGAACTTTTCTACTCTCTCAAGCGTGCCGAGATAGACCGTACCAGGTCAGAACGGAGGCTGCTCAATGCGGTTATCAATACTGAGGAAACAGAGAAGAAAAGATTTGCCAAGGATCTGCATGACGGACTGGGACCCTTGCTTTCAACTGTAAAAATGTCGCTTTCGGCACTCACACCCAGGATGACAGACCCGGTAGGCACGGAGATATTGAATAATACAACTCACGTTGTGAACGAGGCAATCAACACAATCAAGGAGATATCGAACAACATGAGTCCGCATGTCCTTACAAACCTTGGCGTTGCCAGTGCAATCAGCACCTTTACAGCGAAAGTCAACAGCACCCGAAGCGTGATAATTGACTTCCGGACCAACATGGAGGGCGAACGGTTTGAAGGCGACAAGGAAGTGGTGATATACAGGGCTGCCTGTGAGCTGATCAACAACGCAATGAAACACTCGGGGGCGTCAAAAATCGAGATCGGTCTGCACAGACATCAAAAAATAATTACATTGCAATACCTTGATAACGGCAGGGGGTTTGACATGGAAAAGCTGACTTCGGAAGAAACAGTGGGTATGGGTATTCCCAATATTGAGACAAGGGTTCGGTCAGTTGACGGGGTCTTTGTCCTGGAGAGCTCCCCGGGAAAGGGAACCAGTGCGCTGATCAGGGTGGACAGGTAAGTTGGCAGTCGGCAGTTGGCAGTAGGCAAAAGGCAAAAGTGTTGGCAATCATAGCTCGTAGAGCTTAAAGCATTGTAGAAGAATAACATAATTGATACATTGGTCGTAGACCATCAAGCATTGTAACTGACACCAAATGGAAAAAATCAGAATCGCCCTCGCTGATGACCACCAGCTGTTCCGCAACGGACTGAAAATTCTCCTTGGCGGCTATGCTGAATTCGAGGTGGTTGCCGAGGCATCAAACGGGATCGAGCTGCTGAAGCTGCTCAGCGAATACCCCGCTGACATTATACTTATGGACATCAGTATGCCCGAGATGGACGGTGTGGAGGCCACCTCGCGAATTACCCGCCAGCACCCGGCCTCCAGCGTCATCGCTCTCTCGATGTACGGAGAGGAAGAATACTACTACCGGATGGTTGAAGCCGGGGCTAAAGGATTCGTGCTCAAGGACTCCGACATAACTGACGTGTATGACGCCATCATGGCAGTTCACCGCGGCAGCAACTACTTCTCACAGGAACTTCTTTATCACGTCATAAGACGGATTAAGAACCGGGAACAGGAGGAGAAGAGCTCAAGCCTCTCAAGACGCGAAAAGGAGATTCTGCTGAAAATCTGCGAGGGACTGTCAAACCATGAGATCGCAGACGCACTCTTCATCAGCAAGCGGACTGTTGACAAACACCGCGCCAACCTGCTCGCAAAAACCGGCTCCAAGAACACCGCAAGCCTCATCCTCTATGCCATAAGGAACAGGCTGATAGAGATATGAGATGAGCGATAAGCATTCACTCGGTCCGCAGGGCGAAGAGCTCGCAGCCGGATATCTGATCCGGCAGGGTTATAAAATACGCCACCGAAACTGGCGCTCAGGGCGAACTGAAATCGACATTATAGCAGAAAATGACCTTTATATAATATTTGTCGAGGTTAAAAGCCGGTCTGCCGGATACAGCGTACATCCCTCCGAGGCGGTAAATGTTCCGAAACAGAGGACAATCATCTTTGCTGCATCTAATTACATAGATACTTACGGCATAGAAAAGGAGGCCAGATTTGATATAATCACAGTCGTATTCAACGGGAGCGCCGGAGAGATAGACCATATCGAAAACGCATACTATCCCACGATGTAACCGCCATGCCTCTTTGCCTTGCTGCTCAATAACATTTCCCCTTTAAGAATAATTGAATAATTTTATCCGTGCTAAAAACCATTCAAAACATATACACATGAAAAAATCAGTATTAGTCCTGATGGCATTGGCGATTGCCGCCATGCCACTGCAGGCTCAGAAAACCAAAAAACCGGTCGTTGCCGAACCAGAGGGATTCAAGTTCACCACTGTAGTTACCCTCCCTGCCACCACTGTCAAAAACCAGGCAGCCACGGGAACATGCTGGTGTTTCGCCACAACCTCCTTCATGGAGTCGGAACTTCTTCGCATGGGCAAAGGGGATTATGATCTCTCGGAGATGTTCGTTGTGAGGAAAACATACGAGAACAGGATACTCGACAACTACCTGCGCCAGGGAAAAGGCAACCTGGGACCGGGCAGCCTTTCACCGTCATGGCTCAGAGTCTTCAATGAAGACGGCCTGATGCCGGAGGAAGCCTACACGGGCATCAGCTACGCCTCACCGGGCCACAACCACAGCGAACTGCAGTCATATATCGATGCCGTAACCGCTGTCCCGATAAAGATGAAACGGATCAGCAAGGAGTCGGGCGAGGTTACAGGTGCCATCCTTGATATATACCTCGGAGAAGTACCCGAAACATTTACCTACAAGGGCCAGAGTTACACCCCGAAAACATTTGCCGCCAGCCTTGGACTTAACATGAACGACTATGTCCATATCACCTCTTTCTCACATTTCCCCTTCTATACTGAAGGGCTGATCGAGGTACCCGACAACTGGGAGATGAACCGTTTCCACAACGTTCCCCTCGACGAAATGATACGCATAATGGACTATGCCCTGAACAACGGCTTCACGGTCAACTGGGACGGCGATGTAAGTGAAAGGGGATTTTCCCATGCCAACGGCGTGGCAATCAATCCTGACATGGCTAAGATGGACCTTTCGGCAATGACCGACAGGGCACGCTTCGAGGGTATGCAGTCTGACCGCACTCCCATTCCGGGAATGTTTGACAAACCGAATCCCGAAATTAATGTTACACAGGAGATCCGTCAGAAAGGATATGAGGCATTCGTCACCTCTGATGATCACCTCATGCACCTCACCGGGATTGTGAAGGACCAGAACGGGAACAAGTATTACATAACCAAGAACTCATGGGGTACAGACCGTAATCCGCAGGGAGGCTACCTGAATATGTCGGAGAGCTATGTAAGGGCGAAGACAATATTCATCATGGTCCACAAGGATGCAATTCCTGCCGACCTGAAGACAAAGCTGGGTATCTGAACCGTTACCTCAGGTCTGCGGGCGTAGCAAAATAAGCGCAGATCAGTGATAAGAACACAAACAGGTCCTGCCCGGGCTGGGATTCCAGGGAGTTGTTCCCTGTGAAATTCACCAGGAAGACTATCAGGAAAAGAATAAACATCAATGATTTATATGCCTTCTTCTCAATTACGAAGAAGGCATATAATATTATTGTGATAATCAATCCTGCGGTACCGAGGGTGAGCAGAATGAACAGGTACTGGCTGTGTGGCTTCATATTAAGCCCGGCCTGAGCCGAACCGTTCTTCTGAAGCCCGTGTTCAACGGCCTGAAGGATGCTGCCTGTTCCCCAACCCAGAAACGGACGCTCCCGGAATGCCTCCCATGATGCTTTCCAGAGATCAATTCTCTTTGTCAGGGAGCCCCAGTCGGTCATCTGTCCTGAGCTCTTTTCATAGAGATAGAGACTCATCATTTCCTCGTAAGCTCTTATATAGAATCCGGGCCGGTCAACATTGAGATGGTTTGTGATGCCGCTTTCTACAGCAGCTATGTCCCTGGCGGAAAGCTTTATAAAGTCCTCCCTGTCCTTCCTGAGCCCAAGTGATGACATGTACCTGAAGAGTGTCGCCCTTAGCTCCTGCCCTGCCAGGTCACTGCCGTCATAGTCCAGTCTGCTACTGGCATTCCAGGCTTCCCTCAGTTCCCCGTCGGCAATCCAGATATAGACCAGGTTCCCGTTCTCTCTTATAATATTATTTGTATCATGAATGTAAGGAGTGCCAGCGGCGGACAGGGAATCAAGGCTGCGCAAAGCGACGGGGTTTTCTGCATGTGTTCTACGGTAGATGCCTGCCATCGGCCACAGTACCAGGAGGGCAAGCGCCACAAAGCCTGCAGGCACCGCAATCTTCACAAGGTAACTCCTTGACCTCGATGCAAGAGTCACTGTCAGCCAGCTCATTGCAACAGCAAAAGCCGCTACACCTGAAAGAGCCCTGAGATAAAAGAGAAAGAAGATCAGCCAGACTACCCCAACGAGGGAGGCAGCGAATAAAATCCCCTTCTTCCTTATCTCCCATGCCATCATCATGAGCTGAAAGGCGGCAATAATTACCATCAGTCCGAAATAAATACCGGGAATGAAGGGAGAAGCTTCACGATATGACAGAAGGGGATCAGTCTGGGTCCTGATGAAGCCTGTTAAGGAAACCACAAAAACCGATGAAATAAAAAGCCACAGGATCTGCCTTGTAGTCTTTCTGTCCGGAAGCGCCGATGTGGCTACTATCAGGGGCAGAAACAGTGTCGGCAGCTTATGGAGCAGGTCATGCCGGAGTCCGTAACCCGGATCTGAAGACCAGGTCAGCCCGAGGACATTCAGCAGGTAGATCAGGATCAGGGCGATGGCGGCCCGGTCAGCCCGCAGCCTGGTGAACTTCGACCTGAAATCACCCTCCGCCAGCCAATTGGCTGCCAGAATGATCTCACTGACAGTAAGCAGCCACCTTGATGAAGGAAGAAATATCGCGATAAGGCACAGGGATGCGATGTATATCCGGTTATGAAGGCTCTTCCGGGTTATGGCTGGATCAGCTGTCATCTCAATTGCCGTGCATAAGGGACGACTATTTTTTCACTGCCAGCACATCTCTTTTGATCGACTGTAATGAATAGCCGTGACCTGTAAGGTAATCGCGGCATTCCTGTGCGGTTTTCTCATCAAAGACAACCTCCTCGTAGATTATCACCTCAGGCGATATCCTGTCGAGGTCCAGCATCTTGAGCAATTCATAGTCAAACCCCTCGGTATCAATTGCAAGCAAGTCGGGCGACCGGCCTTCAAAGTGTTTGAGCAGTGTCTCCGGGCTGACCGTTGCCACCTCATCACGGATGATGCACTCATCCTCATTTTCAGGAAGGGTCACCCCTTCCCTGCGCATATTCCTCAGCATGCTGCCGTCCCGGAGCTTTTTCACCAGCACCTCCCTGCTGAAGCTTGACAGTCCTGTTGCCCAGCGCTCTTTACTGATAGACAGCTTATAGAGCGGCCTTGTACCGTCATTACGGTCCAGGGCTGCGTTGATTGCTATGACTTCCGGCCTCTTCCTGTGGAGCCTGGAGAGGTACTCATTAAATACATCCGGCAGAGGCTCCACCAAAACACCCCGCCAGTTATCCCTCTTGATGAACATGTGCAGGGGGTCATTAATGAATCCGTCATTTGCCCCGACCTGAAGGAACGTAACCGGCCTGTGTTCTCTTGAATATTTATCAAGGAAAACCTCAATCGTGCCGGGTTTTGGCTTGTAAATGTGCCTGCAATAGTACAGCCATAGCGGATTCTCGGAAGCACTGAGGTTGAATAATAACTTCCTGTATGATTTCCTTAACCTGTATTTTAGCCTCATGTTTCCTTAGTATTTATAATGTATCTGACGCAGAGTGCAACTCATACTATGCCTCGGAACCGCTCCGGGATTCTGATCACAGGCTTTTCAGGAAGCATGCCAGGTTTATTGAGAGCGAACACGGGGCGGAATATGCTCTCCCTTCTCCTTGCCTGTTCAAAGAAGGCATCGCCGTCAACCGGACTCTTTTTTGTGATCAGGTCGAACAGTTCATATCTCCTGTCAAGGTGCCCGCGCCAGCCGGCGTCAAGCAGCGACTGATCCTCCATCTTTCTCCTCGATATTTCAAAATCGACCATTCCGAAATGAAACAGAAAGAGGTTCGGGTCTATATGAAAATTCCTGTACCTGACCCTGTGAAATCCCGCACCCCAGCGGAGAGGCCGGAATGCCACGATGGCTTTTGTGTAGCGTGCCGAAACGTGTGCAAAACTCCTCTGTCCGAGGAACGGAAGGGAGGGATCGATGGGCTTTTCAAGGTCGAGATGCTGTCCTACATCCAGCCCGAGAGCTGAGAGTGAAGCAGATTTAACAGGCCTCTGGAGATAATCGGACAGTGAAAGTCCGCGGTCCGGATCTGCAACAAGGACCTCATCAATGTCATGTGCTATGACAATATCATACCGTAAAAACAAGGCCTTTGTGAAATTGGAGATCAGATCAATCCGGTTCTTGTCGCCCCTCGACCTGGTCAGTCCCTGCCGGGGAAGCCTTACGACGTTTATTGATGCATGTTCATCAGGAAGCTCCTGATCATGTCCGTCAATGAAAAGAAAGAGATTTTCATGGCCCAGTTCCTTTCCATAGTAATCAATCCACTTCGGGATAAAGAACTGGTCGTTTCTGACCATT
>Ga0209800_10002992_pt1 | contig 14081 bp, 9 predicted proteins | sample Higcelweek8metaG_FD_187174 | JGI IMG/M metagenome (GOLD analysis project Ga0209800, IMG submission 187174) | Freshwater pond sediment microbial communities from the University of Edinburgh, under environmental carbon perturbations - High... | ecosystem: Environmental > Aquatic > Freshwater >...
ATTATCAGGAAACTTGATCCACGGTCCGTAAACACTTTCTGAGGTGGCATAACCCACAGCATATCCCTGGGTCCATGATGAATAGAACATATAATAAATACTGTCATGTCTTATAACATGGGCACCCTCGATCCCTGCCCCGTCCCATTTTCCCGGCTCCTGACTTATTAGCAATACCGGATCCTCCTTAAGCCTATAGCTAACAGTATCAAGTTCGGCGACATAAATATGGTGCAGATTGGTCCATCCGTTGTTGAAGAAGCAGAATATCCTGCCGTCATTGTCCTGGAACAGGGACATGTCATTTGAGGGAAACGGAGTAAGAGGCTTTTCATGTGTGACTACCGTGTATGGCCCGTCGATGCTATCTGATATTGCCAGTCCACACGCGTGAAAATGTTTCATATCTGCTGAGGCATAGTTTCCTCCGCCGCTGTTCTGGCAATTGAACGTGAGGAAATAGCGATTGTTAAAGTGGTGGAGCTCAGGTGCCCAGAATCTGTCCTTATACCAGACATCCTCATCAAGCTGTGATGCATCAATTAATAGTTTTACATAGTCCCAGTTCCGCAGGTCTTCTGACCTGTAAAGTTTTATGCCGGCATTTGGGCCTCCCCAGTACGGTGGAGAGGTTCCAATAGCATAAAAAACTGAATCATCAGGAATAATCTGTGTATCCCTGAATGGCAATTGAGTATTGGGATTCATATAATAAAACTCTTCCCTGTCATCCTTTGTGAACAGAACTTGTAGTCTGACCTGTCCTTTTTTCGCTTTAATGATTCTTTCGCATCCGTTGTTACCGGATTTAATAACAGCACCTTTAGCCCGGATACTGTTTATCTCCCCCGGAAGACGTACGATGAACTCCTGATCGTTCTGAAGGGAAAGTTCAACGTTGATATTCCCCTCTTTCCATGTCATACTTTGAATCTTAAGACCTCCCCTAAGGAGGAACCCTTTAACACTGCCCTGTCTCAGTTCATCAGGCATTGCCGGAAGCAACGATACCAATCCGGGCTCTGAATACACAATCATTTTAGCCACCAGGGCAGGGTAACCGCCGCTGAGGTCAAGATTGAAGAGGCTGCCGGGGTTATGGGTTGTTACCATGTTGTTATTCCAGTACTGTGAGGAAAGCCAACCAAGAATGTCATAACAGGTCTGTTCCTCTCCCAGCATGGCTGCCGCAAATCCCAATTGAGCAAGCCCAAATGCCATTTCCCCTCCATTGTTCCTCTTCCGGTATTTCATTTTTTCATCAATTACCAGGCGTGCACCCCTCACGAGGCCCTGATTATTAACGAACTCAGGATCCATCATATCAAAAAGTGCATAGAGCTGTGAAACATGCCTGTGAGAGGGGTTTTCATCAACACCCGGCCACATCCATTCCCTCAGTTCCCCCTCATTGTTAATCTCATATGGAGGCAGATCATTCAGCATAGCTTTCCATTTCTCCACCTTATCCGGGTTTACAGCTGCCACCTCTGAGGCGGAAATTATGTTCCTGAGCAGCTGCTTCACTATCATAAAATCCATCGTAGCATTAATAGATGCCTGGTATGGAATATTGGAAGGATTATTTTCAGGAGAGTAGGATGGAATGAACATAAATTTTCCGTCCACACCCTTAATCAGGAAGTCCTCGTAGAACTGCACCGCCTTTTCCATAAAGGGAAGTGCCCTGTTGCGCAGGAATACAGTATCGCATGTGTACAGGAAATAGTCATAGTAAAACATTGAATACCAGCCTGCTCCTCCTGTCCAGAAGGTCATTGGCCAGGTGGCATCAAAATGGTTATTGAGTCCGTGAGTGCTAAGTCGTGAAGGTATATTGATCCCCCTGCAGTTGAACATCTCCATGGCATTGCTCTCAAAGTCATCCAGGTAGCGCTCGAGCATGTCAAAGGTCGGCAACATCAGCTCTGGTGTACCTGTTGGGAGTAGCCCGGATATCGCTACCGGCAGATTACCGTTCATTGTAAAATCGCCCGACCACGGAGGGGAAAGTGAACCGCTCCAGATACCCTGAAGATTAGGTGGATTAATACCTGTTGCGGAAATTATATTATACCTGGCTGCATTGAAAGCCAATTCAAATAAGGCCGGGTCTGGCTTTTCACGTACCTCCCTTAAAAACTCCTCCACTGGCTTATCTCTGAAATCACGGTCACCGCCAAGGTTTAGAGATACACGGTTGATCAGCTCGCTGTGTATTCCAACATGCTTCTTAAGATAGTCATTATAATCAGTTCGTCCTTTCCTGATTTCCGCAATCCTCTCCTCCACATGATGTCCCGAGCTATCCCAAAGAGGATCGACCCATGCAAGTAATAGTATCCCGGTGGCATCAGTAACGGTTATGGTGGTACCATCGTCAGAAATGCTGCCACCCTCATTCAGCACCATTGTCCCACCTTCATACCCGTTTATCAGGCCCTCCCAGTGGTTTGTAAAGTCTGCACTGTATCTAATTGTATTCTCTGACGCTGTTATGGATGCGGGTCTGATACCAATGGAATCACGTTTATCTATTCTCTCCCACCAGTCATATAAATGCCTGTTGTGCAAAGATATCTTGCAGCTGATTTTTGATTTGTCTGAGCTGATACGCGTGATAACGAGATTGTCTTTCCTGGAAACGAAGGTGCTACGTGTAAATGTCCCGTTCCTGTCACGCCACTGTACACCGGCCTCACCGGTTTCAAAATTCACCTGTCTGGAATATCCGGTCACAGAATCGCGCTTCATACCTATCACAATCTGGAATGCAGGGATGAACGGATCAGTCCACCGTTTTGCGCTATACCCTTCATCCTGAGAAAGGTCAACCACATACTGTGATGCCTTACCATAATCCCCACGCATCATAATTGCCCTGATGCTGTCAAGGTGGGCTCCCTGCGATACTGGTTTTAGGGGCCCGTTGAGAGGGAGGTACAGAAGTGCATGATTAATGATTATTGTATCAGAGTAGGGATAGCCCATAACCATTGCTCCCATCGTCCCGTTTCCGGTTACAAGGGCTTCCTCCCATGAAGATGCTGGTCTTATGCTTTTAAATCCATTGGACAGGCTGCTGTAATTATCATTCCTGTTACTATTGCAGCATGCAATGGTCAGAAACATAAGAGCAGAAATTATGATTCTAAATGGGACTCTCATTTTATATCACATTTTGGTCAGTTTACCAATTTCATTAACTCCCCTACATGCCTTCCTTTCTCATGCAAGATAAAATATTTTTTAAATGTACATATTACACTTTTAGGGATTTTTTTAAATCGGGTGGTATATGCCTGATTATATCCGATTTAAAAATGAAAAAACTTACTGTTTTTTTGAAAATAGTTCATTCAGTTCATCTTTTCTTCATCTTTGTATTTGTATATTGCCCGTTGGATAAATCTGACATTTCTAATAGCCGTGAAAGCTAATGTAAGAATATTACTGATAATTTCTCTCTCACTTTTAATCGGAGGTGCGGTTCAGGCACAGGGTATCCCCGGAATACAGGATACCGCCGCAATCAGGCAGCAAAGGACTGAGACTGAGGCAAAGGTTAAGGCTGAGGAAAAGGCTAAGGCTGAGGTTCAGGATCAGAACAGGGCTAAGGAAATGACCAAAAATCAGACCCTGGCCCGTGCTAATGATAACGGTCAGGTCAAGAAAGTCACCAGTGCCCGTCCTGATATGAGCAAGTCAAAAGGAGCGCGTCCGGGATCAATAGTCAGGCCTGCAGGATCACGTCTGCCAAAAGGAGTTGGAAGACCCGGCGGTGCCGCAGGTCACGGACGAAGATAAATCACCGGAAGTTATATGCACTTCCCAATACTTAAATACCGGCCGGCATTGTTTTTCATTGCTGCAGTACTGCTTTCGGTCTCTGCAACGGCCCAGCAGAATCCTTCCGAACTTACAGTCCGGACTCAGGACAGTACCATTACGGGGGAAAGTGAGCAGAAACACTCCCTCTTTGCCGGCCTTGGCGGCGGAAGCAACCTGATATACCTCGGTTCGACAATTTCGCAGGACCAGCCCTTCATGTCAGCAGCACTTACATACGGCTTCAAAAGTGAACTGTTTGTTTCCGTATCTGCAAATCATCTTTCTGACCGGAACCCCTTCATGGCATTCTATAACTTCTCGGCGAATTACATTCATACTGTTAATACATGGTTTGATTTCTCCCTCGGGATATACCGGTACCAGGTTGTTCCTTCGATGGCAGACACTCTGTTCAACAGTTTCAATTATGCCGATGCCACAGTTGGATTCGACTGGAAAATTCTTTACACAACCGTTTCTTACGGTGGGATCATTGCAAAAAACGGGGGTTCATACCTTCAGATAAAAAACTCAAGATTCTTCGAGACTCCTGCGTTTATGAACGGGAAAGCAACTATCTCCATCGATCCCTATGTTAATCTGCTGTTTGGCACTGTGATTAAGATGGATACCACAGATGGTTCCGGCACCATAAAAGAACATCCGGGACGGCCGCTGTGGAAAGGTCCTCCTCCCGGTCAACCCTCATCTTCAACATCATATTCAAAGAAATTCGGTGCTATAGAAGCAGATTTCGGTCTTCCTGTGGCTTTCAGCACTGACCTCATAACAATTGAAGCCGAAGCAGGTTATGTGCTGCCTGTGTATACAGATCCGGAATACCCGGAAATAAAAGGTTTCGTATTCCTGGTAAGCTTGTATCTCAGGATTTTCTAACTTAGTGGTGATGAATGTTCTGATTGTTGAGGACGAGAAAGCACTTGCCAGGGAAATCGCGGCATTTCTTAAAAACGAAAATTTTCTCTGTGACCTGGCCTTTACCGGCATGGAGGCATCGGAGAAAATTGCAGTTAATCTCTACGACTTCGTTCTGCTTGACCTGGGCCTGCCCGATTACAACGGGCTGGACCTGATTACCGAAGCCAGGAAAAGCAAAATTGACGTTTCCTTCATAATAATTACTGCCCGCGGAGCGGTTGAGGATAAAGTCAGGGGGCTTAACCTCGGAGCGGATGATTATCTTGCCAAACCCTTTGCCCTTGTGGAACTGCTTTCAAGGATACTTGCCGTTGCAAGACTCAAATTCCGGATCAAAGACCCGGACATTACTCTCGGTGATTTTGTGATGGAAACCCAGGCCAGAAAACTGTCATGTAAGGCTAATGATGTTGACCTGACAAAAAAAGAATTCGACCTGCTCCATTACCTTGTAATTAACCATGAGAAAGTGCTTACGCGCCAGCAGCTTTATGAACATATCTGGGGAAATATCCTGGACGACCAGTATGAAAGCAATTTCATCGATGTTCATATTAAAAATATCAGGAAGAAAATGAACATCCATGCACCGACTCCATGGCTCGAGACAGTAAGGGGTATCGGCTACAGGGTCAGTACACGGCATGACTAACGGTTGCACCGGTTGAGATGATGAAACTTGGCACAAAACTGACACTGTTCAACCTTCTCTCCAAGACGGTATTCGCCACCCTTTTCATCCTGTTGCTGCCTTTCATAATCGAACGCATCAACATACTTCAGACTGACAATGAACTGATCCGGAAGCGGGAAGAAGTGTTAAGTCTCATCGCAGAAATTGGTATAGAACCTTTTATTACCCCTGATACCGAAAATGAATTCGGAAGCTATAATATCCTGAAGGAGGAGTTTATCAGTCTCGAGAAAACTGAACTTTCTGAGGACTGGAATTTCATTGAGGTCACACAGAGGAAGATTGAGGACGAAACGATTGATTACAGGGTACTGAACTACTCCTTTAAGTTCGAAGAAGTACCATATCTTCTTGAAATAGGCAAAAGCCTTGCAAGCATCAGTAACACACAGAGGGATATCCGGAAAGTCATCCTAATCTTCCTTCTGGTTTTTATCACAATAACCCTTCTTTCAGATATTTTTTACACTGACCGGGTACTGAGACCGCTGAAGAGAGTCATCAGGAAGCTGGAGACAACCTCAACTCCTTCACTCTTCGATACAGCTCCCGTAAAAACCTCAACCTCCGATTTCGTTCAGCTTGACACCACAATAAGGGAGCTTATGGCCAAGATAGGTGAGCTGTTTGAGAAAGAGCAGGAGATTACTGTCAATATTTCGCATGAGTTGATGACTCCAATTTCAGTAATACAGAGCAAACTTGAGAATCTGCTGCTGCAGAAAGACATTGACATTTCTGTTACTGGTCAGATTGAAGAATCGCTGAGGACCCTGCACCGTCTCAAGACACTTGTCAATTCACTGCTTTTCATAGCACGCATCGAAAGCAGGCAGTATCTTAAGGAGGATACTTTCAGTGTTAGGGAACTCGTAAAGGAAGTAAGTGATGAACTTGCACCCATCGCTGCAGATGCTGATATTGCTTTTAACGAAGACCTTAGCGAAGATCACATGTTCCGCGGAGCCAACAGGACACTGATTTTCTCAATGCTGTTCAATGTCCTGAACAATGCAATTAAGAACAGTTCTGAGCACCGGCATATTGAAATAAAAACACAGCGTGCCAACGGGAGGTTTTCGGTAATCATTGCTGACAATGGCAGGGGTATGACACCAAAGGAAATGGATCTGCTTTTTGCACGGTTCAGAAAAAAGCTTAATACCAATCAGGAGAGCACGGGAATAGGGCTTGCTATTACCAAATCAATCGCCGACTTCCATGAAATAGTCATTTCAGTAGCCTCCAAACCCGGTGAAGGGACAAGTTTTACATTCATTTTTCCTGAAAGATGATGAATGAGCAGATCAGAAATCGCCAGTTGCATTGCCGCGTATCCTGAAACTGTATGATGCCATAAAGATGGGCTGGCTGAAGATCGTCATCTGATAACCTTTTATTTCCCCCTCCTCTGTCCTGAAGAATATCGAGTAGGGATTCTTTCTTCCAAGGACATTGTAAACTGTAAAAGTGAAGGAAGAATGGTTGAGTTTTTTAGCTTTCAGGTTTCCGTTGACAGTTGCTGCAAGGTCGAGTCTTATATAGTCAGGTATGCGGTACTCATTCCTGTTTGAATAATATACACGGTTTGCATTGTTGAAACCGTAAAACGCAACAGGATACGTAATCGGTCTCCCGGTATTGTATACAAAATTGGTTGTCAGATTAAACCTCCTTGAAAGTTTTGAATTTGAGACAATCTTAAGATCATGAGGTTTGTCGAAATCAGCAGGGAAATATTCCCCGCCGTTCACTTTCTCAACACTGTAAAGTCCGTCGACTTTCAGGAGGATCCTTGAGTAGGTGTAGCTTATCCACCCGGTGAAAGATCCGTATTGCTTTTTCACCATGAGTTCGACACCGTACGCTTTGCCGTTCCCGCTGATGACGTCGGTTTCAAGATGCTCGTTCATCAACAGTGTGGCCCCGCCTTTGTAATCAAGGGTATTTTTAAGTTTCTTGTAATAGGCTTCTGCCGAAGTTTCAATCGCCTTCCTCCCGAAGTTGCCGTATACCCCAAACGACAGCTGATCACTCCTCTGGGGCCTGATATACCGGTCACTGAGCGTCCAGATATCTGTGGGTGACATCGAAGTTGTATTGGATATCATATGAATGTACTGGTACACTCTCTGCATCCCCAGCTTTAACGAGAGTTCCGGAGTAACAATCACCCGCGACGAAAGCCGGTATTCAAGACCGGGATACATTTTTAAAACCTCCCCTCGGCGGTAGCTGACAGTATCAATTATACTTCCTGCTGACCTTGTAACTCCTTCACTGTACCGAAACTCCGTTGTTGGCCCGAAAGCCGTGAACAGTGTAGCCCGCAGGCCTCCTGAAACCAACAGAAGAGGTGATACTTCAAACTCATCACTGAAATAGAGTGAGGGTTCGGCAGCACGTTCCTTTTCAAGCTCCTTGGCGATTACAAGAGAATACTCCCCTACCGGTTCCCTGATTCCGGGACTGAGTGAATAATATGTGGCGTCAATTCCGAATTCGAGTTTGTGCCTTGAAGTTGCATAGTATAAGAAGTCAGCACGAAGTATCTTCTGATTGAATTGATAACCCATTGAACTGAACGAGGATGAATCCTGATTCATTGCTGACCGGTACCTGTAGTTGCTTAATATGGCATAGAACTGTGCCGACAGTTTCTGGTTAAATGAGTGCTCCCATTTCAGGGTTGATGCCAGGTTACCGTAGTTGAAAGCCTGTTCCCTGTAATAGTCAAATTTGTCATTGCTTAAATAGCCCGACAGGGAGATACTGTTTTTTTCATTGACTTCACTTTTAATCATCCCCTGAAGGTCATAAAAGCCTGCTTTGCTGTTCCTGAGCCTGAAGTCCTTAAGAAGTCCCAGAATCCAGTCGGAGTAGGTTGCCCTGCCTCCGACTATAAACGTCCCGTTTATTTTGTCAAGCGGACCCTCCACCATTATCCTGCCGGTTACAGGGCTTATCCCTCCGCTTACATTTACTTTTTCCTTATTGCCTTCAGCAGGGGCAATATCCATTACTGATGAGAGCCTTCCTCCGAACTTTGCTGGCATCCCGCTCTTGTAAAGGGTCACATCCGAAACAAGGTCTGAATTGAAGGCAGAAAAGAAGCCGAAGAAATGGGACGTATTTAATATAGGTGCATTGTTCAGAAAGACAAGGTTCTGATCTGTGCTTCCCCCGCGCACATTAAATCCGGCCGATGCCTCTCCCACTGACTGTACCCCCGGCAAGAGCAGAGAACTCTTAAGAACATCTGCTTCTCCCAGTCCCATGGGAATCTGCTTCAGCATCTTAATATTTATTTTCTCGATGCCGGTCCTTACATCACGCACTATATTGCTCCGGTTGCCTGTGATCACTACTGCTTCCACCTCGCTGGTGCTTTCGTTCATGTCAATATTCAGCGTTCCGCTGGAATGAAGAACGATATTACGCCGTGCGGTCTCCATGCCAATCATCCTGTACTCTACCCGGTACTGTCCTTTGGGCAGGATGACTGAATAATAACCTGCATCGTTGGTCATTGCGCCCATCTTCAGTTTTTCGATATAGACAATTACACCGCTGACACTTTTGCCGTCTTCGGTGCTCACAACTCTTCCCGACAAAACGGCATTGGAAGAATTTTGCCCTGATGCTGGCTGTCCGATTCTGAAAATCCGGTACTCATCACTTATAGTACTCTCTTTCTCCTTCACTGCTGGCGGAACAAAAGCCTGAATATCCCCTTTTGTCCGGTTACTCTCAAGGAACCCGATGTATTCTTCACGGAAACTTGTCTTCACAGGAGTTCCTTTCGAAAGGATGACCTTGTTGTCACCGGTGATCAGGAAAGAGAAGCCTGCAGGTCTGAGAGTCTGGTTCAGGAGCTCTTCAAATGTGACATCTGAGGAATTTACATTCAGAAAAAGACTGTCTGACCACTCAGCTGCAAAATAGAATTTATAGGGGACTCTCCTCTCAAGAGTGTCAACGAAGTCTCTGAAGGCAATACTGTCAAGTCTGAGAGTAAGCCTGTTATCCTGTCCGTAGGAGCCAATAACGGATATGAATAGAAATCCGGCAATCAGCCATTTTCTGACCCGGTTACCCGGCCTGTACCTGGAGCCGCTCATAGAATTTTAAAATATCCGTTATCTGGTTTTTATCAGCCTTTCGAAGCCTGATTTTTTCCCTGCGCATATACTGCCTTATCGCATCCGTACTGTCACCGAACAGCTTAAGGAACTGAGTCGTTGAGACTATCCGGACATACAAATCTGCAACCCTGATATAACTTTCAGGAGCATAGGGATATTTTTCCAGACCATCTGACAGGTTGAGTGTAGATATGTGCCTGATAATATGCTTGCATTCTCCGTCATGAACCACCTCATAAAAGCCCTCCTCCAGATTAAAGTCAGGCTCATCTCTGAAGTATTTAAAGGTCATTGTGTCATGCCTGAAGTACAGGTCAAACCTGCTGATGTTGTCACTGTTAAGCGCTACCTCACAAATTTTGTTGTTCAGTATCAGCTTGTTGTCAGTATATATTACCTCACCTGTATAAGTATCATATTGCAGTGGCAGGTCATCGTATTTTCTCTTTTTGAATACGAGAGAACCGGACCTCTCTTCTTCAGAACGGAGAAGGGGTTTGTCGGTGGATCTAAAAAAATACCGAATGTAATCCCTGCCGTTTACCACGTCACTCAAGGTTCCCGTGTTGTAAAGATACAGGCTGTCAAGATATTCCTTCTGTTCCTTTATAAGCAACGCGGTAAGAGTGCTGTTGTCAGCCCTTCTCAGTGAGGGTGTCTGCTGTGACAGTAACTCCGCTGAAGCCGCAAAAAGGAAAAATACTGTTAAAACTTTTATCATTGGAATATAACGAAGAATACAAAGACCGAAATAACAAATTTTATCCTTAGAATCAGAATCCCGGGACCACTTTTATAATAAATAATTATTTGCCACAGATTGGAGAATCGGCTTCCAATAATATTATTTTTGTTACTTCCGTAAAAACGGTTGATATGGTGAATATTAAACATTCTGAGCAGGCATGAAAATAAAACGGGTTTTAATTCCGGTTTTTTTGTTTGTGGCCTTTTCACTCCTGACCTGTATTGACCCGTATTATCCGCAGATCGACAACTATCAGAATCTTTTGGTTGTGGATGCCCTGATTACAGACGAAAACTCATCCTACTACGTAAGGCTTTCACGGACAACTGAGACTCCGAGCGAAACACCGGATGCGGTCACAGGTGCCCAGGTCTCGGTAACGGATAACCTGGGTAATACCAGGGTGTTTACCGAAATACTCGCCGGACTGTATAAGTCTGACAGCACATCATTTACAGGTAGTCGCGGCAGAGCCTATACACTTCATGTCACGACCCCCGACGGCAAAGTATATGAATCTGACCCGTCAACATTATATGGAGGCCGTGACATTGACACCGTTACCTATGCCAGCGACAGGGTGACACGTGATGACGGAGAGATTGTGGAAGGCCTGAGAATTTATGCCGACTCGAAAGGCACGACTGAAAGCAGGTACTTCCGGTATACCTATGTAGAGTGGTGGAAGTTCAGTATCCCCTACCCAAAAGGGTATGTCTACATAACCCAGAACAATATATATGAGATACCTTTTGCCAATGTAACATGCTGGAAAACCAATAAATCAGACAATATTAATATTCAGTCACGTGAACCGGGCACAGACGGCGACTTTATTAAGAAACCGGTACTTTTCATCCCTTCAGAGGAATCAAACCGGCTTCTTATCCAGTACTGTATTGAGATCAGTCAGCTTTCACTCTCTGAAAATGAATATGAATTCTGGGATCAGATGAAGCAGATAAATGAGAGCGGCGGTGATATTTTCGACAAACAGCCCTTCCAGGTTTTTACAAACATACACAGTGTCAGCGATCCCAAAGAAAAGGTCCTGGGCTATTTCCAGGTCTCTTCGATAAGCCGGAAACGGATCTATATTACAAAAACCGATGTCCGGAATCTTGGCATTAAACTCTACCGCTATCCCTGCGAACTTATATTTGCATCACCTGCCGACTTTGTAAATTCCGTACCCCCGATGACCTTCAACATGGTGTACAGTTATTATACAAGCCTGAATCTTACTTTTATCGGTCCCCAAAGAGATGAAATGACCCAGGCTCTTAAAGCACTGATCTTCGTTGACAATTATTGTGCTGACTGCACCATGACCGGCAGCCTGCATAAACCGGATTTCTGGATTGACCTGGAATGATTTTCTAACCGCACCCGGCATGACAGAAAGAAAAAACAACATAAAACAATCGTTAAGGAAGTCATTATTAGTGACCATTACGGTGTTACTGTTTCCGGCAGCACTATTTTCACAGTCAGCAGGCAGAGTGTCTGAATTCACAGGCAGGCAGGATTATTCTGAGGAGCTTTATATAAGGACCGACAGGGATATTTACATCGCCGGAGAGAAGGTGTTTATGAAGGTTTACTGCCTTAACGGTATTGTTCTAACCCCTTCAAACCTAAGCAGGGTTGTTTATGTGAGCCTCCTTGACAGTCTTAACAACCCTGTTGTGCAGGTAAAACTGGAGATCCCCGGATCCTCTGGTTCGGGACAACTCCTTTTACCTGACACAATCAGTTCCGGAAACTATTACATCTCCGCCTGTACGCACTGGATGAAAAATTTTTCACCTGACCTGTTTTCTTACTGCCGTATATCAGTCATAAATCCATTTCAGCCCGTTGAAGATATCGGATCAACTTCTACTGAACTCCCGGCCGGCAATGTGACCGGGGCGACAGCCACTCATGTGCCCGAAGAGGAATTGACACAGGCGAAAAAGCCGGTACACCCCAAAAATTATAATCCTGTCAGTTTAAGTATCCAAACCAATAAGACAAGCTATAAAGGCCGGGAGAAAGTAAAAATTGACATCACCGCCACTGACTCCGGCGGAAAACCGGTGGAAAGTGACCTGGTGATCTCCCTGGCAAAGTCCTTTTCACTGTCTGACAAAAATGATCCTTTTGTTTTTGCTGATGCGGGAGATGAACGGGTAAACATTAACGGAAGGACCGGAAAGCCTGTTTTTCTGCCTGAGCCTGACGGTCATCTCATATGCGGTACCATAAAGAATACAATGACCGGAGAGCCGCTCCGCAATGAAAGCATTGTGCTCTCCTTTGTCGGTAAGACGGCGCTTTGCAGGTTCACAACAACAGACACTGCAGGCCGTTTTATTTTTTTATGCACCGAACAGGGGACCCGTGAAGCCGTCATCCAGCCAGTGTCAGGAGATCTCGACGATTATTATGTCGAGCTCGACAATCCTTTCCCGGATTCATTCAGTCATCTTCCGTACTTACCGTTCAGTCTTGACACGGCAAGACTGGCAGAGATAAACAATGCAATCATCAGTATGCAGGTCAGGAGGATTTATGAACCCTTCCCCTCAGACACAGTTGAAAATGCAAGTATGCCGGGCAAGGATTTTTTCGGCAGACCGGATAACTCTACCCTGATGTCAACTTTTATCAGGCTGACCTCTCTCCGGGAAGCCATAAAAGAGATTATTCCGGGAGTAATCACAACCAGGAAAAAGGGTAAGACAGTCATCAACTCCGTTTTCAGGTTCAAGGACAAGGTGACAATCACCAATCCTCTGCTCATAGTCGACGGGGTACCGGTCTGGGATCACGAGAAAGTCCTTGCAATAAGTATTGACAAAATAGAAAAAGTCGATGTCCTGAATTTCGGATACATCTTTTCAAAAATATATATTGACGGGATCATTGATATAACAACTGTCAGCGGAAACCTCTCCGAGCCTGTATTTGATAAACCAGTATTCAGGCAGGAATTTGAGGCACTTCAAAAGGCTGAGGCATTCAGATCTCCGGATTATTCGGTCCCGACACTGAGAGATTCACGCATTCCCGATTTCAGGAATACACTTTACTGGAATCCCGACATCAGAACCAATAAGCAGGGAAAGGCTTCAGTCGAATTCTATACATCCGATGAGACGGGCGAGTATACAGTCCTTGTGGAAGGATTTACACCCGACGGAGCCAGGGTGAAAGCTGTTACGTCACTTACGGTGACCGGGAACGAGTGAACTGAGACACCAAAAAGGTCTGAGCCCTGGCTCAGCATATTCCGCTGCAATAAAATAAGAGTTTATACCTATAATTAAGTTCTTAACTGTAATCATATTTGCAGGATTCAATTAAACAAGACTTAATTATTGCTTCACCCGGTTAAAATTTCGAATTATGACGGAAAAAATTGAAGTTCCTGCAAAAAAGATATGGAACATCGGACAGGATTGGGCATCAGTTGTAATTGGTTTCGGCCTTATCGTATTTGTGGTTCTTGCCGGTGACACCTTCAGCGCTCCCTCATTCGGCGGGAAAGCAGGATGGAACGGCCTGTCGGGTGTCATCAGCATTTTCAGTTCCTCACCCCTGTGGATATCGCTTTTAACAACCTTTTTGATCTTTGCTGCATTCTCTGCTTTCGGTGTTTTTCTCAGCGGTGATTCCCTGAAAAAATACTTCTGGGGTTTCCTTTCCATATGTGTTCTGGCCTTTGTTGCCCAGTTCC
>Ga0209800_10002993_pt1 | contig 14079 bp, 8 predicted proteins | sample Higcelweek8metaG_FD_187174 | JGI IMG/M metagenome (GOLD analysis project Ga0209800, IMG submission 187174) | Freshwater pond sediment microbial communities from the University of Edinburgh, under environmental carbon perturbations - High... | ecosystem: Environmental > Aquatic > Freshwater >...
CACAGACCCTGTTTATCAATCGGTGGAACATGTTTTTACAAAACTTTCAGCTGAATTGGACGTACCGCAGGAATCATCTTTTGATAAAAGCTACGACCGGATTGTGTCGTATGGAGAACAACTGGCAACCACAATTCTGAATGCCTATCTGGTCACCGTTGGTTTTGCCGTCAATCTTGTGGCTGCCGGCGACTTTATTGTTACCGATAATACCTATCGCGATGCTTTTGTCGACTGGGATGAAACCGGTAAACGAATAGCTGCTGCGGCCGATAGCTGGTTTGCTGAAAAAAATATTATTATTACGCAGGGGTTCATAGGCCGTTCAGCCGAAAATTGCCCCATCACACTGGGACGCGAAGGCTCCGATTTTTCGGCAGCTGTTTTTGCCCATGCCCTGAATGCCGTTGAAGTAATCATATGGAAAGATGTTCCGGGCATTATGAATGCCGATCCAAAGCTGATTCCGTCGGCGGTGCCGTTGCCGCATATTTCTTATCGCGAAGCAGTGGAACTGGCCTATTACGGCGCAACAGTGATTCATCCGAAAACGATTAAACCGCTGGAGAATAAAAACATTCCGCTCAGGGTGAAATCTTTTCTCAATCCGGCCGGAGAAGGAACTATCATTGATCGGAACAGTACGGATGATAAAAAAGCAGTTTCCTATATTTTTAAATTTAATCAGGTTCTGCTGTCCATTTTGCCGCGCGATTTTTCATTCATCAATGAAAAAAATATGAGTGAAATATTTTCGCTTTTTTCCAGGAATAATATTAAGGTTCGTCTGATGCAGAATAGTGCGGTGAGCTTTTCGGTCTGCTTCGATTTTGAACCCGCAAAGCTGTCGGTTCTGATTGAAGATCTCGGAAAACGGTATGTGGTGCGCTACAACGACTCAGTCGATATGATTACCATTCGTCATTACGAAAATGATTCCGCCGATTCTTTTATTAAAGGTCGCAAAGTGCTGCTGGAACAGAAATCGCGCAGTACCTGGCAATTGATCGTCAGTAAAGGGTAAATTTCCTTCCCCCTAAACGGATTTCACCTTCATTGGAAATTGGAGTTCGTAAAATTTTGTACTTTAGTGCAATAAATTCATCTATATGAAACCTGAATTAATACAGGAATTGTTTGAACAACATGGTGGCGTGTTTATGACGCCTGCCCCTAAAATTGCCAAAAAACTCGAAAATATTAATGCCTTTCTCTTCGATTGGGACGGCGTTTTCAATAGCGGAAAAAAGAGCTCCGAATTCCCTTCAACCTATAGCGAAACCGACAGCCTTGGTATCAATCTCCTTCGCTTTTCTTACTGGCTTCGGTATAAAAAAATTCCGTTTATTGGGTTGGTCACCAATCAGATTACAGAATCTGCTTTTGATCTGGCTAAACGCGAACATTACAATGCCGTTTATGTGAATTTCAAATCGAAAAAGGAAGCGTTTACACACATCAACGATACTTTTGGGGTGCGCCCGACACAGGTCGCTTTTATTATGGATGATGTGCTTGATTTGAGTGCTGCCGATGTTGCTGGATTGAGCTTTATGGTTGGCCGAAAATCGAGCCCGCTGTTTATGAATTATGTGCACGAAAAGGATTTGGTCGATTATATCAGCTACCAGCGCGGCGACTTAAATGCTGTGCGCGAATTGTGCGAGTTGATGATGGGATTGACCGATTCTTTCGAAGAAACCATTCAACAACGGGTAGCTGTTAGTGATGAATTTCAGGCATTTGTTGAACAACGCGATGAAATTGAATCAAAATTCTATCACAAGGTCGATCGTAAAATCATTGAAACTGTTATTTAATGGGCTTTTTCAGCTGGTTTGAATCAATCGGACATGTTGGACAGGCCGCACTGGCAACTACGTTTACGTGGCTGATGACGGCACTGGGTGCAGCTACTGTTTTTCTTTTCAAAGAAATCAACCGCAAAGTTCTTGATCTAATGCTTGGCGTTGCTGCCGGAGTAATGATTGCTGCCAGCTTCTGGAGTCTGCTAAGTCCGGCTATTGAAATGGAAGAAGCACGTGGAGGTATTGGCTGGATTCCAGCGGTGATTGGTTTTCTGGCAGGTGCTGCTTTTCTGCGCATCGCAGACCGCTTGCTGCCTCATCTGCACAACGGAATGAAAAAAACCGATGCCGAAGGCCTGCCGGTGAAATGGAACCGAAACACGTTGCTGATTCTTGCAGTGACCTTACATAATATTCCCGAAGGTCTGGCGGTGGGTGTTGTTTTCGGATCATTGGCTTCGGGCATCGAAGGTACCACACTGGCCGGCGCATTGGCCCTGACCATAGGAATCGGTCTGCAAAATTTTCCGGAAGGCGCTGCTGTCTCGCTGCCTATGTTCCGTGATGGTCGCTCACGAAGGCGCGCTTTTATGGCGGGACAATTTTCGGGATTGGTCGAACTGGCAGGCGGCGTTCTGGGCGCTATTGCGGTTATGCATATGACGACCATGTTGCCTTATGCATTGGCATTTGCTGCCGGAGCCATGATTTATGTAGTAGTGGAGGAGCTCATACCCGAGTCGCAGCGCGGCGAACACAACGATCTCGCTACTACCGGTACCATGGTCGGCTTCGCACTCATGATGTTTTTGGATGTGGCACTGGGGTAAAACTATTGTTTTTTTAAATAGTCCTGCACGACATTTTTTGTATGTTCAATGATTTGAAATGAGCCCACAGCGCCATGTCCCGGAATAATCATTTCTGCATCCGGATATTTTTTCTGCACTTTTTTTAATGTCTTTGGCCATGTATGAACATCCCCATCTGCAATATTTCCTATGGCGGTCGATTCGGCTGATTTAATCAGACATCCGCCAAAAAGAATTTTCTGTTCCGGAAAATACACAACAATATTGTCACGACTATGCCCGGCGCCGGGATAAAAGCATTCATACGGGATTCCACTAACCCATCCTGTCATGGATTTCGAAAACGATGCCTTCGGTACTTCTAAACTGCGTTTGATGCATTCGTCCCGTGTCTTTTCATTTGCAATCGAAAACACATTTCGTCGATGCAGCTCTGCAAGCCCGCCTATACAGTCGTTGTGCCAGTGCCCCGGAATAAAAACAGTGACCGTTGTATGCAACGAATCGCGCAGATAATCAAGAATGGCAGCTGTTTTTATTTCATCCATCGGCGTGTCAATCATCAGCGCATTACCGTTTCTGATAGCGATCAAACCATTTGAAGAAACCATTCCAAAGCCTTCCACATAATCGGTGGTGACATGCAAAAAAAAAGAATCCTTCAATTGAATCAGCTGAATATCTTTGTTGATTCTTATTGTGTCAGAATGCTGTCCGGAAGCCAAAACCGGAAACATCAGCAATAAGAACAAAAAATATTTTCTACGCAAAAGTTTCATCGGCAAAAGTACGTTTGACGCCTTTTTTATATTTCAAATCGTGATATCCGAAAATCACAAAAAGTCCTTCCTGACTTTTATATTTTATGCCGTGTGCTTTACGGAATTGTGCTGCTTTTTTGCCGCGTTGAATAAATGGATGAATGGCGCCCAGCATGCAGGTTCCAAGGCCCAGTGCTTCGCCGGCATGCATGGCATAGGTGGCTGCAACAATGGGATCGGCCGGATCGGTATAGGGCGAACCATAAAAATACATGGCCAGCGGCGCATCGTAGGTGATATAATTATTTCCTTTTTCCATTTCTCCGATGTAATTTTCAAACAACGGACGCATGAAACTGCGGAACATTTCGTCGGTGGCTTTGCCCCAGAAAGGCCGCATTATAGCCAGAAACCAACCCGACACCAGATATTTCATACTCTTAAGTAACTGCGCAAAATCCTTGGTGAAAGCTGTCACTTTTTCGCGTCCGTTCAATACAAGCACATGCACATCGCTGGGTGGGAGCCCCATGGGAGCGGTGCGTGACGCAGCCAGAATTTTTTCAATCACGTCGGCCTCTACTGTTTTCTGATTAAATTTCCGCACACTGCGACGTCGCTCGTATAAGGTCATGAGTTGTTCATACGTCGCATCCGATGCGTCTTTCGGAAGGGTGAACACATCTTCGGGCGACATGGTTCGACCATGAATTTCAATGGCCCCTTCGGGACAAATGGCCATGCAATGACCGCATGCAATGCAGTTGAACACCGATCGGCCCAGCAATTCAGCAGCTTTTCCGTTTTCGATTTTCAGCATATCGCTGCAACAAGCCTTTACGCACAGCCCGCATCCGGTGCAGATTTCCACATGAATGCTGATCACAGCATCTTCTTTCGTTCGGGTAGTTGGAATAGACATTACACTTCGATTTTGAAATGTAAATGTACTACTTTTTCAAATCAAAAACACTTCTCTTTGACCTTCCATAGTCCGACGCAGGAGTTCGCTGCGGCGAACTCCTGCGTTGGCTGAGAATGGCCCTCACACGCCCAGAAACCGCTCCGGATTATGAATTGAAATTTCATCAAACAGCGCATCGCCGATGGAACCACGCAGGTTGTTGGCAAATTCAGCGTCGTTTTTTTGCGAGGCCGGCATAAAATAATCGGAACCAAACAACACTTTGCGTCGAAGGATGGCGTTTTGCAAAAACGAATTCAGCAGCTGATAAAACGTATTACTGCATTCGGCTTCGTTTTTATACATCGTGTACGAAATATCGGTGTACAAATTCGGATATTGCACCATCATGCTGTTGATGATGTTTACCCAGTTTTCGGTATCTGCCGGATTGCACAGCATTTTTTTCCACATACGTGCCGACCCGTAATGCGCCAGACTGATGCGCACATCCGGAAATTTCTGACAAACGAGGTGATAATTTTTTGGATGCGTAAAAATATCGCACAGATCTTTTTTGTTCAGCCCGCGCGGATTGACTGTGAAGTAAGGATTCTTTAAAAGTTCAATGAGCTCTTTTCTGGTACCTTTAAAATGCGTAGGATTATGCGGGCTGCAGTGTGCAACCACAGGAATATTGTTGTCGGTGCAATACTCATAAACACTGTCTAATCGTGCATCGAACGGAAATATGCCCAGCGGCGGATAAATTTTGACACCTCTGAAGCCTTGTTGCTCTATGGCTTTGCGGAGAATGGAGAAATATCCGTTTCGCCGCGGATCGATGTGCACAAAAGGCAGAATGTGCGTTGTGTCGATTGTTGCCAGTTCATCCAGCTGTAATGCATAATCGCGCGGAACATTGCCGCAGCCCATAAACTGCATGTCCATGCTGAGCGTGAAAAATTTTGTCCCGGCAGGATAACTTGCCTGACAGATTCTGAAAATTTCATCCTGCGACTCTTTGCTGCCTATGATGTAGAACTGCAGATAGCGCTCAGCTTCTTCCGCATCAATGCCAAATATTGTTTCTAGTATATGCAGATATTCCAGAAAGTTTTCTATCAAATCTTCAGTCGATTCTTTCCGTAAAAAATTCATGATCAGTTTCGGATAAAACTTTTCCGGAATATCATTTTCTGTAAAAGTGTGAATGTGGCAATTGTACATCATGCGTATTGATTGTTTGTACGACTTGTTCAGTTTTCGCGATATACTTTATCAACGCTTTTAATAAATGTTTCTGCATAGCTTCTCGAAACCGGCACCAACTCGTCGAAGCCCGGTATTTCAAGTTTATACCCGTGTGAATTTCCCAACACCTTTTTCACTTTTTTCAGGTTCACAATATAGGACTTATGACAACGGCTGAATTGCTGATAATTGGCCAGCTGACTTTCAAGAAGCTTCATCGTTGCCAGAATAAGCGTTGTTTTTGTTTTGTTTTCTTCAGTAAAAACAATTTTCGCATAGTTGCCGGCGGCCTCGATCAGGAGCAGATTTGAAGCATCGAGTTTAATAACATCTTTCGATCTGTCGGAATAAATTTCGAGAAGATCGGACTGCTTTTCGGGCTGCAAGGTATGTATTCTGTTCGACAGCAATCCGGCAAGATGAATGTGTTTACGCAACAATACTTTTTCGAGATAAATAATGAAAAAGAACAACGGCATCATGGTGATTCCGGTTACAACCAGAATAATATTCAGGTTGTCAATCCAGGAGTTATTGGTTGTTCCGGTCAGTGCCGCATACAGAATCACAACAATATTTATCACGGCAATAAACACCAGCGCAGTTGCTGTAAAACGTCTGTTGAAGCCGGGTTTAGCCGACCACTGTGAAGGAAGCAATATAATGCCGGTTGTGGTAAGCGATGAAATCAGAAAGCCGGTTATGACATAGTGTAGCCATTGTTGTGAACCCGGATTGGCGGAAAGATTCAGCGGATTGACTACATACAGAATGCCTGAATAATAGACCAGACTAATGGCAAATGCCAGCACATACCAGCCGATCGGGAAATCGAGTGTAAACTCTTTCAACAGGTATAATCGGTATTGCAGACGACGCATGTTGTTCAGCGCCATGGTAAATAAAACAATGGTTGCCAGAAAAAAATAAAACAACATATTGCGCTGACTCCGCGAATTTACCAGGGCCAATTCCTGTTCTTTTTGCAACATTTTAATCCGGTGATTCAGGGAGCCTTTTTCTAACCTTAATTGTAAATCAGCAATTTTTCTTTCAGCTTCGGAACTGTAAATTTCATTCAAGGTCTTATGAAATTCTTCATTGCTTTCAATCGCATTCCGAAAATCACCGGTTTGTTTCTGTAAGTTTACCAGCAGTTTGAGAAAAATACCAAGATGAATATTAAGTTTGCTCTGACGTAGCTCTCCGAGCGTGTTTTCAATTATTTGAATGGCTTCCTGCGGTCGATCAGAACCCATAAATTCTGCCTGATAATACACCGCTTCGAGATAGTTTCTTCGCAGATTGTTTTTAAGATTCAGTGCCTTCACGCTGTCTACAAGGTCCAGTGCCTCGTTGGTGTTCCCTGCACTGAATTCGCTGATGGCTTGCGATAAGATAGCATCCGAAATTTTCTCATATTTGCCGGCCTGTTGATAGTGAATCCCGGCCTGATGAAACAGTTCTGTTGCTTTGTGGTATTCGCCCGATGCATCGAAAAAATCAGCTTTTGCTTCGTAGGTCAAAGCTTTTAAATACGGGTCATTTGAACCATGTGTAATGATCATCAGCAGACTTAAGGAAACGGTGCTGATGGTTGAGTTTTTAAGACTTAATCCGATGATGGCAATCGAATTCAATACTTCTGCAATCTTTGTTGTGTCGCGCGATTGAATGAATTGATCCAGCGCAAGCAGATTCATCTTAATGGCTTCATTTTCCATGAACCGGGTATAGTAAATTTCGCCCAGCAATTGATTGCATAAAGCCGAATAATAAAGGCTTACCGATGCCGGCAGATTGAAACTTTTGCTGCGGGCATCGAATGCAAAAACCATAGCACTGTCTATTCTGCCTTTACGCAGCATGAGCTTTGAATGCTCAATAAGCACCGAAATTTCCCCGGTAGATTTCCCCGTTTTGCCGGTAAAACTAACTGGCGAAAAGGGTTTGTCGTTTTGTGGTATGACAGGCGTTTGGGCAACTACATGACAACTGCCCGTCAGAAGAAATGCTGTTGCTGTAATGGCAATAAGAAACTGCAATACAGGTCTCATAATCAAGTAAAAGACAAATATATAAAATTTGCCTGTAAGAAAGTGCGTAAAAATGCTTAATCTTTTAGAAACAAGTCACTTTTGTCGAAATTGATTTTTCTTCAGAAGATGATATCCTGACTATATACACAATTTCATTGGATTGGTTTTTTTCAAAACAGTAATGAGATTCGCCTTTTGCTGAAATAAACAAGTCGTCACGCTCAAGAATAATTCCCGAAAGTGAAATCAATTCAGCTGTATACCGACCGATCTCATCTGTTGTGAAAACTACATGTACCATCCCGGTTGATTTATCGCAATAGGCTTGATCAATAGAAAATAGAGTTGTCTCTGAACAATGGCTGCTCGTGTATTCAATGGGTGTTTCTTTTCCGTTGAAATCGGTTTGTGTGAGCTGATAGGATTCATTGAGCGACTTGTCTGTGGGTATTTCAATTGCGTAATCAAGAGTCGTGTTGCTGTTTCCGGCGCCCTGAACGATTGCAATCATTTCCCTGTTGTTGGCTTCATTAAGCCGGTAAATGGTGAAATGATCATTGTTGGTTTCGGAATAGGTTGTCCATGAAAACAAAGTACCGGGGTCGGTGCAGGTGGCGGTAAATCCGCCTGCAATAACGGGTAGTACTGCGCAATCAAGCGCGCATCCTCCACCCAGAACCCAGTCGAATGTATAGGGGCTTGTTGTTGCACTCCAGTTGTCAATCAACATAATATAGACACTGCCAACATCGCCTGCAGCTACTGTGATAGGCGCTACGCATCCTTTGTATGTTCCTGTCGGAAGACCATCGGCATCATCCGAGGTTTCAGTTTCTCCGGCTACCATTCCGGTGTTGTTGCAATCGCCGGCGTAGCAATTGAAAGTACCGACTCCGTTGAACCAGCTGCACCGGATTGGATTTGCTGTTGGAGGACAAATGGTTGATAAGGTTGATCCAGATGCGAAAGGACCCCAGATGGCAAAATCATAATCATCCGTTCCGTTGGTAGGTGTGAGCACAAATCCGATGGTTCCCGTTGAAGCAGGAGAAAATGCATACCAGGTCGATTGGTGTTCTCCGCCAAATTGGAAACACCCGTGGTTGGAGGCGGTTAGTTCTTCAATGCCTTCTCCTTCCGAATTCCCGCCTACGGTTGCATCGTTGCAGATGGTATAAGCTTGAAGGCAGTTCTGACCCGGATCAACGGCAGGTCCGTCGGTAGCACAAATAGTAAAAGTTCCTTCCTGATCATTGTTTTTATCCCAGACACGAATATAAACGGTAGAACCGGGGGTGAGTCCGTTAAGGGCAATTTTTGGATTTGCGCCGTTATTGCTGTTGTCATCGTCGCACGAGAGAAGTGTCAATGCTCCGCAGGATCCGGAATAAACAGCCATTCCCAGGTCTGTCAGATGATTGCCGCCAATGATGGTTGGAGCAGCATTGGGAAAAGAATCCGTATCAATATTGAGGTTCCCGCTGACAGGAATGGTAGTGGTGAACCACACATCGCCACCTGTATATCCGCCGCAACCGGGTGCCGGCACACCGACATCGTTGGTTTCATCTTTCTTTGAATATTTGGTTGTTCCACTGCAATAGGTAGATACGGTCAATGGAATAGCACTGGCACAGGCATCGTTGGCAGATGGTGTGAGATAATCAAAAACCATCCATGATGATGATACCGTTGCCGTAGGACACGATGAACAGCGGGCTTTCACAATCATGGCTGTGTCACGGGCGACCCCATTCATGGTGTACGATGCGGTAGTGCTCCACGCTTGTTTTACAATTCCTGCAATGGTTTCAAACTGATATTCCCAATTGCCGCTGCACGAGCCACCTGTTACTCCGGTAGCCGTGAAGGTCACATTGGTAGATGACGATCCTGAGGTGGGCGACAAGGTAGCTGTCACTCCCGAAGGAGATGTAAATCCCGGGCAGGCATCCATCACACAAAACTGCGAGTTGCCCGTGCTGCTGCTGTAGCCCCAGTAACGTAAATATATGGTGGTTCCCGCCGGCTCGTTGATGGTTATTTGCGGCATACTTCCGGGACCCGAATCATCATCACAGGCCTTATACACGAGAGAGCCGCAATTGCCGGTGTAATAACCGATAGATCCATCAGACATGGCGGGCGCTGTTCCGGCCTGTGTTTGCACGGTCGCGCTGCCACTCGATGGCATCGAAAAGGTGAACCAGATATCTTTGGCTGTGCCGGATGTGAAAAGACAACCAGGATCGGTCATGCCCGTCGATTTTGTTGCTGATAAATTAGTATAGTCTCCGCTGTAAGTACAGGTTGCTCCGACTGTGAGCGAGACGGCACCGCTGCATTCGTCGGCGCCGTTCGCTTTTATTCCAAAAAGGGGGGTGGATAATTCACAGTCTGCTGCGTCAGATAGGGGGCCTGACGTAATCAGCAAGTTCATAGAGTCTTCACTCAGAATGGCTTGTGCTCTGACAGGATAATGCAGCAGCCATTGTTCTTTCCAGCGGGTAAACATTTCTGTGTCACGCTGATTATTCAGTGTATATACTGGCTGAGGATAAAAATCATATTGTTCAAACCATGCCTGAACCGATTCCTGCCAGTTTTTAAGGTTCTCAAAGTAATCACCATACATGGGCATGGCCGGAAATAAACCGGTTTCCTTAAAATAGGCCCGGACTTTCAGCATATACCTGTTCCAGTTTTCAACATCATGGGTGTCGCCTTGATAGCATGGGTAATTATTGTCGAGAAACTGAACCGGCACCCAACTGTTTTCTATGTGCCGGTAAGTCGTTTTTTCAAGGGTCACTTCTTCACAAATTCGCTGCGCTTGTACTTGTGCAAACACAACAAACAAAAACAATATTGCCGGAATAAAGCGCTTCATACCCGAATGATTTGGTGGATTTTCAAACAAAGGTATCTGCACTTTTCCCGTATAAAAAATGTATATGACCTGCATACAGATTCTTATCTGTTCATCCAGAAATCATGGCTGGTAACACATCTATCAATATGGATAAACAAATAATTGTATCGATATAAAGCTCAGATAATCAGCAATAATAAGTTTTTAGAGGTGTTCTAATGTAAAACGATGAACATTTTTCTGATAACTGAATTTTCCATAGTCAGAACCAGAATGTAAATACCGTTTTCCAAGTCCGAAACATCGCCCGTGAGGATGTTTCCCGAAACTTGTACGTTTTTCAGCCACCGACCGTTAATACTGGCAATATTTGCTGACACCACGCTTGCAGAGCCACAATCGATGGTTATTTTATCTGACGCTGGTACCGGGAATATTTTCAGGTTGCTTAAATCAGCAACACCTGCAGAAGAAACTGAAAAATGAAACAGATCCGAAGTATCCGAAACACAACCCCATTCATCGGTTACAATGATGTAATAATCTTCTGAAGCGGCCACTACAATGTAATGGCCTGTGGCACCGGCAATTATCCCAGCGCTGTTATACCACTGATTACCAGTTGTTTCGCTCGAAAACAATGTGTCGCCACTTTGTGTGATGTCGGGTGTCGCAATGGATGGACAGGGCCGGTCGATAATATTCGATGAATCTGAAATACAGCCGAAATCGGTTGTGTTGATGAGGTAATAATAATCGTTTACGGTGGAAACAAAATAATTGTCAGTGGCGCCGGGGATCATTCCGGAACTGTTATACCACTGATTTCCAGTTTGCTCATTTGAAAAAAGAGTATCGCCATTAAGCGAAATGATTGGCGTTGGCTGATCATCGCAATTGAATAATTTCAATGTATACACATCTCCCATACCTCCAACAGCTATTATGTACCCATTCACCAATGCCGCATCATTTACACTTTGATCGATCAGGCCGCTGGTGATGGTGGTCCAGCTCATTCCACCATCGATTGTTTTTACAACATCACCGCCATATGTTACAGCGTAACCTGAATCAGATGTGCAGAAGAAAATAGACATGATGCTTGTCCCAGCTGGGAAAATGGCGGTCCAGGTGGCTCCGCCATCAATGGTTTTTCTGGTGCCGCTTCCGGCAACAAAGCCGAGCGAATCGTTCAGGAAATATACCGATTGAAGATCTCCAAAAAAGCCCGTAGTCAGGCTTGTCCAGGTAGTTGCCTGATCAGTTGTTTTCATCACGGCACCGCCTTCACCAACTGCGTATCCCACACTATCCGATGGGAACCAGAAGTCATAGATGTTGCCGCCTGAAGTATAGGTGAAAGCGGTGGCTCCGCCGTTTGTTGTTTTATAAATGCCGGCATTGATATAGCCACCCCCAAGAATATAATTGTTTTCATCAAATGCCCAGCAGGCCCGCACTGCCACCGAAGGTCTGATGGACGGATAAGAAAAGGTAAGTCCGTAATTGCCGGTATGTGCATTGATTCCACTGCTTCCTCCCAAACAACCGCTGCCATCCGGAAGCAAATGAACTCCTAGAATGCCTGAGCTGGATGAAGTGTTTACCGAAATTGTGGACCAGGAATGTCCACCATTTGTGGTTCTGATCACAGCGTTGTTGATACCCATCATACCCACGGCTACTCCGGTATTATTGTCAGCAAAACTGACCTTATTCAGGGCGCTGTTCGGTGCACCACCCTGATGCAAACCCCATGCGATGCCAGAGTTCGTAGTAGCGTACATGCAGGCGTCGCTTCCGGTGAATCCTTTTCCACTGCTGTCGAAATGCGCCATGTAATGATCGCGGCTTCCAAATGTGGTGGCTGTCCAGGTTGAACCCATGTCGGTTGAACGTAGCAAAATTCCTCCGGCACAGGCTGCGGTGAGTGTTGATCCTGAACGGGTGATGTTGAAAATGTATTGTGTTGTTGGCGATGTCACAGGAACCCAATTGGCACCGGCATCTGTCGTTTTAAGCATCAGTCCGCCTGAACCAACGGCAATGCCATTGCTGAGGTCGCTGAAATACACATCGGTTATGCGGGTTGTCGTATTTGTTGTCAGTGAATTCCAGGTGACACCGGCATCTGTTGTCTTTATTATCCGGCCACTGTTGCCACAGGCATAGCCTGTTGTGTCGTCGACAAAGAAAATATTAAACCATAAGTCTGTTACTCCTGTAGAAAGCAAAGACCAGCTGCTGCCACCATTGGTGGTTTTCAGAATCTTGCCGCTTTCTCCGGTTGCATAGCCCAATGTGTCGCTGGTGAACCACATCGAATATAAATTTCCTTGTGCAGTTGTGACAATAGTGTACGTTTCGAAACCATCGGATGATTTGTAGATATATCCCGAGCTGGCACAGATAATTCCTGCAGAGTCATTAAACATCCATAAGTCATAGGGCTGCGACGACATGTAGTAATACATTCTTTTCCAGCTGTTGCCTCCGTCGGAGGTTTTCAAAATCCGGTGCTCCATCATGTCAATGGCATAACAGGTACTGTCATTAACCATCCATATAGATTTGATTTTTGAATTGTTTTTCACCGGAGTAACCAGCGTCCATTGCTGGGCCGATAATAACTCAGATACAAAAAGCAAAACAATTAATTGAACCAGATTTTGAACTGTTTTCATACGTATTCGGGATATTTAAATACAGCCGGTATGATTGTATAAAATGGATAAAGTTGAAAAATAAAGTGAAAAACAGAATTTATGGTTTTTCAGCAGCCACCATCAAACAACTATGCACCGGCAAAATGCCAACGGTATCGCCCATATTGAATTCTTTGAAAAATTCGGGAGTAACACGTAGAATGCCGTGTTCCTGCGAAAGTCGATCGACAAAACAACCTTCAATGACTTCTCCGATTCCATTTTCATTTATGCGGACAAGCGCACCAAATCCGGGCTTGCCATCGGGCATCGGGCACACTTCTTTCGAAAGATGAATCGCGCCGGCATGAACCAGCACTTCGTTGCGATTGGGATAAATGCTTAGAATATCTGCCTCAAGCGCTGCGGCAACCTGATTGATATTACAGGTCCCAAGCGCTACCTGCATCATATCATAATACACAAAATTGCCGGGCCGCAGTTCTGATATGTTTTTCAGCATTTCAGTTGTATAGTGCGGCAACGATGGCGTGTCGCCAATACTGATCGGACAAAGCATGCCGGTTTGTGTTTCCAGAAATTCTTTGAGTACCCGAAGGCGAGTGATGGAGGAGCGGTTTATTTCAGTAATTTCTTTCGCCGATTTGGCGGCATAGGTATTCCCAAAGTGGCTCAAGATGCCGGAAAACGAATGTGTGTCGTTTTGCAAAATCATTTGTATCGCTTTCAGAAATTCTTTCGTGTTTTCGGCAGGCCAGCCTGCACGGCCATATCCGACATCGGCTTTCAGATAAAATGAAACAGGATTTTTTATTTCGGATAAAGCAAGAGATAGAGCCTCGTTGTTGTCAACCAGCAGATGCAATTTTATTTTCGATGCCAGTGTATCGTATTGCGCAATATGATTGGGATTCAACGGTAGCGCAATTAAAATATCATCCCAGCCACCTGCCGCAAAAT
>Ga0209800_10002994_pt1 | contig 14072 bp, 14 predicted proteins | sample Higcelweek8metaG_FD_187174 | JGI IMG/M metagenome (GOLD analysis project Ga0209800, IMG submission 187174) | Freshwater pond sediment microbial communities from the University of Edinburgh, under environmental carbon perturbations - High... | ecosystem: Environmental > Aquatic > Freshwater >...
TTCTAGCGCCTTCTGCTGTAGAGGTCATTGAGGTAAGTGTACTGTCCCACATAGTGGTGCCTGTAAATGCAGATGAAGTATTCACCTGTATTTGATAGTGTGTTCCGGTATCTGTAGTATCAGGATCATTAAAGATTGCACTAAATTCTGGTGTCATATCAGATACTTGGCCTGGATTAGTCAGCCCTTCTGCGAGTAAGGAAGTAGGTGCTGTCGGGGTTACATTATTTATAATGAAATTTGCTGTTACACTTAGATTCGCGCTTACACTTGTGTCAGTTCTAGGGTTTTCGCTCGAGGAATCACTCCATTCATCAAAAGAATAGCCCGTGTTAGGAACTGCCGTGACAGCGGTTCCATTACTACCGCGGCAGACTGATTGTGAGGTGTCTCCAGTCAGCGAACCATTACTGCCAGCCGTATATGTGAGGGTATATTTTACTAACCAGCAAGTCCTGCTTTCTGTACCGCATGATCCACAACATGGATCTGTGTAGTACTTTGTACATGTATTAGTGGTGCTGGAACAACCATTGCTGGTTGTTACGCTGTAATATCCTGAACATGCAGCTGGAGTACATGAGCAAGTTCCGCAAGTGCCATCGCATTTATCGCAGCACATAGTTGTTCCGCATCGGAATTCACTAGTGTAACATGTTGCTCGATATACACATCCACCCGATCCTGTACATCCACAAGATGAAGATGTATAGCAGCCAGTTGGGCAAGTCCCAGAGCATGCATATACAGGAGTTCTTTGATAAAAGAAAGCAAAGAGAAACGCGAAGATTGAGGCTGAGATGATAATAAGTGTACTTATGGCTATATTTTTATTTATCTCTATATACCTCATTGTTATTTACGTCTAAGTTTCTTGAGTACTTTGAAGCCACCATGCTTTTCATAGTATCTGCCAAGGAACCAGCCGGCTGTTATGGAAAGTAGAAGAATTGCTGTGAAAATGACATAGCGATATTTATTAATATCTATGCCAGATTCTTCTTCGGCAGTATTATTTTCAGTAGGTGGTCGAAGCAAAGGATTCCCCTCGCCCACGATCAAGGTGACTAAAGTAGTTTCCCCTGTGGAATCCCCAGGCTTTGCATTAACAGGATATTTCCCTTCTACCATATTGGTTATGCTAAATAGAACAAACCAATTCCCACCATAGTCAGCAATGGCTGAGAGTGATTTGTCCGCATATGTTACAACCACGCGACTCCCGGGTGATGCTATTCCTGCAATTCTGATCGCGTCATCCTTGGTTACGGCGGTGGCATTATCACTTGTAAGAAGCGCATTTATGTTATTCACAGAAACTGAATCTAGGGTAATACCATCAGGATTAAGTAGTTCTCCAGCTTTCTGTGCATATGACGGGAATAAGAAAGGTGGTTCGTTTTTCGATGTCGCAGCACTAATCATTCCTGAATTCAGAAATGGGTAAGAAAATAGACAGAGAAAGAAAACAAACATTTTAATTACTTTCTTGTATCGATAAATTGGTATCATGATTGATTTTGTATTATTAGTTATTGATTGTCAACGTTCCTTGTACTCTCAGTGCTGTAGGATTGCCATAGAACATGTAAATCTCTTCTCCGGGATTCCTCAGGGATGGTATTCGTACCCAAATCCTTGTCTTGCTCGTATTGCAACCATTTTCGATCCAGTAATCTAGTGATAATTGGTTATCACCCTCTTGAAACCTTAGGTCATCACAGTCGTCTTGGAGTTTCCCAGATTCTATTAATACCTTTGTATCGATCTCAAGCAATATATCCTTATTGAGCAAAGTAGATTCCTTGTTTTCAACATATATAGATTTACGGTATGCCCAACTACTTTCCACCCATGCTTGAGCGATGGAAGCCTCTTTCCTTGAATAGTAGTATACTCCCAACCCTATCGCTATTAGTAATAGAAGTGAGATTGTGATTGTTGTTGCAGATACTTTCATATTGTACATATTGTAACAAAAATCTCTATTTTTCTCTCGTAATTTCATACAAAATTATGCTTGCACAATTTGCTACATTTAGAGACTCTTTTTTGCCTCTCATTGGTATGAAAATCTTTTTGTCACATCCTTTTAATATCTCTTCATCTACACCCGTTTTTTCATGACCTAAAACAATCGCTAGTTCATTAGGATATTCTACTTTTTGAAAGTTTTCAGCGTCATCGGTGAGCTCTATGGAATAGATTGGAATATTCTTTGCTTTTAATTCATCTAAAGCTTCTTGAGTAGTATCGTAATGCTCTGAATTAACCATCTCAGTAGCTCCCAATGCTGTTTTATCAAGTTTCGGATTATCAATTGGTGATGTCATCCCGCAGAGGTATATTTTCTCAACACTCCCTGCTCCATCCGAAGTTCTAAAGATACTTCCTACATTAAACACCGATCTTATATTGTCTAACACAACATGGATTTTCATCTAAAAAGATTTTCTAAAATATCATCGACGTTATTATCCGTTATTAATAATTCTCTTGCAACCTTTCTTGCTTTCTTCAATGTATCTAAATCGTGAATTGAGGCTACTTTGAAATTTGGGATACCTGATTGTTTCGTACCATATACTTCCCCAGGGCCTCTTCGTTGTAAATCATAATCCGCTACCTCAAAGCCTGATGGATGTGAAGCAAAGTATTGTAATCTTTCTTTAACATCTGGATCTTCGGTAGTTTCTTGCCCAGGTATAACGTAGCAGTAGGATTGCATATCATTTCGACCAATTCTCCCTCGGAGTTGGTGTAATTGTGCTAATCCAAATCGTTCCGCATTTTCTATGACCATCATGGTAACGTCAGGGATATCTATGCCAACTTCTATAACAGTAGTTGAGATTAGAATATTGTATTGCTTGTCTCTGAAGTCTTTTAGTATTTGCTCCTTATCTTTTGGTTTTAATCTACCATGCATAAAGGCTATTTTCATATCAGGATATTTTTCTTGTAGTGCGTTGAACTCATTTAAGACTGACTTTACAGCGGTTTTCTCTGATTCTTCTATGAGTGGATATATGACAAAGGCCTGTTCTTTGTATTTCGAATCTTTTACTTTCTTTACTATCCAATCAAAGCAATCGTTCCGCTTTGTATATGGTGTGTAATATGTCTTTATCTCTTTCCTATCCGCAGGTTTCTCCTTAATCTCTGATACATCTAAATTCCCGAAGAATATTTCAGTCAAACTTCTTGGAATTGGAGTTGCAGTCATTGTTAAGTAATGTGGTGTATTTTTTGTTTTAGTTTTTAAATATTTCCTCTGCTCTACTCCAAATCGGTGTTGCTCATCGATGACGACAAGATTTAAATCAGAGGGGAGTTCTTTTTGATACAGAATTGCGTGAGTACCAATGATGAGTTTGTTGTTAGCATCCGTTATTGTTTTCTCAGAGGAGATGCAAAGCTCTACTTGGATATTAAAAGCTTTAAGAAGTTTTTTAAATGTTTCAAAATGTTGAGTTGCAAGGACTGTGGTGGGTGCTATTAATATAGCTGAATAGCCTGCGCTGATTGTGTTTAATATTGCTATGGCAGATACTACGGTTTTCCCACTACCGACATCTCCATTTAGTAACCTATTCATCGGTTTTTCTTTTGATATCTCCTCTAGGATTATTTCCAAGGAACTATTCTGATCATCAGTGAGTGTATATGGTAGCGATTTTATGAATTGATTAGTTAGTTTCGTATCTATCTTGATTGGTTTTGCTTTCTCTTTTTTCTGCTCTGTTATTTCTTTCTCTATTCTAAATGCAATTTTAAGCATCTCGTCAAATGAAAGTCTTTCCCTTGCAGATATGATTTCATCGTTTGATTCAGGAAAGTGTATTTTCTCAATTGAATCTGAAAGTGTAAGAAGATTGTTTTGCGTTAATATCCTACTATCAAGTGGATCCATCATTAATTTCTCAATATCAGGTTTAAGCTCTTTTATCTTTGTTCTAAGTATTCTTGATGAAAGGCCTTTGGTTTCGGAGTATACGCTTATGAGTTTTCCTAAATGGGTTTGTTGAGATACATCGTCTTTTAATTTCTCAATCTTTGGATTGTATATGTTTCGTTTTCCGGCTTTCAGAGTGACTTGTGCATTGAAAAGATAGAGTTCTCCAATCGCTAATGTCTTGGAAAGATATGGTTGGTTGAAATATATTAAGCTGATGGTATCAGTATCGTCCTTTACTCTGACAGTAGTTATCTGTTTCCTAAATCTGGTATAGAAGGTTTTAACACTTACAATCTCGGCTATGAATGTCCCTTTCCCTGCAAGCAGGAAGTTCTCAATAGATAATACCTCTGAAGTGTCTTGATACTTGTATGGTATGTGGAAGAGCAAGTCTTTGATTGTAAAGATATTTAGCTTCTCAAATTTAGAAGCTAAAACCTCTCCTATTCCTTTGATTTGGGTGATATTGGAACTTGAATCCATTCCCTATTATATATTAATGAGGGTGAGAATAATTGGAACAAGTATTCCCCCTAGTAATATGATAGCTGTGGCAACATTGATAACGTTACGGATTTTCTTAGATGTTTCTCTTTTCATATTGTCTATGTTATCAACTTTTCTGATTTTTTAAAATAGTTTTAAGAATGTGTGCTTTGGTGCTTTGAGAATTCGCATGTCTTAATGAGCTTATATCCTGCCCTCTTTTATCTTTCTGTGTTTTTATTTCTACCATCTCTCCAGTTGCTAGAGGTTGAGAGAGTTTTGCAGCTTTCCCATCAATCTTAACACCCACGGCACTATTTCCTATTTGGGAGTGTATTCTATATGCGAAATCTAATGCAGTATCTCCTTTAGAGAGAGGTATGATTTCCCCTTTAGGGGTGAATACAAAGATATCTTCTTGAAACAGATTAATACAGATTGGATTATCTTGTTTGTTTTCTCTTTCTTTAATATTGTTTTCCATTGCGCGGTGTACTTCTTCAACCCAGTTATATTTATCTGTTGGATTCGCATATCTACTTTTACTTGCCTTGTATGCTATATGTGAGGCCTTTCCATATGTATTATCATAGTGCATTTCTTCGGTAAGAATCTGAATCTCTACATCCAGGGGTGAGATATTACTGAATTTAACTATGCTGTGTATTGCTTTGTAGCCATTCTTCTTAGGAGAGGAAATATAGTCGTCAAAACTTTCGGTATTAAGCTCCCCTGTATCCATGATCTTTTCTAATACATTGAAGCAATCATCGGAATTTCTCGCTACACATCTAAAAGCAATGAGATCTTGAACAGCTCTAATATTCGGACTTCTCCATTCCTTTTCATATTTTTTTAATTTACCATATACACTGTATTTGCTTTTGATTCGACCGTAGATTTCTACATCTAATTCGTGAGTATTCTTCTTAAGCAGAGAGATATATTTGTTGAGGAGATGATTATCAATATCGAATTCTAGATATTTTCTGTTTATAGCCTCATATTCAACGGGTTGTGTTATTTCAAAAACCTTTTCATCTAATTCTTTCTTTATATCTCCAAAATCTAAATATTCAGCGATATCGGAATATATTGTAATTGCTTGTTTTATATATAACTTCTGTTTATCGGGTTTTATCCTTTCGATATGTCTTATTTTGTCTAGCACACTTGCGAGTTTGATTATGACTGATCTCAAGTCTTTCGCATTATTAAGTATATATTTAGTAATGATTTCATCTTTGGTATCTTCATTCTTAGTCGTTGCTTCAATCTGCCTTACACCTTTTACTAATTCTAAGATTTCAGAATCAAAAGTTTCATCTGGATCTGCATCATGAAGTATGGCAGCAATTATCGTTGTTGTATCAAAACCCTTCTCTGCAACAATCACTGCGGTGTCGAGAAGATGATGAACTAAGGATGACTCCATGGCATCTATATATTCCATAGCCCTGGTTATCTCTTTTGAGAATGCTTTAGGGCTATTCTGTAATATTTTCAATTTTGTTTTTTCTATATCTGGCATAATTAAAAAATCCCCTTGGTGGGGATTAATATTTAAAATATTTTTTCCCCTGAAGTTATATCTTTACTGTAATGTGACATAGCTGTTTGCCTACCTTGAGTAATAGTGATGGGTAGGTATCGATATCAATCTTGGAATCCCAATCTGAGATCTTTTCATTATTGATTTTTACTGCACCTTGATCGACTAATCTACGAGCAATAGATTTACTTCCTGCAAATCCAATTGAGACTAAAAGTTCTCCTATCTGGAATACAGCTTTGTTTACTTTAATCTCTTGTATCTTTTCGCTGTCCTCTTTGTTTTGGAATACTTCCTGAAAATATTGTTGTGCTTTTTGAGCCTCTTCCTTCGATGTGATTTCCTCGGTTACTCTTAGGGCTAATTCTTTCTTTAGTATCATTGGATTCTCGCCAGAGTCTAATCGCTTCTTGTATGTTTCTAATTCTTCCAATGTAGCTACAGTTAAGATCTCAAAGCCAATGAGAATCATCCCATCCGTGAATGTCATGACTTTCCCGTAGATATCTTCTGGTTTGTCATCCATTCTAATCATATTCCCTGTGGTTTTCCCCATCTTGTCTCCATTTGGATCCTCGAGTAGTTTACCAGCTAATACAATTTTTTCTTTTTTGAGATGATTCATAACCATGTCTCTACCAGAGAGCATATTGAAAAGTTGGTCGTTTCCCCCTATTTCAATATCAATATCCATCATTACGGAATCATACCCTTGCATTAATGGGTACAGAAATTCATTTAGATGAATTGGCTTATTTGCCTCTAATCTCTTCTGGAACATATCTCGTTTTAACAACTGTTGTACTGTGAATTCAGATGCTAGGTTTACAATATCTCCGAAGTTTAATTTCTCTAACCATGTACTGTTGTACATTACTTCTACGGGATTCTCTTCATTCTTCATATCTATGATGTGTGATGCCTGTTCTACGTACTTTTTCATATTGTTTTCGACATCTTCCTTTGTAAGCATCTTTCTTGTAGCTGCTTTGTCGGTAGGATCCCCTATTCTTGCAGTAAAATCTCCGATTAGGAATATGACATGATGCCCTAGCTTTCTGAAATCTTCCAGCTTTCTCATTCCTACGCTGTGACCTATGTGTAGTGTTTCGCCGGTAGGATCGAAGCCTTGGTATATGTTTAATCGTTTCCCAGAGAGCAACTTTTCTTTCAGTGCGTCTTTAGAAGGAAGTATTTGTTCTACTCCTTTTTCTAAGATTCTTTGTATTATTTCAGGATCGGTTTTCACTGTTGTCATAACGGAATAATTATATATGTAATTGATTGCCAGAACAAGGTTGGAAAAGTTTGGTTTTTGTTCCCCATAATGTATACTTAATGGGATATGGCAGAACGAGAATTTACAAATATAGGTGAAGAAACATTTCCCAATATCACTCAGTTATATGATTTGGTTGAAGCAGCTCCGGGACAACGGATAAAAGTTGTAAGAGTAAAGGGAACTCGTCCATATAATGTTGAAGAAAATGCTATGTTAACTGGTGATGAGACAGATGGTTTAATAAAGGTGTTGGCAAGTTGTGATGAGTTGTTTCCAACTAAAGAAATTAATTGTGTTCCTGATGGTATTGCTTTAGATATTGATTATGGAAGAAGGAAATACCGTAATGGAGAGCAGCCTTCGCTACAGAAGACCCTTCTAGACATGGATGATTTTTGTGAGGAAGAATATGGTGCGAAGCTCAACTTGGTAGTATATTTTTCAAAAGATTGTTGGTTAAGCCTACATGTCTTAAATGTTAGGAAGGATAATACAAAGTGCCGAGTGTTTTATAGATGGCCTGCGATTGAAAAGCTTCAAGGTTGTGCGGATCTAGAGCTTACAGAGGAGTTGCGAGAAGTGTTTGTATTAGCTCAAAAGATTATTATGAATAAGGCGAGAGATGGTGAGTTAAGAGGTATAGAGGTAGGTATTGCTACTGGTGATTGTTAAAACAAGGGAAGAGAGATATAATTATAGGCTATGAGGCAAGACATAAAGGAAAAATCAAGAGATGAGTTTGTAAATGAAATGGCGCCTTTGGCAGGTGCCCTATTAGAATCTAGATATCGAGATATTCTTTTATATGAACCAAATGATGTGTTTCGCGGTACATGCGACGGTCAAGTGTATCCTTTTGAGACAGATGCGATAAAGGATGATTTGTTATCTACAAAGATTCTTCAAGAAGATGATCTTATGCCAATAACTATTTCTGCTGATATTAAGCCATCTCAGACTCCAGAATACCCTGTCATACTGGAAACAATATGTACTTTGGGAGACTGTTGGAGATTTAGTATTCAGATTCCATACTCTAGAGATTTGAAATCTCATTTTGCTCCCGTTTTGTTAGTGAAGTACTGCAATGAAAGTGAACGGGGATTATCATTTAATTCTTCTTGGGCTAGTTTGTTTGAAACGGAGAGAAATATATTTATGAGAAGGCTTTCTTCGGATGGGAAGATAAGGCCAAGGGTTAAATATACAGTTGGGGATTTGATCTAGGTATATTTCTTGTTCTTCAGCCTATCGGGTAAGCACTGTTGATCTGATTTCTTGTTAGCTAGATCATGATCATATTCATATCCTTTTCCATATCCAATATCCTTCATCAACTTTGTTTCTGCATTACGTATATTTAAAGGTACGGGAAGATTCCCATATGCTTCGATATCCTTCTTTACCTCTAATTCGACTTTGTATGCAGTATTGTCTTTAGGGGCCTTTGAAAGGTATATGGCCAGCTGCATCAAGAGTACTTCACATTCAGGCATACCTAATTTCTGACATGCCTCATATACACTGTTTGCTAATACAAGTGCATTGGGATCTGCATTCCCGACATCTTCACTAGAGAATCTTAGAAGTCTTCGGGCAATATATAATGGATCTTCTCCCCCACTTAACATTCTACCTACCCAGTAACATGCAGCATCTGGGTTAGAGGATCTCATTGATTTATGTATTGCAGATATGATGTTGTAATGTTCTTCTCCGGTTTTGTCATAGTAGACAGGTTTTTGTATGGCACTCATTAGAAGTTCAGTTGTTACCTTTGCTTTCTCATCCTTCTTTTGTACTGATGTAGCTAATGTGGTAGCCATTTCTAAGATATTTAATGCTGAACGTATATCACCGTTTGAAAGATTCCCCATTATTTCTAATTCCTTCTTCCCTATACCAATGTCGGGATATTCTTGTTTTGCAATTCGCTTTATGAGTTTTGATATGTCTTCTTCTGTTGGTTGTTTGAATATGAATACTTTGGTTCTAGAAAGTAATGCACTATTTACTGTAAATGATGGGTTTTCAGTTGTAGCTCCTATGAGTATGACGATTCCCTTCTCTACGTATGGTAGTAATGCATCTTGTTGAGCTTTGTTCCATCTGTGTATTTCATCTAAAAAAAGTATGGTCTTTTTCCCATATTGTTGGTTATTTAATGCTACCTTTATGATTTTTCTTAACTGTTCCTTTCCTGCTGATACTGCCTGGAGTTTGTGGAAGTCATAGTAGAGATTAAGGGATATGATATATGCTAATGTGGTTTTGCCTGTTCCGGGTGGTCCCCAGAATATCATGGAGGGTATGTTGCCAGATTCTATGAACTTTCTAATGGGACCGTCTTCACCTACGAGGTGTTCTTGACCTATGAGGGTTTCTAATGTTTTGGGCCTGTATTTTGATGCTAAGGGTTCATATGCTGGCATATGTTTATTATACCCTGTTTTAATGAAATGTATTATAATTAGGCATATCACAATACTGTGATGGGATCTTTTAAGGAGGTGTTATGGGACTCGGGTCTGCTTATGAATATGAGCAAGATATGCTGGATATAGCAAGAGAAAAGCGCCGCCGCAGTAGAAGGAGAAGGATAGGCTTGATCATAGGGATTATTGTTACTCTTTATGCTTGTGCTGTTGCTTATGTTCTTTTCCTTTAGATCTCGGAGGGGATTATATGCTTTTATGCACTATGTATAACCCCCTCCCAAGATTTCTCTAGATTGAATTAAATACCACCCTATAGTATAATATGGGCTTCTGTATTATGAATTTCTATTCAAATATAGATGTTCTTTAAAAAGGATCTAGGTATCTCCTTGGTTAGCTTGTTTAATACAATATGATTTTCACTGTATGTGGAAGTTTTGTTGTATTAACGCAAGTTAAACATTAACCCTTCAAAAGAGGGAATTAGAAAAAGGAGAATTAAGGATGGTTGCATATATTGAACAAATGTTGGGATACGCCGAATGTCCGATCGCAGTTGTTGTTGTCGTTTTATTTTTCTTGGAAATCATATATTTTTCGGATCTCCTTGGAAAGCGGCAAAGAGCTTTTAACTGGATTGGCATGATTATGCTGTTTCTTTACACCATTGGCTGGCCGTCAGAATTTATGTGGATTAGGGTCTTACTGACCATTTTCCCCCTAATCTTTAATTTCAGTGATATTTTTCATATCTCTGGAAAAAAAGATGCCGGTTTCCTATGGGCAAACATTGTAGAAACAGTATTTATCACATTGTTATTTGTCGCGAACGGGATTGTTGTTCTTGTACCACTCTTTTCCTAGATCTTTTTCAAAACCGAGAGGGTTATCTAAACAATGACCCTCTCCAGATCTATCCTTTGTAAATATACAACTCCTTTCCATTACTCAATATCATCTTCTTTTCATTCCTCATTCCTTTTATATTGTAAATGTATGAATATACTTCTCCACCCTTCTTTACGAATTCCTCTAACTTAGATCCCAATATCCCCATACTCTTCTCATCCAAAAAACAATATACTTTTGTAGCTTGAGAAATATCAGCCTTAAAAACATTTTGAGCATCAAATACAATCTCCTTTTGAAATGGGAACCTAATAGCTCTAACTATATTTGCATATATTATACTTAGTGGAGAAATATCATAGCCTAGGCACTTACCATGCCCTCTCTCATACATCTTAAATACCAATCTCCCATCACCACTTCCTAAATCAACGAAAAGATCTTTCTTAGAAGGATCCATTAGATCCGCTATCTCATCTAATACCTTAGAAGGAGTTTTGGACATAGGAGAAAGTAAAGCATTTACTAATATGGAAAGAATTGTACAAAGGAAGAGTAATACAAAAGTAATTATTATCCCTAAAGTAATACCGTTTAGCATTGTGATATCATACTAATGTAAATTATATATCTAAATACATGATAGATGGAATCTTATTAATAGACAAGGAGGAGAACATTAGTTCTTACTTTGTTATTAAAAAATTAAAATGGTTACTCCCTCGTAAATACAAGATTGGCCATGCAGGTACTTTGGATCCATTTGCTACTGGTCTCTTGGTTGTACTTCTTGGTAAGGCTACCAAACTCATGGACACTATCCACGGATTAGAAAAAGAATATGAAGTAACTGCAGAATTCGGATATGCAACAGATACCCAAGATTGTACCGGAGAGAAAATAAAAACATCCTCTACTCCATTGGTAGTATCAAAAGAAGAATTGAATGAAAGGATTCAAAAGGAGTTCCTTGGAGATCTCTCTCAGCTTCCTCCAATGTATTCTGCAAAGCAGGTTAACGGAGTTAGAGCATACGATTTAGCAAGACAAGGAAAAGAGGTAGAGCTTAAACCGAAAAATATTCATATTTCTAAATATGAAATTATTAAATATGAATGGCCATTTGTTACATTTCGAATAGTTTGCTCAACAGGTACATATATCCGAACATTGGTAAATGATCTTGGTGAGAAAGTTGGAACCTATGCAACAGCTATTGCACTTCGAAGAACTCGAATTGGAGAATTTAATGTAAATGATGCCATATCAACAAAAGCTATCAAGGAAAGCACTTTAGGGAGTATTATAGAGATAGATAAAGTAAAGGAAATATTAAAAATATGAACAAAGGAAAATTGTATGTAGTTGCTACCCCTATTGGTAATCTTGGAGATATGACATTTCGAGCTATTGAAACCTTAAAAAATGTAGCATTCATATTAGCTGAAGATACAAGAGAATCCTACAAATTAACCCAACGCTATGATATTACTACTCAGTTAGTATCATACAGAGATCAGAATCATGCAAGAATGATGGAGAAGGTTTTGGAGAAATTAGATCTAGGACTTGATTTAGCTTTAATATCCGACTGTGGCACTCCTTTAATATCTGATCCGGGGTATAGGTTAGTTAGAGAGTTGAGATTTAAAGGCTATGAAGTATTAGCAATCCCTGGCCCTAGTGCTTTGATATCGGCGCTTTCGGTAAGTGGATTGGCTACAGACAGATTTACATTCTTTGGATTTTTACCTAAGTCTGATGTAAGAAGAGAAAAACTTCTTAGCGAATATGTAAGTTTAGAATCTACATTGGTATTCTATGAATCACCAAATCGATTATTAAAACTTCTGGAGATATTAAAGAAGGTCTTCGGAGATGTTAATGTTAGCGTAGCAAGGGATATTACCAAGATGAGAGAGGCATACTTTGTTGGGAATATTTCCAAAGTATTAACAGATATTAATGTAAATGATTTTGAAAATAATCCACATGGGGAATATGTAGTAATGCTTGAGAATAAGAAAGCCCAAGATTAAAGGAATAGTGTTTTGTAATTCTCATCCGTAACTGATTCTAACTTCTCCAGAGAGACCCCTTTCATCTCTGCCGCTACCTCCATTATCTCTCTTACATCCGCAGGTTGCCCAAACTTCTCCTTTATCTTTTTGTTCTTTCTCACTGATTGAGGTGGTAGTAATGGCCCATCTGTTTCAAAGAGTATTCTGTCTAATGGTACCTGCTTCAATATCTCCCTTACATTCTCTCCACTTGGATACGTGATTATGGCATTAAAGCCCACATAGAAACCTAAGGCTAGGATGTCTTCTATGAATGATATATCTCCAGTATAGCTATGGAAGCTTCCTTTAACTTCTCCTTTTCCCTCTTCTACTAATATCCTCAAGACATCGCGGACAGTATCTTTTCTTTCTTGAATATCTCGAGCATGAATACTTAAAGGTAAGTTGTATCTTCTTGCTAATACGATTTGTCTTCGGAAGGAGAGTTTTTGAATCTCTTGCAATTCCTCTTGTTGGGCTCTTAATATACTTTGATTTAAATTGAATTGGAAGTAGTCAAGCCCGGTTTCCCCGATTGCCTTTACTTTACTTACATTCTTTTCAAATTGAGATTCAAACTCATTGATATATCTATTACAAAATTCATAGAGATTTCTTGTTCTTCCTTTTAATATTGTAGTTTCTTCAAATATGGTTGGATGTAGTCCAAGTGCCACATCTATGATATCTGGATATTTTGCTGCAATATCTAGAGTCTCTTGAATATCAATATTGTCAGTTGATTGTGTGAGGATATGCTTTCCACCATTTGAAACAAAGGTATCAATAACGTCAGAGAGATTCCTGTTTAAAGGCTCAAGATTTAGATGTATGTGTGAATCGTGCATGGAAGAATTTTAACATATATTAGAGGGGAAATTACTACAAGATTTAAAAGCCATAACTTTTATCTTGTAATGTGGTAAAATAATCCTCGTCATGGGCAAAATAAAACAAAGAAACTGGTTGATCATAATTACAGTCTTCTTAGTAATAGTATCTGGGGCAGGTTTACTTCTCTCGATACAACAAAAATTGTCATTTAACTCCTGTGCATATGGAGAAAATGTATATAAGAGTGGAGATGATATTCCAGCATATAATGGGAGGGATGAGTGTAAGTGCAATGCGGATGGAACTATTAAGTGTGGTGAGAACACCGATGAGCTTACATACAGTGGTTATTCTTCTCAAAATCTCAAATTTACATATGAGTATATAAATCTTCTTAGTAGTGAGACTGTGATGCAAACGAAGGTTACCTCTGATTCCGCTTCATACATAGAGGGTGTATTAAAAGTTAGTTTTGAAAGAAATGTCTTGTGCACAAGTGATGGTATTGCACCTACTCAATCGGGTTTTTATCAAGTTTCTCCACAGGATCTTAAGCTTACAATAATGACGAATGTTGATACATCACGATATGTTAGCCCATGTAAAATAT
>Ga0209800_10002997_pt1 | contig 14059 bp, 13 predicted proteins | sample Higcelweek8metaG_FD_187174 | JGI IMG/M metagenome (GOLD analysis project Ga0209800, IMG submission 187174) | Freshwater pond sediment microbial communities from the University of Edinburgh, under environmental carbon perturbations - High... | ecosystem: Environmental > Aquatic > Freshwater >...
CCCGCAATCGCATCATGCTCCGCTGATTGACTATTGCATGGAGGCCATGCTTGACCCTGACCAGCTGGTAGCACCAAAGGCATACGGGATGGAAATACTAGCATCTTTCTGTTCGTTATACCCTGAAATGGTCAACGAGGTTATCGGCGCCGTGCAGCTTGTCATTAATGACGCGTCGGGAGGTATGAAGGCGGCAGGGAGGAAGGTCATCCACAGATTAGGCAGTGGTAATAGTCTGAAGGTCTGAAAGTCATACAGTCCTGCGGTCGTGCAGTCTTGCAGTCCAGGACTTAAAACGGCCGGAACAGGGGACCGCAAGACTGAAGGACCGCAAGACGGAGCGAAGCGACAGACCTTCAGACTCTCAGACACTCAGACCTTATTTAATCTTCCTGATCCAGCTTGTCATCAACTCCAGTGCGGCCGGGGAGAATGTCTCCTCAATCTTCCCGTATTCATTGGGTGATCCGGTTTCTGCAACCTGGAAGAGATGATTCAGTTGCGGCATCAGAACGGTTTTTACCTTACGGTTACCGCCCTCGCGCACAGCGGCTTTTATTGCCGGCAGATTCATCTCATGGCTAACCTGCAGATCCTTTTCGCCGTTAAGCGCAAGTACCGGACATTTTACCACGGACCAGAACTGTGCAGGATCAGTATCCAGAAAGTATCTCATCCACGGGTTATTTACCGAGATCAGTCCCTGGGTAAAGGCGGCCATTTTCGTCTTTCGTTCCTCCTGGGTCAATCCCTTGGTGTCAAGATCCTTGCCGTACCACTCCATCGCATCTTTTGCAAACTTTCGCTGGTCTGGCTCGGCAATCGCCATTCTGAAGAGCTGGCCATTGGCGGTTTGCGTCTCGGTAATTTCTGCCTCTGATACACCTGATGCTCTCATGATATCCCCTGATTGCCTGAGTATCAGATCATACCCTCTTACTCCCGGACCGGCAAGAGATACGATAAATGCTATGTTCGCATTGCGCGAAGCGACGATGGGGGCTATCAGTCCGCCCTCGCTGTGGCCGGCAAGACCGACTTTCTTTTTGTTGATCTCAGGACGCTGCATGAGGTAATTCACTGCAGCCCCGGCATCATCAGCATTTGTCAGGGAGGTAGCGTTGTTTGTCTTTCCCTTCGAGCCGCCAACGCCCCGGTCATCATACCGAAGCACGGCGATGCCGTTTCTGGTAAGGTGGTCCGCGATTACCTTGAAAGGCTTATGATTGTAGATTGTCTCATCGCGATCCTGCTGGCCTGAGCCGGAGATCAGCACCACGGCAGGAAAAGGACCTTCGCCCTGCGGAAGTGTGAGTGTCCCGGCCAGGCTGAAGTTCTCTATTGTGTTCATGAATGTGACCTCCTCCTCGCGATAGGGGTATGGGGGCTTCGGCTCCTGCGGCCTCTTCTGCTCCAGCGGTTTGGCTCCCTTCTTCAGTTCGAGATCATATCTGCCTCCCAGTTGGGTCCAGACCCCGGTCAGGACAGTGTCGCTGCTGAATCCGCCGCGGTACCAGCCCTTCACAATAGGTATATCCACGAAAAGTGTATCATTCACCAGTGTTACCCTGCCGCATGGTATGCCCTTCGCGCCCTGGTCCGGCGCGTCAGCCGTAGCCTTGATTGTATCGGCATCGGTCATCGAGAAATGTAGTACCATCTGAAGTTCACCCGCGGGGGTCTTCATCTTCCCGGCCCATGATCCGTCAATATCCTTGAAGGTGCGCTGACCGTAAGCAGCAATTGCAAATAAGAGTACTGCAAAGACTGAGAGAAATGTTCTTTTCATGGCATCAAATAATGTAACCTTCAAAAATAACCATTTCTCCCTATATTTGGCGTTATTTTGCAGCATATGAAAATCGTTGATACACGGGGCCTCACATGCCCGGCACCGCTGATCAGGACACGACAGGGACTGAATGAGGCAGCGCCTGATGAGCCCGTTCAGATTCTGATTGACAACCCAACCTCTCTCAGTAACGTGAAGAGGTACCTTGCCGATAATAAGCTGGTCTTCTCTGTCCGGGAAGAGGGTAACCTGGCAACTGTTACTGTAAACAGGGGCACGGATGGCGAAATCAGCTCAAATGAGGCGGAGTACTGTACAACTGGAAGCCCTCAGCCTCGATCCGGCAGCCGGCGAACAGTGGTGGCGATCACCTCAGACAGGATGGGTAGCGGCGACGATGAGCTGGGGCTGAAGCTGATGATCTCATTCTTCAGAACCCTTGTGATGCTCGAACCGGCACCCTCAGCTGTTGTTTTCTATAACGCGGGAGTGAAGATGGCTCTGGATGACTCTCCGGTGCTTGATCATATCAGGGAACTGACCGGCAGGGGAACTTCAATCTACCTGTGCACCACATGCATCAGCCATTTCGGTCTTCGTGACCGGTTGCCGGTGGGCAGCTTCAGCGATATGTACCAGATTATGAATGTACTGAAGGATGCTGATCATATTATCCGGCCGTAAATTGAGAGACGCATATGACCACACCGGATAACAGCTCCATGTCATTTGATCTCCTCACCACGGTAGAAACCGGCGGGTGCTCGGCGAAAATACCGCCGCGGGCACTGGAGGAGTTGCTGAAGGATTTTCCGGTGCCGACGGACCCGCGGATATTGGTGGATATCTCGTCACATGATGATGCCGGTGTATACAAAATCAACGACGAGACGGCGCTTGTAATCACAACCGACTTCTTCCCGCCGATGGTAAGTGATGGTTATGACTTTGGGCTGGTGGCTGCAACAAACTCGATAAGTGATGTTTATGCAATGGGAGGAACACCGCTTGTGGCGCTTAACATAATGATGTTTCCTTCAACACGTATCCCGATGGAAGTTTACAGGGAAATACTCAGGGGTGGCAACGACAAGGCGAGGGAGGCCGGGGTTAGTATAATCGGAGGGCATACTATTGATGACTACCCGCCGAAGTACGGACTTGCAGTTATCGGCACAGTTCATCCTGACCGCATCATTACAAACTCCGGGGTGAGGGAGGGCGATGAGCTCATTCTTACAAAACCACTGGGAACGGGTATCATACTTGCGGGTCATCGTATGAAGATGACATCCGCTGGTCAGCTCGATGCGGCTGTAAGTGCAATGAAACAGCTTAACAGGGAGGGTGCTGTGCTGATGCAGAAGTACGGCGTGCGCGGTGCCACTGATATTACCGGATTCGGACTTGCGGGACATGCCCTGAAGATGGCAAGGGCATCAGGGGTGACAATCAGAATCGACCTGAATAATGTTCCTCTGCTTGCCGGCACCTTTGACCTTGCAGAACAGGGGTGCATCCCTGGTGCCGCATTCCGCAACCTCGACTACACGGAGGGTGAGACTCGTTTTGGCGGGAATTTGGATTATAGCCTGAAGATGATAGCTCATGACGCCCAGACATCCGGCGGGCTGCTGATGGCGGTGGCACCGGAAAAGGTGCCGGAACTGCTCCGTGACCTTCACGCATCAGGTCACCCGGAGGCCGCACTTATTGGCCGGGCAGAAAAGAGGGAAGATGTCTCTCTTATACTTGCCTGAGATGCCGGACCCAATCCGCCAACTTTCAACCTGAGCCGGACCCAATCCCAATCCGCAGGCAATCACTCTACACCGGCAGAGAGAAGATAAACTCGGCGCCGCCACCCGGCCGGTTGCGGACAGAGATCTCTCCCTTGTGCAGGAGTATTGCATTCTTCACTATGGCCAGCCCGAGGCCGGTACCTCCGCTCTTGCGCGATCGACCGTCATCAATCCTGTAGAACCGCTCGAAGATTCTCTCCTGGTGCTCTTCGGGGATGCCGATACCATTGTCTGCAAAGGAGAAGGTGCGGAAACCTGGTTCACCCGGCAGACTCCTGACGGTGACAGTGACATTCTCTCCCGCATAGGAGATGGCGTTCTCAAGCAGGTTCTGGATTACTGATACAATGAGGGACCTGTTGCCGGTGACCTTCACGCCCTCATCAATACTGATATCCATTGTCATCTGTCTCCTGTTGAGGTCGGTCATGAGATTGTCACGCACCTCCTTCACAACGGCTGTTATGTCAACTTCTTCAAACGGGAAGTTGCTGCCTGTCTCGTCAAGCTTGTTCAGTGTCACTATGTCGTTGATAAGGTCAGTCAGGCGGGTCGATTGTCCTAGAGCCTTCTCAAGAAAATGATTTCGTTTCTCCTCGTCGAGGTCCTTGTTGACAATCAAGGTTTCGATATATCCTCTTACAGAGGCAATCGGGGTCTTCAGCTCATGGGCGATGTTCGAAGTCATCTGCTGCCGCATAGCCTTGTTCTGTTCTGTCCGGGTGATATCGGTGATCACTATCTCGAAACTGTTGTCATTGAAGAGGATACACCTTACTGCAAAGTGTCGGCCTCCCCTTTCCATCCTCAGTTCAGTTGATGAATTGTCGTGTTTTCCGGATGGGTTGTGCTGGTTACTGTCAAGGAATGTCCTTATCCCGCTGAAGAGCGGATGATCAATGAACCCTTCCGGTTTAAGTGTGTGTTCCCCTGTCAGGGCGTTGAGGAAAACCATGAAGTGGCTGTTGGATAATTCAACCTGGCGGTCGGCGGAAAAAAATGCAACACCCTCGTTGAGTACGTGAAGGTGCCTGAAGAGTTTCTCCTTCTGGAGACTCAGTTCCGCAGTGTTACGGGCCAGGTTGTTATAGATCCTGACGATTTCCTTACCTGTCTCACCTATCTCATTCTTCGGGAATATTATTGAAGGGTCATTTCCTTCGCCGCGGCGCATCCTGGCCGCAAAATCGCGGATCATTGTAATGCTTTTTCCCATCCGGCGGGTCACGGCTGCCAGCAGTACCCAGATGCCGGCGAAAACAATGGCCATGAAGACCAGGAATATCCGTTCACGCTTCAGAAATCCCGTGATGTTGATGTTGTATTCCTCGGCCAGCCGTACATAATGGGTATTGAAGTACCTCGACAAATAATAATAATCCTTACCGGTTGATTCCGAATGGCGTACGGCGGTGCCATATGGAGAGTAGAGTGATTTGCCCACCTCGGGTCTTGTCAGATGGTTTTCCATCGATGACCAGTCGTCAACAGAGCTGTCATACAGAACCTTGCCATCAATTGCAATAACCGTAACACGAAGATCAGGCACAGGTATCAGGTTAAAAATTGAGTCTGTCAGCCGGAAGTTTCCAGTCTCATTGAGCGAGTTTGCCCTTATGTAGTTATCAACCAGCTGTGCCATGTCGCTCAGCCTGGAATCCAGTGCGGCAATTCTTATTACCTTTTCACGGTGATACTGAAATCCGAGAATCAGTACCGTGAATAGCAGGAATATGCCGAAATAGTAAAGAAACAGTCTGCGTCTGAAGCTTATTGATTTTGTCATGGGACTCATTTTTCATTCACCTAAATAATAACCGTATCCCGATTTGTTCCTGATCATGTTACCCCGCTCTCCCAGTTTCTTGCGGATTCGTGCAATTGTGACGTCCACCGTACGGTCAGTGACAATCACGTCATCACCCCAAACACGGGCGAGTATCTCGTTCCTCGGAAATATCTTGCCCTCGTTGCGGATCAGGAGGGAGAGAATCTCGTACTCTTTTCGCGTAAGTTCAATGGGTTTGCCATCTGTGAGTATGAGATTATTTTCGGTGTCAACCGTAAAGGACCCTGCCACAGTCTCCATTGTCACCCGGGAGGGTGCCGAGCGACGCAGGACAGCCTTCACACGTGCCATCAGCTCCCTGACGCTGAAAGGTTTGGCCAGGTAATCATCGGCTCCGAGGTTGAATCCGGTGATCCTGTCGTTTTCAGTGTCCCTGGCAGTGAGGAAGATGATTGGGGTGGAGAGGGCCAGTTCTTTCCTGATTTTTTCCGCAAGGCGAAAACCGGATACCTGTCCCATCATCACGTCGAGGATAAAGAGGTCATAGGAGGGAAGGTTTTTGCGCATCGCCTCCTCGGCGGAGCTGCATGTGTCAACGGCATAGCCATCACCCTCGAGGTTGAACGAGAGGATTTCGAGGATGGGTTCCTCGTCATCGACGGCCAGTATTTTGTGTTTGTCGTTCATTTACAATGCTTTATACTCTACGAGCAATGGTCTGGGGTCGCCATGTGGTCTACAATGCTTTATGGCCTGCGGCCAATGTAACGTGTTGTAATGCAATCTTCTACAATGCTTGATGCGCTACGCGCAATGATACCCCGTAGGGGTTGAAGCATTGTAGAAAGATGCAGGGACAAAGAAATTGGTCGTAGACCATTCAGCGTTGTAACCTTGCATCCATTACCCCTATTGTCTGCCATTGACCGGTTAATCATTCTTTCCAATTCCCGTATGCCTTATATCCGTTCCCTGCAAAGAATAGATCGATGCCTCCGCGATATTCGTCGCATGATCAGCTATCCTTTCAATATTCGTTATGATATCCTTCAGCTCGATATAGCTCTGCACCATCGACATCGTTCTTTCGTCAATATTTTCCTTCCGCAGATGCCCCAGCAACAGCTTGTGATTCATCTCATCCACAACCGAGTCGTTCTTTATCGTCCAGATAGCATAGTCCGGGTCGGAGTTGCTGAATGAGAGCAGCGACTTCTCCACCATTATTGTTCCCGAAGTGAGCATGTTGTTTATAAGCGATGAAACCGAAACATATTCGGGGCTCTTTCTTATGTCTTTGATTATCCAGCAGAGGTTGTGGATGCGGTCGCCGATACGCTCGAGGTTTATAGACATACGATATATGGCTACAAGTCGCCTCACGTCTGACGCCACAGGCTGGTAGAGAACTATTGTGCTTGTGAACTGCTCACCTATCACTATCTCCAGGTTGTCAATCCGGGTCTCTGTCTTCTCCATCTCTCCGGCCAGGGCCGAAAAGGCATCGTCATCCTTCGTGGCCATCAGCTTCTCGAGGAGGGTCAGCTGGTGGAGAACCAGGTTGGCCATCTCGCTGAAGGTGGCCTGTATCTCGTTCAGTGCCTGTTCTTTCTTCTCACTCATAATCAGGGTGTTTTAGCAAATGTATCAATTTCGTTTCTAATCATCCGAATTTGCCCGTCAGATATGCCTCCGTACGGGAGTCTTTCGGCGTTGTGAAGAGCGTACCTGTAGGACCGGATTCAACCAGTTCACCAAGGTACATGAACATCGATTCGTCAGAGATTCTGGCAGCCTGTGACATATTATGGGTCACAAGCACCAGGGTGTATTTCTTCTTCAGCTCGCCCAGAAGGTCCTCTATCTTGGATGTGGCAATAGGGTCAAGGGCTGAAGTGGGTTCGTCAAGAAGAAGAACGTCAGGATTAAAGGCTATTGCCCTCGCCACGCAGAGGCGCTGCTGCTGTCCGCCCGAGAGGAATGTCCCCTTCCTGAAGAGCGACTCCTTCACCTCCTCCCACAGGGCTACATTGCGGAGGGCGTTCTCAACGATTTCATCACGTTGATTCTTTTTAAGCCGTATGTCGTTGAGGCTGAAGCCTGCCACTACGTTCTCATAGATAGTCATGTTCGGGAAGGGGTTGGGTCTCTGGAAGACCATGCCCACCCTCCGTCGCAGTTCTATCACAGACATTGAAAAGATACTTTTCCCGTCAAGGAGAATGTCCCCTTTTGTCTGGATGTTCGGGTAGAGTTCGTGCATACGGTTCATGCCACGCAGCAGGGTACTCTTGCCGCAGCCCGAGGGGCCCATTATAGCGGTGATCCTGTTTCGTTTTACGGTGGCGCTCACGTCCTTAACGGCATAACGCTCCGGCTCATAGGCGATGGACAGGTTCCTGATTTCAAGGACGGATTCGCTTTGCGGGGTGTTATTCATCTGTTTCAGATATATTTATGTTTTGACGCCACGCTGCGGGCTAGCAGGTTCATTGATAGCACGAAGACCATCAGGAAGAGTGATGCGCTCCACACCAGGCTGACCATATTCGGGTCATTGTAAAAATCCCATATAAGAAGCGGCACAGCGCTTACAGGCCGGGTGACATCAAAGCTGATGGCCGGGCTTCCGAGGGCGGTGAGCATCAGAGGTGCTGTCTCTCCGAGAATCCTGGAGAGAGCCAGCAGAACGCCGGTGGCGAGGCCGCTGAAGCTTACGGGTATGAGTATTTTGTAGATCATCTTGTAATATGGCGTCCCAAGTGCAAAGGCAGCCTCTCTTATTGAGATGGGTATCATGCGCATTGTCTCCTCTGTAGACCGGATAATAAGGGGCAGCATCATGATTGTGAGCGAGACGCTTCCGGCCAGTGCCGAATACCCTTTTGTGATGTTCTTCACCACCCAGATGTAGGCAATAATCCCAAGAATGATCGATGGCACTCCCTGGAGTATCTCGGTGAGGCTCCTGATGAAACGGGCGTATCTTTTTGTGCCGTTCTCGTAGATATAAATGCCTGTCATCAGTCCGAGGGGTATGGCGAAGAGTGACGCCAGGAGAACCATCAGAAGTGACCCGGTGAGGCCGTTTGCAATACCGCCGGGGATAATCTCTCCTGCCGAAGCGGCCATCATTGCCTGGAATGTGTCAGGAGCCGGCTGGGTAAAGAATGCAAGGTTGATCTGGCGGTATCCTTTAACTGCCAGGTTGCCCACAATGAGGAAGATCGGAATGACCGTGATGACAGAGCCTGCAATGACCAGGTACCTGAATCGCCCGTTTGTGCGGGTGCGTCTTTGTATATTGTCAGTCAGTTCTATGTGCATCTCTCTCCTATGCGAAACGTTTGATGATCAGTTTGCCAAGGTAGTTAACCAGAGCCGTGATCAGGAAGAGCAGCAGCCCCACCGCAATCAGCGCGCTCATCTTCAGTCCCGATGCCTCCCCGAACTGGTTGGCGATGACCGATGCCATTGTGTTTCCGGGGGCGAAGAGGCCTTTGGGAATAACATTGGCATTTCCGATGAGCATCGTGACAGCCATTGTCTCGCCGAGGGCCCTTCCCAGCGCCAGGATGAAGCTGGCGATGATTCCTGAGCGGGCGGAGGGGATGACAACGCTGAAGATAACCTCGCGGCGTGTGGCGCCGAGCGAGTAGGCGGCTTCCTTCAGTTCTGCAGGGACCATTGAGATGATCTCCGCGCTGAGCGAAGTTGCATAGGGAACAATCATGATTGCAAGCACAAGCGAGGCGGTGAAGACGCCGAAGCCCTGGTCTGACAGCCCGGTGCTTACAAGAAGCGGGCGCAGGGCATAAAAGCCCCAGAAGCCGTAAACTATCGACGGTATCCCGGCCAGCAGGTCGACCAGGCTGCGAAGGATCCCTGAGATACGATTGCCATTGTAATACTCGGCAATGAAAAGGGAGGTCGTGAAAGCCATCGGGATGCAGATTATAAGTGCAAGGATGGAGGTAATGACAGTCCCCGCGATGAATGACATCGCACCGTAATTCTCACTGCCAGCAGTAGGATTCCACGCTGTTGAGGTGATGAACCTGAACCCGAACTCCCTGAATGCCGGGATAGCTCCTCCCAGGAGGGAGAAGACTATCCCGGCACTGAGAAGCAATATCGTCAGTGACGAGATGAAAAGCAGAGCCTTTGTGATCCTGTCGCCTGACATCGGGTTACTTCAGAACCGGTGTGCCTTCGTAGGTTATACCCTTAAGGAGGGTGGCAGCCTGCAGCGAAGCGTTCTGAGGCAGTGCGGCGTAATGCACACTGGTTGCAATTGCCTGCGCCTCTTCTCCGGTGAGCCATTTGACCGTATTGACTGTAGCCTCTGCAGATTCGCGGCTGTGGTCGGCGTATGCCAGGTCCTTGTACATTATTATCCAGGTAAAGCTGCTGATGGGATAGGCAGCCGGGTTGGGCGAGTTGGTTATCATCACCCTGGTGTCTGCCGGCATTTCAGAGGCAGCTGCTGCAGTGAACGATTCGAGTGTCGGCTCAATATAAAAACCTGCGCTGTTCATCACCTTCGCCATCTGTATCTTCTGGGCGAAAGCATATTCAAAGCCGATATAACCTATTGAACCCTGGCTCTGGCTGATGGTTCCGGCCACACCCGGATTACCTTTGGCACCTATGCCTGCAGGCCAGTTGAGGGCTTTGCCCGTGCCGAGCTGTGCGTTCCATACGGGACTCACCTTCGACATGTAATCGCTGAAGATATATGTAGTGCCGCTGCCGTCAGAGCGGTAGACCACTGTTATCTCCATGTCGGGAACCACAAGGCCGGGATTGACAGCAAGGATCTTCGGGTCATTCCACATTTTGATTGTTCCGAGGAAGATCCCCTCAAGGAGCTCCGGTGTTAGTTTGAGCTCTGTTACTCCGGGGATGTTGTATGCTATTACTACAGCACCGATGCATGTCGGAATATGAATTACCTCGCCGGGCATCTCTGCAAGTTCGGCGTCAGAGAGGTAAGCATCAGTGGCCGCGAAATCGACAACCTGGTCACGCAGGCTTTTTATGCCTCCGCCGGAGCCGATACCTCCGTAGTTGATCATAGGTCCGCCTGCTTCATTGTACCTCTTGAAGGCGAGGTTATAGAAAGGCTGAGGGAATGTAGCCCCGGCAGCAGAGAGAGTTACCTGCTTCTGCTTACCTGCCGTTGATCCGCCACCACCGCATGATGCGGCTGTAAACGCAACGATTGCTAAAAGGATGATGATACTGTTTTTCATTTTTGTATTGTTGTGAGTTAAGTAAATATCAGAATTTTGCTTCAATGTTAAGGCCGATTGTGCTGACATTTTCATTACCGCCGTCTGACGGAAGGTACCCGGTGAAGTTTGGCGAGATCCTTACGTTACGTGCAGGAGAGAAATCTATCCCGGCGAAAATGTACGATCCGTCCCTGTTCACGTTCCACGGGTCCTCATCTCCTGGCATCGTCACTGATGTGATATTATCATAACGTGCAAACAGCCTGACCTTTTCGGAGAGAGGCACCCTGGCAAAAACGCTTATGCCAGAGTAGTCGCGTCCGTCAGTCATCGAGGCATTATCCTGCCTGAAATATTCAGCCCCGGCGTTGAACTTCGGACCCATCCATGCTGCAGTGATGCTTGCTGTGCGCTGCATACTGCCCGAGGGACCCATCATGTCATAAAATCCCCTGATGAGTATGTTTTCAACTGGGGTGAGGGTGAAGCCTGTTGACAATTTGTAGGTTCCGTTAGCGACAATATCCTTGAAACCCCTACCGTTGGTGACAGAAAGATCAAGTTGGAGGAGTTCGCCTGCGTAGACTTTGGTCATAATACCAAGGTCCGCTGCCTGAATCATACCGGAGTAATCAATCGGAGGCTTGGTAACGAAACGATAACCCCAGATTTTATCCATCATTGCTATCTGTTCGGCACCGATCAGTCCGCCCCGGATCATGAACTTCTTATTGTCATATTGCAGGTATGCGTTACGCAGATAGCCGGAATAGATTGTTTTACCGTTGATAACCTCGGTGGTTCCGTCATACATGATGCGGCTTGATATCTCCTTTGAAAAGCTGTAGTCGTAACCGAAGTAGGAGCGTGTCACTTCAAAGGCGGAGTTGTTTTCCCCTCCGGAGAAGGAGGTGTGGTAATTTGAGAAGAGCAACCCGAAAAACTTGCCTGAGGGCTTGAATTCATCACTCTCCTGTGCTGCGGCAGATACTGTCATCAGCATCAGAATGCCGAGGGCGACAGATAAAGACTTCATTTTCATTTAATTAATTATTGAAGGTTTGACAATACAAAAATCTCACACTTTTGTTACATATAGATTACACAAATGTGACAAAGTTGTTACAAACATAATATTCCGTCAGTTAGCAGGTGTGAGTAAAAAGACTGAAAAGCTACAGGTGTAAATTATTAACTTTACGGTATGATAATTGCAAGTTAGGTAAATGAGATGAAAAAGCTATCACTGATTATAATACTCGCGGCATTCTTTCATGCTGCTTCGGGACAGGGGGTTGAGAGACCCAACTACGGCCTCAAGTCGCCTCTGACCGCAGAGATCGTGCGTGTGGATTTCAATACTGATGCAACAGTCATCTGGCTTTCAGTAATGAGTGATATCAATAATGCATGGTTTTGCATTGACAGGAACACATTCCTTGTCAGGCCTGACGGGATGAAGTTGAAACTCACAGGACTGAAGGGTCTTCCTTACTGTCCTGCAACCTATAAATTCAAGAAGCCGGGGGAAAAGGCTCTCTTTTCGCTTACATTTCCTGCCTCGGAGTTTTTGCCCTGGTTTTCAATAGTGGAAGAGTGTACAGGCGGGTGTCTCTCATTCAGGGGGATAGTCACCGATGCATCGCTGAACGACCGGCTGAATGAAGCTTTCTCACTCTCCGGGGCCGGGAACTCAATGGCTGCCTACCGTATTTACGAAGCTATAATTGCTGAGACTGACAGTCTGAATCTTGGCATTGAGGGGTCTGTCTTCACTTCGCTTATAATGCTTGACCGCAGCATGGGGAGGCAGGAGACGGCCAGGCAGTGGTATAACAGGATGATGACATCTGACACTCCAGACCTGAAACTCTACCTGGAGAACCTGAAAAGGCAGGGAGCCGAGTACTAAAAAAAAAGAGCCCTTTGCAGGGCCCTTTCTTTTTCAATAGGTTGGTTAGTTTAAAAATGGAAGTCGAGTCCGATTGCTGCAACCCAGGTATTCTTGTTGTAGATATCGGTTGCCTGTCCGGCGCCGCCGGTATAGGTTTTTGAGCCTTCCTGGTAAATTGTATATGAGCCTCCCAGGTTGATGTCAATCATCTCATTGACCTTGAATCCCAGTCCACCGCCGAAGGTGTTGGTGTTAAGGCTGTATTTCAGGTCGCTCAGGTAGTTCTCATTCACTCCGGTGACAGTTGTGAGCCAGCCGGCGCTGAGGAACAGGTTGTCGGTAAGGCCGAACTGGAGACCCAGTGCTGCCTCGATGAAGTTCTTGTCGATCTTGTTCACTTCAACATCTTCCTGTCCGTCATAATCAACACCCTTGTCGAAGTAGTAGTTGAAGCTGCCGGAGATGAGGAACCTTTCTGAAGGTTTGACATCAATACCGAGAGCCAGCATTGCGGGCATGTCAGCTATTGCCGTTGAATCCTGGATGAACATTCCTTCTGCATCCTTGCCGTCGTTCACTGTTGTGGTGAGAGTCATTTTGGTCTTGAATTCATATTTCAGACCTATATTGATAAGGTCACCTACGGGTGCGAAGTTGACAGAGAGGATGGGGGTGATGCCGGTGCCTTTCATGACTGCATCTGCTTCAACAGTGGTTCTGTCGTCAAGAACGGCTGCGGTGCCGTTGAGTACAGCTGCTGTGGTGCCGGGAACGCCGGGACGGCCAGCAACGAACCTGAGGTAGTCACCGGGTGTCTGAACGCCGCCGTAAGCGGTGGGAGTAGTTATAGTAACATCCTGGATGTATCCTTCGTACTTATTGTTAGCCATGACATAACGGCCGCCGACGGCAACTGAAAGCATTTCATTGATTTCGTAGGAGGCGTTGGCCTGGAGGCCGAAGTAGATTGAAGATCCCTTGAAATATATGTTTGAATTGTAGCCCGTGATACCGTTGAAGTTGGGATCGGTACCGCTAAGGATGAAGAAGGCCTGATCCAGCGGGGTCAGCTGGCCGACCAGCAAGGGGACCAGGTTTGCAACCTGCATCTCGAATGAAGGAAGTCCGGTGTCATATGTTGCGCCACCGCCGCCGCCAACCGGGTTAAAACCAAGTGAGAGGGCAAGCTTGCCAGTCTTGTAGGCTGCGTACACGCCCGGATAGATGGGGGCGCTGACCTTGCCTACATACTCTTTCGGGCTGCCGTTGAGAGGTTCGTAGGCTGTATTGATCTTCTGTGTCTGTCCAATTGTTTGGTTGTTCAGTGAGAAGTGGAAACCGTCAGACAGTTTTGTGAGACCTGCCGGGTTGTAGTAGACTGCGTCAATGCTTGTTGAGGCATTGCGGCTCTGCAGCCTGGTGTATAGAGCACTCTGGTTAGTGTTGGTGACGAGGCCGCCTGCAAAGAGAGAGCCTGTGACAACGAGTGCGGAAACAACTGAAATGATTTTTTTCATGAGCTTCTGTTTTAATTACACATTCTTA
>Ga0209800_10003000_pt1 | contig 14054 bp, 14 predicted proteins | sample Higcelweek8metaG_FD_187174 | JGI IMG/M metagenome (GOLD analysis project Ga0209800, IMG submission 187174) | Freshwater pond sediment microbial communities from the University of Edinburgh, under environmental carbon perturbations - High... | ecosystem: Environmental > Aquatic > Freshwater >...
GTCCTAAGGTAGCGAAATTCCTTGTCGGGTAAGTTCCGACCTGCACGAATGGTGTAACGATCTGGGCACTGTCTCAGCCACGAGCTCGGTGAAATTGTAGTTCCGGTGAAGATGCCGGATACCCGCGACGGGACGGAAAGACCCCGTGCACCTTTACTATAGCTTCATATTGATTCTGGGTAAGTAATGTGTAGGATAGGACGGAGACTTTGAAGCGGGTTCGCTAGGACTTGTGGAGTCAACCTTGAAATACGTCCCTTTGCTTATCTGGAACCTAATCCGCCAACAGGCGGAGACAGTGTGTGGTGGGTAGTTTGACTGGGGTGGTCGCCTCCAAAAGAGTAACGGAGGCTTTCAAAGGTACCCTCAGCACGCTTGGTAACCGTGCGAAGAGTGTAATGGCATAAGGGTGCTTGACTGTGAGACCGACGGGTCGATCAGGTAGGAAACTAGGACATAGTGATCCGGTGGTTCCGTATGGAAGGGCCATCGCTCAAAGGATAAAAGGTACGCCGGGGATAACAGGCTGATCGCTCCCAAGAGCTCATATCGACGGAGCGGTTTGGCACCTCGATGTCGGCTCGTCACATCCTGGGGCTGGAGAAGGTCCCAAGGGTTGGGCTGTTCGCCCATTAAAGTGGCACGCGAGCTGGGTTCAGAACGTCGTGAGACAGTTCGGTCCCTATCTGTCGTGGGCGTTGGAAACTTGAGAGGACCTGACATTAGTACGAGAGGACCGTGTTGGACAAACCTCTGGTGTACCTGTTGTGGCGCCAGCTGCATCGCAGGGTAGCTACGTTTGGAAGAGATAAGTGCTGAAAGCATCTAAGCACGAAGCTCGCCTCAAGATGAGGTTTCCTTTAAGGGTCGTTAGAGATTATGACGTTGATAGGCTGTAGGTGTAAAGGCAGAGATGTCAAAGCCGAGCAGTACTAATTACCCGAAAGCTTTTTATAAACAAAGAATTCTATTTATATGCTCAGTCTCAATGCGTTAACTTATTTAAAATCTTTAGGTGGCTATGGCGATGAGGAAACACCCGATCCCATTCCGAACTCGGAAGTTAAGCTCATCTGCGCCGATGGTACTGCGTTTTGTGGGAGAGTAGGTCGCCGCCATCCTTTTTTAAGCTCTGAATCTTTGATTCAGAGCTTTTTTTTTGCCCAAATTTTTGAACATAAAAAAACAGAACCGGAGTTCTGCTTTAATTATTTCTTTCGACTTAGAACTAAGTATGAAAATGGGGGGTCGTGTTCAGGGTGCTCAGCTTCAATAATAGTATCCCAGTCTGTATAATTTATTTCGGGGAAGAATACATCTGCTTCATAATCCTTATGGACTTGGGTAAGATAAATTTTATCTGCTATTGGAAGAAACTGAGTGTAAATCATTCCTCCACCTATTATAAAGTTTTCTTTATCGGTATCACATACACGAATTGCTTCTTCGATAGATTGCACTAATTCTGCTCCGGGACAACAATCTTCTGGACAATCCGTAATGACAATGTTTCTTCTATTTGGCAACGCGCCATTAGGCAGTGAAAAAAATGTGCGTCTACCCATAATTAAAGTATTACCTGTGGTAATCTGCTTAAACCTTTTCAAATCGCCACTAATATGCCAAAGCAAATCATTGTTTTTTCCAATGGCATTGTTTTTTGCTATCGCAACAATTATTGTAAAACTCATAGTATTGTTTTAAATTGAAATTTCTCCTTTGATATGTGGGTGTGGATCATAATTTACAAGTTCAAAATCCTCGAATTTAAAATCAAAAATAGATTTTACTTTAGGATTCAATTTCATATCTGGTAGCTTTCTTGGTTCTCGGTTTAATTGCAAATCTACCTGATCCAAATGATTTAGGTAAATATGAGCATCGCCGAAAGTATGTATGAATTCGCCCGGTTTATATCCAGTGACCTGAGCAACCATTAAAGTCAAAAGTGCATATGAAGCAATGTTGAATGGTACTCCAATAAATAAATCAGCACTTCGTTGATATAACTGACAGGAAAGTTTGCCTTCTGCTACGTAAAACTGAAAAAGCGAATGGCATGGAGGCAAAGCCATAAAATCAATGTCCGCCACATTCCATGCACTGACGATGTGTCTTCTCGAATCAGGATTTTCTTTTAGACTTTTAATAAGATTGCTGATCTGATCGATACTTTTGCCGTCCGCAGTTGGCCACGAACGCCATTGATAACCATAAACATGACCAAGATTTCCGTTCTCATCAGCCCATTCATCCCATATCTTAACACCGTTGTCACGGAGATATTTTATATTAGTATCGCCCTGCAAAAACCATAAAAGTTCGTGAATAATGGATTTAAGATGAAGTTTCTTAGTGGTCAGACATGGAAATCCTTCTTCAAGATTAAACCTCATCTGATATCCAAAAACACTAACTGTACCCGTCCCTGTTCTGTCAGTCTTTTTACAGCCATGGTCCCTTACATGTTCCAATAAATCAAGATATTGACGCATTTTGTGTTACTTTATATTAGTATTGATAAAATCAAATCTTTAGTAAAAGCCAAATTTGGAATTAGAATTTATCTTCGTTGCGACGCTTAATTTCATCTCTTATTATTGAGGCTTTTTCGTAATCTTCATTCCTTATTGCCTCATTCATGAGGGTTTCTAGCTCGCCAACTGAATAATTCAGATATCCAGTAATAGCTTCTTTTACCTTTTTTTCCCCTGGTTCTGTTTGTATTTCTGGAATATCTTCTGTAATTTTAAGAACAATTCCCGCTTTTCTGACTATTTCAGCTGTTGTGTAGATTGGACTATTGAATCTAAGAGCTAAAGCAACAGCATCCGATGTCCTTGAATCTATTATCTTTGTTTGTCCTTCTTTTTCAAAATATAATTTTGAGTAAAAAATTCCTTCTTCGAGCCGGTGAATAAAAACCTCTTTCAGGTTTATTCCGAAATCCGTCGACATAGTATGAAATAAATCATGCGTTAATGGTCGAGGTGGTTTAAGATTCTCTAACTGAATAGCAATTGACTGGGCTTCAAACCCTCCTATAATAATAGGAATTCTTTCATCACTGTTATTAACAGATAAAATCAAAGCATAAGCCCCGGCCTGAGTCTGACTGTATGATAAACCCAAAACTTCAAGTTTGATTTTTTCCATTTCTGTCCTTTTGCTTACAAATATAAAGAATCAATTTTGATAAACGTCTTAATATTTTAACTTAAATTAAGTATTTATCCACAGAAAACAAATGTATAAATTACTGTGAAACTGAACTTTCGAACTCTTCTAATTCAGCAACAGCAGACTCCCACAAGTGCATTTGTTCGTCCAACTCCTTTGTTAGTTTGGTAAACATATTGTAAATAACTTGTGTTTTTGCCGCATCTAATTCTTCTGGTTTAGAGAGATGATTATTTAGTGTTGCAATTTCTTTTTCAAGCTTTTCAATTTCTTTCTCGTATTTGTCAATTCTATTCTGAATAGTTCTTCTTTTCTTCTCTGTTTCTTTTCTTTCCAGGTATTGAGTTTTATTATCAGAAGGTTTTTCTTTCAAAGCTGCTGACATAGCTTTTTCTTTCAGCTCAATTTCTTTTAGATTTTCGAGCTTTCGGCGGCGTAAAAAGTCATATATACCTCCAATGTGTTGCCTGATTTTCTGATCTCGAAATTCATAAACTTTATCTACGAGACCGTCAAGGAAATACCTGTCATGCGAAACTAGAATTAAAGTTCCATCATACTTTAGCAGAGCTTGTTTTAAAATGTCTTTGGATCTCATGTCGAGATGATTCGTTGGCTCGTCAAGAACGAGTAAGTTATATGGTTCAAGTAATAGCTTTGCAAGAGAAAGTCTAGAGTGTTCTCCACCAGACAAAACCTTCACTTTCTTATCTATATCTTCTCCAGAGAAAAGAAAAGAGCCTAAAATGTCACGAATCTTAGTTCTAATATCGCCAACTGCTACTTTGTCAAGTGTTTCAAAAACTGTAAGATCTGGGTCTAGCAGTTCATCCTGATTTTGTGCAAAATAGCCGATTTTTACGTTGTGTCCAATTTTTAATTCGCCGGTATATTCTAATTCACCTATTATTACTCGCGATAAGGTAGTTTTACCTTCTCCATTTCTACCAACAAAAGCAACTTTTTCGCCCCTTTCAATGACAATATCAATTTTATCTAGAATCAGTTTCTTTCCATAAGCCTTATTAAGTTCTTTAGTTTCAACAACCACATCTCCAGCACGAGGTGCCGTCGGGAATTTGATGTTCATAGACGAATTGTCAAGATCGTCAACTTCCAGTCTGTCAAGTTTGTCGAGCTGTTTTAAACGAGACTGAACCTGGTTAGCTTTAGTAGCCTTATATCTGAATCTTTCTATGAATTTCTCAGTGTCATTAATTAACTTTTGTTGATTCTCAAAGGCTGCAACCTGCTGAAGAATCCGTTCTTCTTGCAGTACTTTAAATTTGGAATAAGATACTTTATAATCGTAAATCCTTCCCATATTAATTTCAATGGTACGATTTGTTACATTATCAAGGAATGCGCGGTCGTGCGAAATTGTTAAAACAGCACCTCGATAGGTTTCCATAAATTCCTCTAACCATTGAATTGCTTCTATGTCGAGATGATTAGTCGGTTCGTCAAGTAAAATAACTTCAGGGTTTCTTAAAAGGATTTTTGCCAACTCTATTCGCATACGCCATCCGCCGCTGAATTCAGAAACCTTACGTGTTAAATCTGTCCTCGAAAATCCTAGTCCTTTCAGTATTTTTTCAATCTCCTGATCAATGTTGTCAAGCCCCGAAATATTTAGATGTGCATTCAGATGTGTTAATCTATCTAGAAGATTTGCATATTCTTTCCCAGTATAATCCGTGATTTCTGCAATTTTATGATTGATTTCTTCAAGTTCATGCTGCATTATAGATAGCTCTTTGAAAGCTTCACGGGCTTCTTCAAAAACATTTCTATCTGCATTTTGTAAAATCATCTGTTGTGGGAGATACCCAATACTGATATCTGTTGGCATCGAAATGTTGCCCTCAGTAGGAGAGACATGCCCACAGATAACTTTTAGCAGCGTGGATTTGCCAGCTCCATTTTTTCCTACGAGACCAATACGGTCTCGTTTATTTATCATAAAACCGATGTCGGAGAACAATTCAAAACCTCCGAAACGGATACATAGATTATTTATTGAAATCATTTTCCGAATTTAGGACTCCATCTTTAGTCCAATCGCATTATCATATTTTTCTTTTTCGTCTGTAATAAAACCAAACGAAATGTCATCAATTCTCAATTCTCCTTTTGTAACATGACCTAAAGTATGGAACGGAAATTTCTTTTCTAGCATGAAATCGATAAAATCCGGTTCTTTTTCAATCGGTACAGATACTACAACTCTGCCTTGTGATTCTCCGAAAAGGAAAGAGTCTGCTCTAACTTCTGCAGGAGTTGTTATGTCAAAACCAAGATTTTTAGGCATAGCTGATTCTAGTAATGCTATGTATAATCCTCCGTCCGAAACATCATGCAATGAATTAACCAAACAATTTGCAGCAAGATCTTGCAATAATTCTACAAGTTTTACTTCAAAATCAAGATCGAATTCTGGTGCTGGTGAGTTTTTTACTTTATGATAAGAATACAAATATTCAGAAGAGGCAATGTCGTTGCTGCATTTACCTATCATATAAATCATATCACCTTTGGTGCGGAAAGCCAGCGAAGTCTGATATAATTTTTCTTTTAGTAAACCTAACATTCCTATTGTTGGTGTTGGTGCTACTGGCTCAGTTTTTCCACCAATGGTTGTTTGATTGTAAAAAGAAACATTTCCTCCAGTTACTGGTGTGTCAAATGCACGGCAAGCTTTTCCCATACCTTTGATTGCATTTACAAATTGCCAGAATGCTTCTGGATTATATGGAGAACCAAAATTAAGACAATTTGTAATTGCTAATGGTTTTGCTCCTGTGCATGCTACGTTTCGTGCTGCTTCAGCAACTGCAATCATAGTCCCGATTTCTGGATCTGCCTGCACGTAACGACTATTACAGTCTGTTGTAACAGCCAAAGCAGTATTTGTTCCTTTAATATTTATTATTCCCGCGTCAGCAAATCTGTTAGTGGTCAAGTTTACAGTTCTAACCATTGTGTCATACTGCTCGTAAATCCATCTTTTCGAGGCAATATTTGGGTGACGTGTAAGAAAATCTGCAACTTCACGAAGATTTACATTTTCATTAATATCGTCGATATTGAATTTTTTATTTAATGCAATACTTGCTGGTTCTGTGTACTCTCTTTCATAAACTGGAGCTCCACCGCCAAGAACTAGGCTGTCAGCCGGTACTTCAGCTACAAGATTTCCTTTATAATAAAAGTATAATTTGTCTTCGTTAATTACATGTCCGATTTTGGCACAGTTAAGATCCCAACGAGCAAAAATATCTTCAACGACTTTTTCTTTTCCTTTTTCGATGACTACCAGCATTCTTTCCTGTGATTCTGATAACAGAATTTCCCATGCATCCATATTTGTCTGACGCAAAGGTACCAAGGACAAGTCAATAATCATCCCGCTTTTACCTTTTGCTGACATCTCTGAGGTTGAACAGATTATTCCTGCTGCTCCCATGTCCTGCATGCCAACCAGTGCGTCCGATCCAGCTAATTCCAATGAGGCTTCAAGTAATAATTTTTCTTGAAAAGGGTCACCAACTTGTATTGATGGAATGTCGTCAGCCGAGTCTTCTGTTAAATCTGCCGAAGCAAAGGTTGCACCATGAATTCCGTCTTTGCCAGTTGAAGATCCAACAATATATACGGGGTTTCCTTCTCCCTTAGCTATAGCCGAAATCATTTTTCCTTTCTCCATTATGCCAACTGACATGGCATTGACCAGTGGATTTGTATTGTATGATTCATCAAAATAAACTTCGCCACCTAAAACAGGTACTCCAAAAGCGTTTCCATAATCGCCAATTCCCTTAACAACACCTTTAAGCAGCCATTTCGTCCTTTCACTGTCAATATTGCCAAACCTTAACGAATTTAGTTGCGCTATAGGGCGGGCTCCCATAGTAAAAATATCTCTGTTGATTCCACCCACTCCAGTTGCTGCTCCTTGGTAAGGCTCTACTGCAGACGGATGGTTATGCGACTCTATTTTAAAAGCACATGCCAGACCATTTCCAATATCTACCAAACCTGCATTTTCCTCGCCTGCACCGGTCAATAAACAACCACCATCACGTGGTAAAGTTTTTAACCATTTTATTGAGTTTTTATATGAAGCGTGTTCACTCCACATAACTGAGTAAATACTTAATTCTGTAAAATTTGGTTCCCTGCCTAGATAATTCTTTATCATCTCAAACTCTTCAACATTAAGGCCCAGGCTCTTAACTACTTCGGGGGTAACTGCTTTTTCTGACATAAATTCATTTTTTTTCAGTGAACAAACCTACAAAAATTTTATAGAATTTCCTCGTCTAAAATCAATTTGTTATTAACTCTGAAATAATTTGAAATAAAATGGATTGGTTGTTTGGTGAAAAGCTTGTAACTACCGACTCTGAGCTCTGAACCCTACTTCAACTCTCTCAAATACAACTTTATAGTATTATCCAAACCAAAATATAGGGCATCCGAAATTAGTGCATGTCCAATGGAAACTTCGAGAACTCCTGGGACATTCTCAACAAAATATTTCAGATTGTCGAGATTTAAGTCGTGTCCGGCATTTATTCCTAGTCCAAGGTTTAGAGCTTTTTCCGCAGCCTTGGTAAATGGAGCAACGGCAAGTTCTTTGTCATTTGCGAAATTGGCAGCATACGGCTCAGTATATAATTCTATTCTGTTGGTCCCTGTTAGTTTTGCACCTTCAATATTCTTTATTTCAGTATCAACAAAAATAGAAGTTCTTATTCCTGCTTTCTGGAATTTAGTAATCACATCTTTTAAAAACGGCAAATGCTTTACCGTATCCCAGCCCGCATTTGATGTAAGGGCATCCGGAGGATCCGGAACAAGAGTAACCTGATGTGGTTTTGCTTTTAATACCAACTCAATAAAATCGTCGGAAGGATATCCCTCAATGTTGAACTCTGTAGTAATTATAGGTCTTATATCAAGCACATCCTGATATCTTATGTGCCTTTCATCAGGACGTGGATGAACAGTTATTCCTTGTGCTCCGAACATTTCGCATCTTTCTGCTGCAAGTTTTACATCAGGAGTGTTTCCTCCTCGAGCATTGCGAATAGTAGCAATTTTATTTATGTTAACGCTCAATTTTGTCATATGGATAATTTTTGCAAAATTATAAAATACAAAATACAAATCACAAGTTTCAAATCACAAGTTTCAAATCACAAATTCCAAACAGACTCTGTCCCCTCTGGAACTTGTTATTTGTGTTTTGGAGCTTGCCATTTGTTATTTGGAGCTTCAAATTCTATCTTCGGACTAGAACTTTTCTAAATACAAATATATTAGTTAAGTTTGCATAATAAAATATCAAATGTCAGTATTATGATTGCCAAAGATTTGATTGTCGACTCAATACCGGTTGTAAAGACTTCCGATACCGGAAATACTGCTCTTGCATGGATGGAAATGCATAGGGTTTCGCATTTGCCAATCGTCAATAATGAAGAGTTCTTGGGAATGGTTTCGGATACTGATATCTATGATAATAATTGCGGCGAAGAGCCTCTAGGAAATCATAACCTTTCATTGGTGAGACCATATGTTTACGAAAATCAACATATTTTTGAGGTGATTGACATTGTTGCAAAGCTAGGAATTTCAGTTATTCCAGTTTTGGAACAAAACAAGCATTACCTTGGCTCAATAACAATGTTTAAACTAGTTGAGGAATTCGCAAAAATGATAAGTGTAGAAAAAGCTGGCGGAATTATTATTCTTGAAATGACAATACACGATTATTCATTAACAGAAATTTCTCAGATTGTCGAGTCAAACAATGCCCGTGTTCTTACTTTATTTGTGTCCTCAACAGATGATTCAACTGTTGTATCGGTTACCCTAAAAGTTGACATAACCGATCTTGCCTCAATCGTGCAGACATTTGAAAGATATGATTATAAAATTAAAGCTTCCTTCCTGAGCGAAGACATGCTTAAGGTTTTTTATCAGGACAGATATGATTCATTTATAAACTTTCTCAATATTTGAGAAAAGTTCTTTTAATATCGATTTCCATTATTCTACTTGCAAACCTGAATATGCAGGCGGAGGAAAACTGTGTGCCTATTGGGAAAATTATTATCACTGGAAATGCAAAAACCAAAGACGAAGTAATAATAAGAGAATTTCCGCTGCAGGACTCTGACACGTTGTGCCTGTCGCAAATAGAAAAAATTCTACTTGATTTCGAAAACAATCTTTTAAAAACATCATTGTTTAACTTTGTAGATACTGATTATAAAATTAATGATAATTCAGTAGACATTCTAGTGTCAGTCGAGGAAAGGTGGTACTTCTGGCCATACCCTATTCTAGAGCAGGCGGATAGGAACCTTAGTTCGTTCATTCATAACCGAGATTTTGGTAAAATCAATTATGGTATAGCAACCGATTTATATAATGTCGGTGGACAGAATGGAACTTTGAAATTTAAACTAAGAATGGGGTACAAAGAACATTATTCGGTAGCTTTTCACAAAAACGGTATAGGAATGAATCGCAATTCCTCCCTAAGGTTTCAGGTAAATTATTTCAGACAGAAAGCAGCAGAATATAGTACACTTGATAATAAACCATTATTTGCAAGTAATGATGAAAAATATCTCAGGAATGTTTTCAATACTGGGATGAGTTATAGTTATCGGCCAGAAATAAATTATAGGTTTAACTTTGGTGCTAGGTACATCAATTCTGTATTTAAAAGTAGTTTATTCTTTTCGGAGATTCTTCCATCAGATAGTACTCTGAAAACAAATTATTTTAATCCTTTTTTCTATTTCAGTTACGATTCGCGTAACAACAAAGTTTATCCAGTAAAAGGGCTTTTCGCTGATGTTTTTTTTGGAGAATATCGAAGTCTTGAGTCACAAACTGGATCATATTACACATTTAGTGTTAGTGCTCAATATAATCTTCAATTTGGTAAAAGCAGGTTTTCGTATAGGGGCGAGCCAGCTTTTGCGGTTATGAAAATTTTCCGAAATTTGCCGGTTCTTTTTGATAATAAGCTCGATTTCAGTCGGGATTTTTGGATACGTGGATATGAGTATTATTATTTTACTGGTCCACAGTATGCTAAATTGCAAAATACTCTAGGGTTTAAGATCAGCGATTTTAGAATTCATAATCTGCCATCTTTTTTGCCGAAAGAGTTTTCGAAGTCATATTCCAGAATTTTTGTGGATTTATTTTTTGACATTTCTCGTGCCGAAAGTTGGAACAATAGTGATGAATTGAATAACCCAATGTGCGAAAAATGGATTTACAGTACCGGTATTGGGCTTAATCTGGAGACATATTATGATAGATTGTTTCAAATTTATGTCGCATATATCAGTTTTTCGGGTAAAACTGGTATCTTTGTGAATTATAAAACACCAATTTACAAGTTGTACTAAGATGAATATTGCAATTTACGGCAGAAATTTCGGAAATAATTTTAACGGAATGGCAATACAGCTATTCGAAGAACTGAAAAAAAATAATGTTTCGGTTTACATGAATAAAAAGTTTCGTGAATTTATAATTGCCAAAGTTTTCTATAATCCTGAAGTGGCTGGTGAATATGATATGGAATTGCCACCTGATGTCAAATTTGATTTCTTATTCAGTATTGGTGGTGATGGCACTTTTCTCGAATCTGCAACTGTTGTAAAAGACTCGGGAATTCCGATTGTTGGTATAAATACCGGACGACTTGGTTTTTTAGCCTATATTAATACAAATAATTTGCTTTGGGCCCTTAGTCAATTATTATCAGGTGATTTTACAATCGACCAGAGAATGTTGCTTGACATTGAATCCGAAGATAAATTTTATGGTAACACAAACTTTTGTCTAAATGAATTTGCAGTTCAGAAAAAGTCAAGACTTAACATGATAAAAACTAAGGTTTATGCAGATGGGAATTTTATAAATACATATTGGTCAGATGGCCTTATAATAGCAACTCCCACCGGATCAACAGCATATTCTCTTAGCTGTGGAGGCCCGATTGTCGCACCTCATTCAAATGTAATTCTTATAACACCTATTGCAAATCATAATCTGACTGTTCGGCCACTTGTTTTGTCTGCAAATTCTGAGATAAAAATTTCTGTTGACTCAGCAGAGGGGAAAGTGTTGGCATCACTGGATTATAGAGCCTATGGGATTAGTAATCCAAAGGAAATTACTATAAAAAAGGCAAAATTCAATATTAATTTTGTAAATTTGTTCGAAAATACATATTTTAGCACTTTAAGGGGGAAACTGATGTGGGGGACAGACTTAAGGAACTAAGCTTCTGATAATCAGTTGATTAGAGTTAAATGATAAAATAATTAAAATGAGAAAAATTGTTGTTTTATTGGGAATAATTGCATTTACATCGCTTGTTGCGAATGCTCAGTATAATGTTCATTGGCGAAAAATTCGTCACGAAGTGTCAATTGGCGCAGGAACTATTAACTTTTTTGGTGACCTCGGAGGAGCAAATACAATTGGTACTCACTTCGTAAAGGACTTTGATTTCAAAGCATCGAGATATATGTTTTCAGCCGGTTATGGTTATAAGGTGGCTGAAGCGTGGACTGTTAACGGGTCTGTTTATTATGGAAGAGTTTATGGTGAAGACCAATTTACTTTGGAAGAAAATCGTCACAGTAGAGACCTGAGTTTCAGATCGCCAATCGTTGATGTTGCCGCTACAGTGCATTATTCGCTTGTGAAAGAAAGATACGGGCACAGATATGACTTACGAAGATCTAAGGGATCTGGAAATTTGCCGAATTTCTATATCTTTACTGGTGTAAGCGTAATGTACTTTAACCCTAAAGCTCAATTTACTGATGGTAATTGGTATGCGCTGCAACCATTGGGAACCGAAGGTCAGGGAATTGTTCCTACTCGCGAGAAATATAAAAGAGTTACAATGGCAATTCCGGCTGGTTTTGGCTTAAATTATATTATCGACCGTAATTTTGGAATTGGATTTGAATTTGGTGCGAGATATACTTTCTCTGACTATATAGATGATGTTAGCAATACTTATGTTGATCCCTCCATTTTTAGCGATCCTATGGCTCAATATTTCAGCGACCCAACTGGTGGAACTTGGGTGGGAACTGGTGCTGGGCAACAAAGGGGACAGAATAAATATACCGACTCATTTTTGTTTCTCACTATCAAAGCTACTTACAAATTAAGACCAGGAAATCCAGGTATGCCAAAATTCTAGTTATTAAAATAATATTTTGGTTAGGTTTACGTTGTTAGTGTTATGTGGGGTAGAATATTATTAATATATAGAAAAATTTTACAAATAATGCAGAAGAAATCTGCATTGTTTGTTTTTCTGTGCACCATGTTTTTATTTCCTTTTACTGCTTTTTCACAACGTGGTGGAGAATTTGGTTTATTAGCAGGAGGCTCATATTACATGGGCGATATCAACCTATATAAACATATGTATTCTCCACATCCTAACTTTGGTGCGTTTGCAAAATATCACCTTAATTCAAGATATACTCTTAGACTGGGAGGGGCTTATACCAATCTTTCTGCTGCAGATGCTGACTTTAACAATTCTTTTCAACAATTGCGTGATCGTGATTTTGAGGCAATGCTTGTAGAATTATCTTTGCAGTTTGAAATAAACTTTCTGCCTTACGAAATTGGAGATGTTCGGAATAGAAGTTTTACTCCCTATTTACAAACAGGAATAGTTGGGTATTTTGCTACATCATCTAAAGATATTGTAAATCTGGCGATCCCAATAGGATTTGGTGCAAAGAAAAACATTAATCCTAGGTTGGTTTTGGGTGCCGAATGGGCATTTCGCAGAACTTTTTCCGATTATCTCGACAACTTGTCCGGTGAAGATCTAAGCAATTATGATCCGAATTATGGCATTCCGGTTGATGAAGCTTCCCGACACAAACAACTAGGGTTCAGATATACCAAAGATTGGTATTCTATGCTAAGCCTAACCTTGTCTTACACATTTAAATTAGGAGGACTGGGGTGTCCTGCTTATTATGATTATTAATTTTAACACTCTTTATGTCTAATATTGACAATATAGATAAAAACAGAATTCCCGCACATGTTGCAATTATCATGGATGGTAATGGCAGATGGGCAAAATCACGCAATAAATTGAGACTTGCTGGACATCAGGAAGGAGCAAAGTCTGTTCGCAATGCCATCGAAATCAGTGCTCAACTGGGAGTTAAATACCTCACTGTTTATGCTTTTTCGACCGAAAATTGGAACCGTCCTCAGAACGAAGTTGTCGGACTTATGAATCTTCTAGTTTCGGCAATTGACAGAGAGTTCGAAGAAATAAACAAAAATGGTGTAAAAATTAATGTCATTGGCCAAATTGACAAATTACCAACATCACTCCAAAAGAAACTAAATTTTGCTATTGAAAATACCAAAAATAATACTGTCCTTAACTTCGTTATAGCTCTTAGTTACAGCGGAAGATGGGATATTGTCAATGCAGCAAAATCTTTAGCAAAGGATTGTAAATCAAATAAAGTAAATCCTGAGGATATTGACGACAAATTGTTTGAAAAATATTTGGCAACATCAGATATTCCTGACCCTGAACTACTTATAAGAACAAGTGGCGAAGAACGAATAAGTAATTTTCTCTTGTATCAGTTAGCATATTCCGAATTGTATTTTACGGATGTTTTATGGCCTGATTTTTCTAAGGAAGATTTTTGTGCGGCCATTATCAACTATCAAAAGAGAGAAAGAAGATTTGGAAAAACTAGTGAACAATTAACTTAAGTAAAAAACTGAATGAAAAACAAATTCCTATTAGCTGTTATATTACTGAT
>Ga0209800_10003003_pt1 | contig 14046 bp, 10 predicted proteins | sample Higcelweek8metaG_FD_187174 | JGI IMG/M metagenome (GOLD analysis project Ga0209800, IMG submission 187174) | Freshwater pond sediment microbial communities from the University of Edinburgh, under environmental carbon perturbations - High... | ecosystem: Environmental > Aquatic > Freshwater >...
ACCTTGGGCCGAACGGGTATGCTTATGCCGATGCCGACACTGCCAACTACCGCACATCAACCAATATTTATACTGCATGGAATAGCGGGTATGCTTACCGCAATGATGGGGTCGACATTGAAGCCTGCACCGATGTCGCAGGAACCAATGGTTATTCTGTTGGCTGGACCGAAACAGGCGAATGGCTACTCTATACCATTGAAATTGAACAAACCGCAGCATATAGCATCGATCTGAGGTATGCTGCCCAAGGAAACACCGGAAAAGTCCATTTTGAACTCGACGGGTCAAATGTCACCCCGCAGGTTTCGCTTGCCTCAACCGGTGGATGGAAAAACTGGGGCACCACAACCATAAAAAATTTAGTTCTGAAAAGCGGAAAACATCAGATGAAGCTATCCATCGACAATGCCGGTTTCAATATCAATTTTTTTCGCATTCACACACCTACTGAAGTGGGTTTGGTTACACCGGAAATACTAAATATCAAAACCGATGCAAAGGGCGGACAAATACTTCTAACCTCCAATCTGGCATTCGATCCATCATCCCCGGTCACACCATCCGATTTTCAGCTTAAAGTAAACGGAGAAATGAAATCATTCGTGACCATTTCTTTCGATGATATTAAACCTGAATTACTGATCATGTATGTCGACGGTTCACTAATATCGACCGATAAGATAACCCTCAGCTATTCAGGAGCCCGTTTAAAATCGTTTAATCAAGTCTCTTTCAACCCTTTTGAAAATAGGGAAGTAGAAAATAACTCACCGGACTATTTTTCGCTTCCCGGAAAATTTGAAGCTGAAGATTTTGTTTACAACAACGGTTTCCAAACCGAAACCTGCACTGATACCGGTGGAGGTTTAAACCTTGGTTTTGCCAATCCTGGCGATTACGTTGATTATAACGTATATGTCGCTGAAGCTGGCTTGTATAATTTTGAATGCCGCATAGCAAGTAATGTTTCGGGCAAATTTGAAATGCGACTGGTTGAAGGAAACAACGTTACAACGCTTCATTCGATGAATGTCACTTCAACCGGAGGGTGGCAAACTTGGAAAACCCTTTCAGCCGAAGCGAACCTGAAACAGGGAAAGAACAAGCTGCGATTTTATGCCGTTTCGGGTGAATTTAACCTGAACTGGATTTCGGTTTCAACCATTACCGGAAATGAGATCATCAAATCGAACAATAGGTTAACCGCTTCTTACATTGCTGATGAAAACTCAATACGGGTTTTCAGTAAAAGTAATTCGGAGAATAAATGTAGTATCTCATGTTATGATATGAATGGCCGGCGGTTAGTTAACCGGCAAATTGAAATCAGTGGCAGGTCAAATTCCCATATTGAAGGAATTCATCTTCAAAATGGAATTTATCTGATCCGTTTTGAAACAGAAGGCAACATTTTTGTGCAAAAAATGAGGGTTTTATATATTATATCCCTAAGGTAATGTGGCAAAAAATAGTTGGTGATTTTTAGATTTTGTTTTAGTAAATTATAGCCGTAAAGTGGAAGAGGACATGGGCTCTGCTGGGGAGCAACCCATTAGCAATAAGCTTTACCGATATACAGTATAAAAGAATGGGATGGTATTAACTGTCCCATTTTTATTTATACTGGTCTCGTTGATTGGCTTTATAAACCCATTTTCATTGGTTGTTTTTAAACCACAGGTACCATTGGATAAAACCTTTAAAGTGTGTTTTGGTCAATCCCCTGTGGATCGCCAGATGTCCTTTTAAATGTCCGAAGAATGATTCTATCCCATTGGTTGATTTGGGTATCCTTGGATTTTCCAGATAGTGGAACATGTCGGGCAATGCCCTTTTGATCACAACAAAAGACCGTCTGACCATCTTGTGTTTATACCAATATCTGCCAGTTTCAGGGTTGACGCTTTTCTCGGCAATAAAGTCTTTATGTTTTTCATTCCAGGCAATCAATTCAACCACCCAATACCCCCATTGTGTTCTGTTTTCTATCCTATGTAGCTTATTGACAATTACTAAAAGCTCAAATCCGGCTTCGCTTTTTGGTTTTGTGGTTAGCCATATCTTGCACATCCGTTGCACATGGACAACGCACCTTTGTATTAAGATGGACTTATCGACCGACCGTATGGCTTTTAAAACAGATTTGTGCCCATCACAGGTGATGCTTTCAATTTGAACACCAAGGGATAGTAGGTTCGTGATATCTTCTTTTATTTCTTCGTACCATTCGCCATCTGTTATCCTGTACAATTGAGTGTACTTTATGGTATTGTCCCTGTAAAGCACCAAGCTCAGCTTGTTGGCAAAGTAAGTCCCATCTATAAGCAAATTAAGCTTTTCTGATGGCTTGACATGTAGGACTGGCCTCTTTGAAAGATAATAATCAAAATACGACTGTAAGGTCCTGGGGCTATATCCGCTTATTTGAGAAATTTGAAAAATGGTCTGTCTTCCAAGCACCCAGTCTTTAAACCACCTAAACCTGTTCTGACGGCTTACTCCTTGATTCGTAAAGGTGAAAAGTATGCCACAATTTTTACACTTGAAGCGTTGCTTCCCTTGCTGTTTCCCCCACTTTATTACCTCTAAACTGTTGCAACTCCAACAGCGTTTTTTCTTAAATTCTATCATAAAAAAAAGTTTATTGAAACCAATTTCAATAAACTCTCGAAAACCTCAATAAACACAAAAGGTACAGAGGTTTTTACCAACTATTTTTTTGCTATATCAAACCTAAACGTAGCAGTAGATCGAAATAAAATGGCAAAAACTGCCAACCAGCACCAGAATGTGGAAGATCGCATGGTTGAATTTGATTTGCTTAATGCTGTATAGAACAGCACCAATGATATAAGCCAAACCACCGCCAAGAAGCCAAAGAAAACCTTCAAACGGCAAATTGTTGTATAATGGTTTGATAGCAAAAAGGATCACACAACCCATAGACACGTACATAATTGTTGAAAGAATGGAATACTTACCGGTGAAGAATTGTTTTAAAATAATCCCGGTCAGCGCCGAACCCCAGGCAATCCCAAAAATCACCCACCCTATTGTCCCCTCCAGGGTTACAAGGGTAAATGGGGTGTAAGTTCCGGCAATAAGCACATAAATGGATGAATGGTCAAAAATTTTCAACCGGGCTCTTCTCACCGGCTCTTTTGCGCTGTGGTAAAGTGTCGACGCAGCATACAAAACAAGCAGGCTCAATCCGAAAACGATAAAACTTTCCAAATACAATGCTCCACCGCGACTGATTGCACGAACAACCAAAAGAATCAGTGCCACGATGCCCAAAATGAAGCCCACCGCATGAGATACAATGTTGATCCGCTCTTCTTCCGGCGAGTATATTTTTACTAATCCTGTATTTTTCATACTATTTTTTAGATTGAACTACAAAAAATTTTTATCGAGATAGGTTTGAAATTTATCTTTATACTGATCGCTAACCGGAATGTACTCTTTGCCAAATACAATACGGCTCCGATCAATGGTGTCAATTTGCTCAAGGTTCACTATAAACGAGCGGTGAACCCGCATAAACTTATCTTCAGGCAATTTCTGTTCAAGCGCTTTCAACGAATTGAGCGACATAACGGGCTTGGCATCGGTGCGCGTGTAGACTTTTATGTAGTCTTTAAGCCCTTCAATGTAAAGGATATCGTTAAAATTGATACGGCGGATTTTGTACTCCGATTTCAGAAACAGAAACTGGTTATTTGCCTCAACCGAAGTGATTGCGCTATTTTCAAGCTCAGCTAATTTGTAGGCTTTCTGAACCGCTTTCAGGAATTCTTCGTAACTAAAGGGTTTCAACAGGTAATCGGTGGCGTTCAGTTTAAAACCTTCAAGGGCATATTGTGCATAAGCCGTTGTAAATATTATTTTTGGGCCAGCGTCGAGCATACGGGTAAACTCAATGCCGGTAAGATCGGGCATTTGTATGTCTACCAGAATTAAATCAATCTGTTCATGATGCAGAAAATCAAGAGCATCCATTGCATTATCAAAAGTACCCAGCAGCTCCAGAAATGGAGTTTTCTCAACGTACCCTGAAAGCAGTGAGAGTGCAAGTGGCTCGTCGTCGATAGCAATAGTCTTTAGTTTCATTACTTCTGATTTATCAGTTCAACAATCAAATCTACCTTAAACTCCTTTTCTGTTTGCGAAATTGTCAGATGGTGATGATCGGGAAAAAGTAATGTTAACCGTTTTTTTACATTATCGAGACCAATACCCGAATGGTCAGGATCGGACGGCTGGGTATTTCTGCCCAACGAATTCAACGTTGAAAATTTAATACTGTTGTTTTTAACAGCCATCTGAATGTCGATAAACGAAGCCTCGCGGTGGCTGACCCCATGTTTAAACGCGTTTTCGATGAACGGGATAAATAATAGCGGTGGAATGCTGAAATCGTTGAATTCGGTTGGAAACGAAACTTTCAAGTCGACCTTCGGGCCAAGCCTGAGCTTCATCAGTGCAATGTAGTTGGTCATAAAATCGATCTCGCTGCTTACAAGAGTTTCGCCATGTTCCGACTCATAAAGCAGATAGCGCATTAGCTTCGACAGTTTCAGAATAGATTCCTGAGCTGCTGGTGTGTCGAAGGTTGTAAGCGAATAAATGTTGTTCAGCGTATTGAAAAAGAAGTGCGGACTGATTTGATTCTTCAAAAAAGCCAATTCGGAGTGAAGCTTTTCTTTTTCCAGTTCTTTGCGTTGCTTTTCATTATCGCGGTGACGTTCCATAAAGCCTAACCCCATGGCAAACCCAACAATCATAACCGATGTAAAACAATAGTTGATCAACCGGAACAAACCCATTGGCGGGCGCTTAAATTCACGGTTTTCATTCAGTTTACGCATCATCTCATCGAAACGGCGGTCGCGTTCGGGATCAGCTAATAAATGGTCACTAATGAAGGTAGTTACAAAATAGAGTATAGTAATCAAGCCAATTACAATCAGAAAAAACTGCCATTTCCTGTTCTTGAAATAGACATTTGGAACCAAATACAAATAACTGATATAGAAAATTAAACCGTAAGCAATGGCAATGCTGTAAAAATGCCACAACTGCCTCATTTCTGTAAACCCAAACGCACGCGAAATGTAGATCGGTAGTATGATAATTATAACCCAAAGAACCAAGTGCAGGAATACTTTCAGTCGATTGTCAGAAAAAAAAGAGTTGTTCATGGTTACATATTTTTCATCAAAAATAACTATTCTTTAAACATCAATAAAATCAACGACTTCCATTCGATTTGATAAATTACTCAATACTCTGAGTAATTTTACTCAATCCATTGAGTAAAATTAGAACACAATCTATCGTTCATTAATATTCAGAACCTTAGCTGTCTCAACAGAAGACTGGCAATTGCTTTTCTTTACCAAGGAAAGCAACTTCTTAACGTTCATCACCAAATGAATTATGGTTAGCAGTACAAAAAGATGTGCAACCATGCTGTGAAAATGTAAGGTTGGCATGGTAAACCCTGACAAATACAATGTAAAACTGATCACCGTAGAAACAAAGAGAACAATTGTCAGCAAAGTTACTTTGTTATTGGAATATAGTTTCTTGGAAACAACTGCTTTAATGTACCCCCAATGTTGCCAGATATGGATGAAAATCATCGCAACAAAAACAAGTGAGATAATACAGTGCGTTGTTCCCCAATGGAATACATCACCGATGTTTGCACCACTTCGGGCAGCTTCTTTGCTCTTTTCAAAAACCGATGTAGAGATAAAACATCCCAATAATCCGGCAATCATGGCTAAATCCACAATCGCTTTACTTTTCTTTTTCTTCAGTTTAGTGTTCATCGTTCTCAAATGGCTATTCATATCTCAACGCATCAATCGGGTTCAGATTGGAAGCTTTCCGTGCAGGATACCAACCAAAGAAAATGCCAATAATAGAACATACAGCAAAAGCCAATACAACTGAATTCGTTGTGATCACAACAGGCCAGCTCATAAGCGATCCTACAATAGAAGCGGCTAGATACCCAAATAAAATTCCAATTACCCCACCCAATACGCTTAACATAATCGATTCGATAAGGAACTGCATCAAAATATCTTTTCCTTTCCCACCAATTGACATGCGCAGACCAATTTCACGGGTGCGTTCGGTCACCGAAACGTACATGATGTTCATAATCCCAATGCCTCCCACCAATAATGATATTCCTGAAATAGCTCCCAAAAGAGCAGTAAGAATATCGCTGATGGAAGTGAAAGTTTTTACCAGCTCCGACTGCGACATTACCCGGAAGTCATCATCGTCGGGATTGATAATTTTATGGTTCTTCCTTAAAACAGATTCAAGTTCGGCAATTGCTTCAGTCGTTTTTTCTTCACTTACCGCCGAAGTATAAATTGACTGTATATGCTCAATTGCTAAAATACGTCGTTGAACTGTTGTGTATGGAGCTAACAACAAATCATCCTGATCTTGTCCAAAAGAATTGTCTCCTTTTTCGCTCAAAACGCCAATCACTTTAAACGGGATATTTTTATACCGAATGGTTTGACCAATGGGGTCGGCTCCTTTTCCAAAAAGATTTTCAATAACAGTCTCACCCACAAGGCAAACTTTTGCCAACGATTTAACCTCTTTCTCAGAAAACATCCGGCCACTTTTCACTTCAATCTTTTTTATCGATATGTAATCGACATCGGAACCATAAATAGATGTTGGCCAGTTCTTATTGCCAAAAACAGCTTGTCCGCTTGTGCGTACTTCAGGTGAAACGGCAGTAATGTACTGACATTGCTTTTTTATTGCTACTACATCATTAAGTGTCAGGGCCTGGGAGCTAGAGTTGCCCATCATGGCTCCACCCCTTTGCTGAGATCCAGGCATTACAAATACAAGATTAGATCCCATGCTCGACATTTGATCCTGAATACTTTTTTTCGAACCCTGCCCAATTGCAAGCATCGCAATGACAGAAGCTACGCCAATAATAATCCCCAACATAGTAAGGAATGCCCTGAACTTATTACGCATTAATGCACTCCACGCTATCTTTGTTAAATTTGAATAATTCATCTTTACCGTTTTTAAAGTTGGTCATTTTCGATTGGAAGCGATTTAAGTATTTCAAAAGCAAACAATTTATCAGCTACAGATTGTTCCCTTATCACGTGTCCATCGCGAAAAACAATATTGCGGGAAGTAAGCCTGGCAATGTCTGGCTCATGGGTTACAAAAACAATAGTTTTTCCTTGTTCATTCAATTTTTGAAAGAGATCCATGATTTCATAAGAGGTCCGGGTGTCGAGGTTCCCGGTAGCTTCGTCGGCAAGGATCACCACGGGGTCGTTAACCAGCGATCGGGCTATAGCAACACGCTGCTGCTGTCCGCCTGAAAGCTGATTCGGGGTATGGTGCATACGGTCAGTTAACCCTACTGCTTCGAGGGCAGACATAGCTCGTTCGCGGCGTTCTCTTGCTTTAACTTTAGGATTATAAAAAAGCGGAAGCTCCACATTTTCTAAAGCCGTTGTTCGCGAAAGTAAATTATACGATTGAAATACAAACCCCAATTTAATGTTCCTTAGTTCGGCCAATTGATTCTTGTTCAGTTCACCAATACTGATGCCATCGAGCTTGTAATCACCCGACGAAGGTTTGTCGAGGCAACCAAGAATGTTCAGCATAGTCGATTTACCCGAGCCGCTAGCTCCCATTATGGCAACAAAGTCCCCTTCATTGATGTTCAGGTTCACCCCCTTCAGGGCATGAACAGTAACATCACCCACCTGAAAATCTTTCCTGAGCTGATTAACCTCTATAATTGATCGTTTCATGGCTATCACTTTGAGGTTGTGGTTTTCTTCTCGCCCGGACGTTGAGGCATAAACGGACTTTTAGCTGCAGCTTTTACCTCTTTAGCGCTTTTCTTTTCGAGTGAAAATACCAACTCGTCGCCTTCATTTAAACCCGAAACAAGTTCGTAATTTATACCATCGGTATCGCCGGTCTCAATAGGCTTCCTTTCCAAAGCCTGTCCGGCCTTCACCCAAACAAATGTTCCGCTCTGTTCAATTTTACCCATCGGACTTGGAAATCCTTTGGGTGGTTTCATGCCTTGAGGCTTTATTCCTAGCGACATAATATATTCACCTATAAGTTGGGGTTCTGGATTAAATCGGATGGCTTTTCCCGGTACCACCAAAACATTATTTTTCTCTCTTGTAAAAACAGAAATGCTTGCTGTCATTCCTGGCATTAGTTTCTTGTCTGGGTTTGGTGCTTGTATAATTACGGTATACGTCACCACATTATTGGTAACAACAGGTTGGAGCCTTACTTCGGTAACTGAACCATCGAATTTTAATTCAGGGTAAGCATCAACCGTAAATTCAACACGCTGACTAAATTTCACCTGACCTATGTCAGCTTCGTCAATATTGGCTTCCACCTGCATTTGAGTAAGATCGTTTGCAATGGTGAATAAAGTAGGTGTGTTAAAGCTGGCTGCTACGGTTTGTCCTTCGTCAACAGCACGGTCGAGAATAATCCCATCGATTGGTGAATAAATTGAGGCATACTCCAGATTAATTTTGTTTTTATCGTAAACCGATTTTGAACTGTTTAGGTTTGCTTGTGCCTTATTGTAATTGTACAACGCCAAGTCGTAGTCGGACTGAGCTATCAGTTGCTTTTCATAAAGCACTTTATATCGATCGTAAGTTGCTTTTTGATAAGTCAGTTCGGCTTCAGAATTATCGACTGACGCTTTGCTTTGATCAAGCTGGGCACGTAATGGTGTCTCATCAATCTTGGCCAGCAATTGTCCTTTCTTCACCTGAGAGTTGAAATCGACAAAAATATTATCGATTACCCCTGAAACCTGTGTGCCTACTTCTACAGTGGTAATGGCCTCAAGTGTGCCAGTTGCTGTAACTGTATTACTGATATTCCCTCTTTCTATTTTTCCTGTTTCAATAGCAAATGTTGCATTCGATGTTTTGCTCCCTTTTACGAAAAGAAATATAACGACTAATGCGATTATTGCTCCTCCGATATAAATGATTTTTTTCTTCATGACTTTTATTTTTTTAAACACCCCTAAATCCCTAAAGGGGACTTTTTGCGGGCAAATATTTCTCACTATTTATCTTAGAACTCTTTTTTAATGAACATATTTTTTAGTTTGTGGGACTTGTTCCCCTTTAGGGGCTAGGGGTAGTCTTACTCCCCCTTTAGGGGGCTGGGGGGTTGATTTTACAATTTCAACGGTACTCCTTTATAGAAATCGAGTATTTTGTTGCTGAAAACCAAATTGTACTTCGATTGAAGCAATTGGCTTTCGGTTGTAATCAACTTTGTTTTTTCAAACAGAAAGTCAACGGCGTTGAGCATGCCTTGCTTGAATTTTTCAGAAGAAACTTCATACGACTCTTTTGTTGATTGATGTTGCTCTATGCTGGCTTCGTATTCTGTTTGAGCCGAAACGGCATCAACGCAAGCTTGTTCAATCTCTTTCCGAAGTTGGTTCCTGGTGTTCAATTCATCGAGTTGCGCATCGCTTACCCCTATTTTTGAAATTTGGATATTTGATTTTACCTGATTCTTCTGAAATATGGGTATTGAAAGCGACAGTCCAAGTGTTGGGTTTATAGAATTGTTCAGCTGAGTAGGATAGTCAAACCCACTTTTAAGACTTGAATACCCGGTGCCTAATCCCGCGTCCATTGAGACTGAAGGAAGCAAATCAGCTTTTGCAATTTCGATGTCGAGTTTAGCGCTTTCTGTGGTTAGCTCTGCACTTTTGATTTGCGGTTTAAATTTCAGGGCTGCCTCGTAAATATCTTTTGCTACGGGTAATTGAGTGTTCTGTAGTAATGCCTCGATATTGGGCGAAACAACTGAAAAATCGTTGGCAACCGGAAGCTCCATCAGTTGCATCAGGTTTACTTTTGCCATTGAGAACTGGCTGTTGGCATTGGCCAATGTAAGTTTTTCACTAGCCAGCTCCGACTGGATTTGAAGATAATCGGAACGAGAAATGGCATTTAGTTCCAACCGTTCTTTCGCAAGAGAAAGTTGTTCAGTTGTCGCTTCAATTTGCTTTTGGGCATTTTTCACCTGCTCATCGGCATAAATTACCTGAAGGAATGCGTTGAGGATGTTCAGTTGAACAGATTCCCTCACTGATTCAGCATAGAGTTTGCCACTTTCGAGGTTTAACCCTGACTGCTTGATCGAATTCTGAAGTTTAAACCCATTGTACAACATAACGCTAGAGTTAACCGAATAGTTTGTACTGTTCGATCCGCTAAGGTTGTCATACTTGTTCGTTTGGACATTAAGGCTTTTGCTCCAGCCAACATTTTCACGTACTGAAGCATTCACAGAAGGCAGACGATTTGATTTTGCCTGATTGGTTAGCACCTCATTGCGATCGTTGTTTAAGCCCGCTTTCTGTATTTGGATATTATGCTCCAGCGCATAACCAATACAGTCATCCAGGCTCCATTGCTTCCCTTGGGCCCACCCGTTCGTTAAGGCAATTAACATCAAGAGGCATGTTAAGATTGGAATTTTAAAATGTGTTCTCATATCTAATTTATGATTTTCGTTCAAAACTAGAGTGAAACCACGGCACAATATAATGCAATCGACGTTCAGGTGCTTTTTGTCTCTGAATAGATGAAATTTACCCTGAAAGAAATTATCAAAAAAAAGGCTCCACCTTTGTGAAGCCCTAATGTCATATTTTAGAAATTAATTGTCTCTATTGGTTCGCAATTTCACCGTGATAGGCCAAATCAAGACCTCTTCGTTCATCCATCCTGCTGACCTTAACTGGAACAAACTTATTGATCCCTTTCAACATGAGAATTGTAAAAATGAACGCCCAGGAAGCGGCAAACACAATGGCAGCTATTTGTTTGAAAAGGAATGTAAAACCACCGCCATAGAACAAACCATCTGCTCCATTTGGATTTACTGTTTTAGATGCAAAAAATCCAAGCAGAATGGTTCCCAATACACCACCAACACCATGCACACCCCAAACATCAAGCGCATCGTCCCACTCTTTACGTGTCACAAATTTCACAGCGAGATTACAAACGGCTCCAGCCATAATACCAATGAATATGGCGCTAGGCAATGAAACATACCCGGCAGCTGGTGTAATGGTTGCCAGCCCTGCTACAGACCCTGTCATTAATCCAATTAAGGTAGGACGCTTTTTTCCTGTATTCCATTCAATAAACAACCAAGTTACAGCAGCAAACGAAGCGGCAACGTCAGTGTTCAGAAACGATTGCGCCGTAATGGCATCCACATCGAGTTCACTACCGGCATTAAAGCCATACCAGCCAAACCACAACAAAGCAGTACCAATGGCTACCAACGGAATATTGCTGGGTCCCGAGCTTTTTTCTATTCTTTTGCCTACATAAAAAACTGATGCTAAAGCTGCAAACCCTGCTGTCGCGTGAACAGGTATCCCTCCGGCAAAATCGAGTACCCCCCAATTGGCCAAAATTCCGCCTCCCCACACCATGTGCACAAAAGGATAGTACACAAAAACTTGCCAGAGCACTAAAAATATGACATAGGCCTTAAATGTCACCCTATTGATAAAAGCCCCAGTAATAAGAGCTGGAGTGATGATGGCAAACATCATTTGATAAGCAATAAAAATGAATTCAGGAAAATTCTTCTCAGCGGAATAGGGAGTGTAGGCCGTTACACCCATCAGAAAAGATTTGTCGAAATTACCTATGATCCCAAAGAAGTCCTTCCCGTCGGCCAGTGTACCACTAAAACACATTGAATAGCCAAAAGCTATCCAGATTACGGTGGTAAGAGCCAACGAAACAAAACTTTGCATCATAATACTTAAAATGTTTTTTTTACATCCAAGCCCCCCATAGAAGAAAGAGAGACCAGGGGTCATGAGCATAACCAGACTAGTGGCTATGACCATGAACGCAGTAAGACCCTTGTCGTACATTTACCTATATTTTCAAATTACACCAACAAAAAAATAACCACTTTACATTTTTTTCAAAATGTCCGACAAAAATATAAATATATGAGACTATATGTGATATTATGATAGTATTTTTTTATTTTTAGTGTCTTTTTCTATTTCAATAAGCTTTTATAGTAATATTTTGAGATTTTTTATTCTTTTTTAAAGATATTTTGTAATACATAAACGAAAAATATTGAAAAAAGAGTGCCTTCTTTAAAAACATGCCAGCAGATTAATCCACTCCTTGCTAATAAAAAATTTTGCATTTACAACCATTGTTTCACAAACCAACAAAAGCAAAATCATTTTTTTACTCCTCAATTCCTATATCTTTGCATCTAAACTCACTATTAAAATAGGATTGCCGTGATTAAAAACGATAAATTCGGGTGGCGCCATATAGGGCCACGTTCTCATGAAATTGAGTTCATGTTAAAAACCATCGGAGTGGAATCGATGGACGAGCTAATCGATCAAACTGTACCAAAAAATATTCGGTTAGATAAGCCGCTCGACCTTGGGCCAGGGCTTACTGAGCGCCAATACTACCGCAAAATCCATGATTTGGCACAAATGAACAAGGTGTTCAACACCTACATCGGCATGGGCTATTACGATACAATTACCCCGGCGGTAATTCTTCGGAATGTATTTGAAAACCCGGTTTGGTACACCTCGTACACACCGTATCAGGCAGAGATTTCGCAGGGCCGCCTCGAAGCACTGCTCAATTACCAAACCATGATTTGCGACTTCACCGGTTTTACACTGGCCAATGCTTCGCTCCTTGATGAAGCTACAGCTGCGGCTGAAGCCATGATCATGATGTTTAACACCCGCTCTCGTACTCAACAAAAAGCCGGAACCAACGTGATGCTGGTCGACGAGAAAATTTGGCCTCAAACCCTCGATGTATTGATTACCCGTGCAACCCCACTTGGCATTGAACTGAAAGTTGGCAATTACAAATCATTCGGGTTCAACGGGCAGGTATTTGGTGTGATGGTGCAATATCCAAATTCGGATGGAAGCATTGAAGATTACACTTCACTGGTAGAAACCTCTCATAAAAATGAATGTAAAGTGGCCGTGGCTGCTGATTTGTTAAGCTTGGCTCTCCTGACCCCTCCGGGCGAATGGGATGCCGACATTTGTTTCGGATCGTCACAACGGTTTGGAGTACCCATGGGATACGGTGGGCCTCATGCAGCATTCTTTGCCGCTAAAGATGAATATAAACGAAGTATGCCGGGCCGTATTATTGGCGTATCGAAAGATGCCAACGGGAACAGGGCTCTGCGAATGGCGCTTCAAACCCGTGAGCAACATATCAAAAGAGAAAAAGCAACATCAAATATTTGTACATCGCAGGCACTGCTGGCAAACATGGCCGGATTTTATGCGGTCTACCACGGGCCACGGGGAATCTATTCCATAGCTGCCCGTATCCATTCCATCGCAAACTTGCTTTCCGAAGAGATTGAAAAACTTGGTTACAAACAGCAAAACGAATTTTTCTTCGATACCGTTCGCTTTAGCCTTCCACGCCATGTGAAACGGGAAGACATTGAATGGCTTTCGCTCGATTTGGAAATGAACTTCCGCTATTTCAACAACGGCGAAGTGGGTCTCAGCATTGATGAAACTACCAACGTCGACGATATTAACTGGATAGTGGAAGTGTTTGCCAAAGCCGCGAATCGTCCGGTCCCAAAATATAATGATTACCCCGGCGAACGGTTCATCAATGAAAAATTTGCCCGTAAAAGCGAATACCTTCAATTAGATGTATTCAACCGCTATCGTTCGGAAACCGAGATGATGCGTTACATTAAAAAACTCGAAAGCCGCGATATTTCGTTGACTCACTCCATGATTTCGCTGGGATCGTGTACCATGAAACTGAACGCGGCCACTGAAATGCTTCCACTGAGCTGGATTGAATTTGGCGGTATCCACCCGTTTGTTCCTAAAAATCAGGCAATGGGTTACCAAATCATGATGGACGAGATAAAACG
>Ga0209800_10003004_pt1 | contig 14043 bp, 12 predicted proteins | sample Higcelweek8metaG_FD_187174 | JGI IMG/M metagenome (GOLD analysis project Ga0209800, IMG submission 187174) | Freshwater pond sediment microbial communities from the University of Edinburgh, under environmental carbon perturbations - High... | ecosystem: Environmental > Aquatic > Freshwater >...
AGGTGTGCATTATCCAGAAGGTGAAGCGATTTTGCAAACTTCCTTGCAATATTTCCGGTTCCCAGAATTCCCCAGTTAAATGTTTTCATTGTAAAATCTTTTTTTTAAAGGTACTAAGAATACCGCAGACCCGCTATTTCCGCCTCCTTCAAATTGCCCCGAAAAATATTTTAAAAATATTCTTATTTTTTTACTACTATGTATTGCATGGTATTATTTTTTATTTATATCTTTGCAATGTTATATTAATATGTATTAACAGGTACCTTATTAAAAAGACCATGAAACTCACAGTGAACATCAATCTCGGAGGCTACGCATTTAATGTGGATGAAGATGCGTATGAACGCCTCCGGCAATACCTGAAGACCATCGAGAGGGAGTTTTCGGGTGAAACAAGTTCGGCGGAGATAATTTCAGACATCGAGGGCCGGGTTGCAGAGCTGTTTAAAATGAGGCTCACCCCCTACAAGCAGGTCATCAACATGAAGGATGTTGAGGAGGTGATGGAGATCCTCGGATCACCAGAGCTGATAAGCGGAAGCGGATCTGCCGAAAGCGAGACCAGGGCTTCTTCGTCATCACGCCGTATCTACCGTGACCCTGACCGCCGCATCTTCGGGGGTGTCTGTGCAGGGCTGGCGGCATACCTGAACATGGATGCCCTCATAATCCGGATTATTTTTGCAATTCTTATACTGGCCGGCGGGTTCGGGATCCTGATCTACCTAGTCCTCTGGGTTGTTCTTCCGGAAGCCAGGACCACGGCGCAGAAGCTCGAGATGAGGGGTGACCCTGTCAACATCGAAAACATTAAAGAATCGGTAAAACGCGAGTTTGACACCGTCAAGAAAAAAATGAATCTCTAGCAGGCAAATTTCCTGCTTCATAAAGACATAAAAAATTCAGCCATGAATACGGACAACACAAAAGCACAAATGCGTAAGGGAATCCTTGAGTACTGCATCCTGGCAGTGCTCTCAAGGAACTCATGTTACGCAATAGACGTCATCAACGAGCTTCGCAAAGCCCAGGTGATAGTTGTTGAAGGAACTCTTTATCCTCTTCTCACCAGGCAGAAGAATGCCGGACTGCTCAGCTACCGCTGGGAGGAATCGCCTCAGGGCCCGCCCCGGAAATACTACGAGCTTACGGAGCTTGGAAAGATCTATCTCAATGACCTTGACAGGGTGTGGGTCGATTTAGTAGAGTCAGTAAACCAGATACGCGGTAAATAACAGGGCAGCCATGAAGAAGACCATGAATATCAACATTGCAGGGCAGCTTTTCAGGATTGACGAGGATGCCTATGAGATACTGACACGTTATCTTGAACATGTCTCAGCCAGGTTCAAAACAGAACAGGGAGGTGATGAGACAGTCTCCGACATCGAGACACGCATTGCCGAGATCTTCGGCGGGGGAAATGAACCGCCCACCCTGGTTTCAAAGGAGATGGTGAGCGATATGATAAACACAATGGGAGCACCTGAGGATTATTACGATTCCGCCTCCGGCAGTTCCGGCGAGCCGGGCAGGGTGTCGTACACGCGGAAATCGATGTATGATCCGAACAGCCCTTCAGCACGTCTCGGCAAAGCCCTGTCTGAATTTTTCAGGGCATTCGGAAGAGTCATGTCAGCCATACTGAGGATCTTTGCAATCCTCTTCGGAGTAATTTTCACTGTCACCGGGTTCACACTGCTCTTCTCTTTCGTGCTTGTGTTGTTTTTCAACAATGCACCCATTCTCAGCAACGTGATGGAGCCGGAAATGACAAACATTCACACACTGCTCTCCATAGTCCTGAACAGTGCGATGGTCATGCCGGTAATCATTCTCACTGCCATTGTGGTCCTGGTGCCGCTGTCAGCCCTGACCTACCTGGGCATAAAGCTGATTTTCAATATCAGGGAGAGCTCGAGGACAGTCAGTCTGATAACATTTGTAGTGTGGATAGCCGCCGCCTGTGCACTGGGAGTATTCCTGTCACTTCAGCTCTCTGTTTATTCTAACAATGAAAGATATACCCGGAGAACAGAGCTCGCCACACCGCCAGACACACTATATATAGTACCCGGAAAAACACTTTCTTCGATCAGCTATGATGAACACGCCAGAATAGACGACTTCACCTTCTACCGTCAGTCGGAATCCGGAAAGCTGTTTGGTACTGCAGATCTTGATTTCCAAACCAGTGATACAACAGGGGGTTGGATCTCAGTAGAATTGAGGGCCAGCAGCAACTCCAACACGGCAGCCTGGGCCAATGCCCGTGCCATAGAATATGGCTGGAGCTATTCGGGAGACACTCTCCGCGTTGACGAGTTCTTCTCACTGCCGGCCGGCACAAAGTGGAACGGCTCCATGGCAGAAGTGGACATCTGTCTTCCTGAGGGATCGGTTATAAAATTTGGCGAAGGAATGAATCCGGCAACGTGGAGCGGCCGCAGGCACAACCCCGATGCAAGACTTTTCCGCATTGCCGATTGGGATATTGAAGAGATAGAGAAATAGCGAAGAGCATTTTCTGTGCCCACGGATTTTTGCTCATTCCGGCCGTTCCGTCACTGACGGGACGGCTTTCTTTTGCTCCTTTAGCGCCGATTCGTTAACTTTGGCTGTGAAATGAAATCAGCCGGATGAAACAAATGACCCATGGGGAAGTGAGCCTGAGAAAACTGGATGCATCAGATAGTCACATCCTTGCAATCCTGGCAAACAACCGTAAGGTCTGGGACAACATAACAGATGTAATGCCTCATCCCTATTCAGGGAGTGACGCCGATGACTTCATAAACATGGCGCTTAACTCAGACACTGAGATAATATTTGCAGTTGAATTCAGGGGAGAACTGGCGGGAGTCATCGGCCTGCACCGGCAAAAAGACGTCTTCAGGCTTACCTCTGAAATAGGATACTGGCTCGGGGAACCCTTCTGGAACAAAGGCATTGCAACCGCGGCGGTGAAGCTGGCAACTCATTATGGCATAACCCGCCTCGGGCTTGTACGAATTTACGCCAACGTTTACGACTTCAATAAATCGTCTCAGAGGGTGCTTGAAAAAGCAGGTTACCGGTTTGAGTGTGTTGCACGGAAAGCGGTGATAAAAAACGGGGTGATACTTGACGATTACAGGTATTCTTTCCTTGATGAAGACCTTAAGGAAGATTACCTTAAAGAGAATAAGGCAGTTGTGTGATAGGAAAAGGATGAGGGGGTAAGAAAGCATGACAATCACAATCGAAAACATCCTTCTTGTCGGATCCATTCTGCTTTTCATAAGTATTCTTGCGGGTAAGACATCCTTCAGGATTGGTGTACCCACCCTGGTATTCTTCCTTATCACAGGGATGATAGCCGGTTCGGACGGACTCGGCGGAATTTCCTTTGATGACCCCGGACTGGCTCAGTTCATAGGGATTATCGCACTGAACTTCATACTTTTCTCAGGGGGTTTCGAAACCGACTGGACATCGGTTAAGCCGATACTCTGGCAGGGCGTTTCACTCTCTGTTATGGGTGTTGTTCTGACAACAACCGCCGTCGGTATTTTCGTATGGCAGATTACCGACTTTACAATTTATGAAGGCCTGCTCCTCGGAGCAATCGTTTCTTCAACCGATGCTGCCGCAGTCTTTTCAATTTTACGGTCTAAAAAACTGGCTCTCAAGGGTCATATCAGGCCTACCCTGGAGTTTGAAAGCGGAAGCAATGACCCGATGGCATACATCCTCACTATTGTGTTCACCGGGCTGGTGTTAGACGGTGAGAAATCTTTCTGGTCAGTCATCCCCATGTTTATGATGCAGATAATCCTTGGCGGTGCCTTTGGCTATCTTTTTGGACTTGGAAGCAAGTATGTAATAAACAGGATAAAACTTGATTATGAAGGCCTTTACCCTCCTCTTGCAATTTCTCTCATGCTGCTGACATATTCCGTGACCACTGCATTGGGGGGTAACGGGTTCCTCGCCGTCTATGTCTGTGCAATATACCTTGGCAACCAGGATCTTCTGCATAAGAGGACAATAATGAAAATGTATGATGGGCTGGCATGGCTGATGCAGATCATTCTCTTCCTGACCCTGGGTCTGCTGGTTTTCCCGGGGGAGATAGTTCCGGTGATAGGTATCGGACTGCTCATCTCGATGTTCCTGATGTTGGTTGCACGTCCGTTAAGCGTATTTCTGACTCTCTCGCCCTTCAAAGTGAAAAACAGGGTAAAGTGGTTCATATCCTGGGTTGGCCTCCGCGGTGCCGTACCAATAGTTTTTGCCACTTTCCCGCTGATGGCCGGAGTTGAAAAGGCTGATCTGATATTCAATATTGTTTTCTTTATTTCACTTACGTCCGTGCTGATCCAGGGCACAACTATTCCGAAAGTCGCAAAATGGTTCCACGTATCTCTTCCGGCGAGGGTCAAGGCAATTACTCCGGCTGATATCCTCCTTTCTGAGACAATGAAATCGGAAATGGCAGAGTTTACGATAACACCAACAAGCGCTGTAGCAGGACAGAAGATCGTCGACCTTGGATTTCCGCAAAATGCACGCATTGCGCTGATAAAGAGAGATGAGAATTACCTTATCCCTGACGGACTGACAGTCATAATGCCCGGAGACAGTCTTCTCATAATTGCAGCAAACAGGGAAATACTCGATTATGTAACCGGGAGCCTCATTGCTGACAAGCCAGTCCCCAAAAGCCAGGAGCATCTTCCTGAACCCGAAAAACCTTCGGAACCGAAAAGAGATACCGAGAACAATTAATCAAGACAGATGTTCCTTTTTAACAGATCATATAATATCGATAAATCCGTTATGCATACATTTGCATATTGAAATCTTAAAAACAGGAACTGAATATGAATAATGCAATTTTTTCAATCCACCGGCCAAAAAATGAACCGGTTTTAAGCTATTCGCCGGGATCACCCGAGCGCTCAGCCCTTGAGAAGGAACTGAGAAGGATTTCTTCGGAAACCTTAGAGATACCGATCATTGTAAACGGAAGGGAGATTCGTACCGGCCGTACCGGGAAGGTGGTTATGCCTCATGATCATAAGCATATCCTTGCCACATATAATATGGCAGGCGAAAAAGAGACCCGCGAAGCCATAGAGGCAGCTCAGAATGCAAAGGAAGAATGGATGACCCTCTCATGGGTTGAAAGAACTTCCATAATGCTCAAGGCGGCTGAATTGCTTTCAAAGAAATACCGATATAGGATTGTTGCGGCCACCATGCTCGGTCAGAGCAAGAACGTTCAGCAGGCAGAGGTTGAAGCTGCCTGTGAGACAATCGATTTCCTCAGATACAATGCATACTTTGCCGGGCAGATATACCAGGAGCAGCCCCGTTCTGGCATGGACCAGCTCAACAGGGTCGAATACCGGCCTCTGGAAGGGTTTGTATACACTGTCTCGCCCTTCAACTTCACCGCCATTGCATCGAACCTGAACATGTCAGTGGCACTGATGGGAAACACGACGGTCTGGAAGCCGGCATCAACTTCTCTTCTTTCAAGCTGGATTCTCATGAAAGTATTCATGGAAGCAGGACTACCGGCAGGGGTTATCAACTTCCTTCCCGGTCAGGGAGCTGAGATAAGCAACACAGTTCTCAACCATCCGGATCTTGCAGGCATCCATTTCACAGGCTCGAATGCAACATTCAATTCTCTCTGGAAAACCGTTTCCACAAACCTTGAAAAGTACAGGTCGTATCCCAAACTTGTAGGCGAAACAGGGGGAAAGGACTTTATAATGATACACGCTTCGGCTAATCCTCCCGATGTCGCCACGGCGATAATTAGGGGTTCGTTTGAATACCAGGGGCAGAAGTGCTCGGCGTCATCAAGGGTATATCTTCCAGCCTCGCTGTGGCCTGAGATAAAAAAACAGGTAAAAGCCCAGGCAGATAAAATAAAAACAGGTGATGTGTCCGACTTCAGCAATTTCATGAATGCGGTGATCGACGAACGTGCCTTTGACCGTATAATGGAATATATAACCCTGGCTAAAAATTCCGGTGAATGCGAAATCATCCACGGGGGTAACGGAGACAAGAGCCGGGGATATTTTATAGAGCCTACTGTTATACTTACCACCAACCCGAAGTTTGCGACTATGACGGAGGAGATCTTCGGTCCTGTTGTGACACTTTACGTGTATGAAGACAGTAAATATGAAGAGACTCTCCACCTGTGCAATGAGACCTCACCCTACGGACTGACGGGGGCTATCTTTTCAGCCGACCGCAAGGCAATGGTTCAGGCATGCCAGGTACTCCGTTTCGCTGCCGGTAACTTTTATATAAATGACAAGCCTTCAGGAGCCATGGTAGGACTGCAGCCCTTCGGCGGGGCCAGGGCTTCGGGCACGAATGACAAGGCGGGCGGGAGACTCAACCTTGTACGCTGGACCTCGCCCCGCACAATCAAGGAGACCTTTATCCCTGCCACTGACTTCAGATACCCCTTCATGGATTTTGAATGAGCCCATGGAGCTGCACCTCCATTTCTCCCGCTGTCGCCGGCATGATTTTTGCGACAAACTCCGATGCGAATCATACAACAGAAATGAAAAACCTTGTTCTTTTTTTATGCCTATTCCTGCTTGCTTCCTCCTGTGAAAAAAACCAGACTGTACCCGATGATGAGATCCCGGGCTGGCTTAAAACGAGGATAGCCCAGGATGAACTCACTATTGCTTCCAACCCCCAATCGGGACTGGACATTGCCGCATGGATCAGGTACAAATACCAGAAAGAATACTATTTTGAGTATCACAACATGCTCTACTCCTCATTTCCGCCCGTATACAATTCTGCCGGAGAATCAGTCAATGTCTTCATTGATCCGTACACAGATTACCAGGCTAAAAAATGCTGCAAACAGTACGTCTGGAAAGGATCAGCCTATTTTCTGGAGTAATCCGGCATAAAACCTGACCGCCGGATATGAATCTGGGTCTGGTTTCTTTTCAAAATGGTCAGAAATAAATCCAACCTGAGAAAATTTAGTAACTTAGGTGTATAAAACGTTATCGCATGCACCGGACTTGGTTACCCGGATTATCCGTGCACATTGCGGCAACGTCATGGATGTTGTTATGAAAAGAAAGAATAATCCTGTAAGAGAGACTGCAAAAAGCATTATTCTCATCACAATCGGGATTTTCTCTGCAAGCTTTGGCCTGAAGGGCTTCCTCCTTCCCAACCAATTCATTGACGGCGGCGTGACAGGCATTTCTTTGCTTGTCAAATACACAACAGCCTTACCTTTGTCACTTCTCATTTTTGCCATCAATGTTCCTTTCATAGTACTTGCTTTCCTCCGGATCTCGCGGACCTTTGCTGTCAAGACTCTCCTGGCAATTGCGGGACTTTCGGTGGTTCTGGCATTGATCGACTTCCCCGTAATTACTGATGACAAGCTGCTGACGGCTATTTTCGGCGGACTGTTTCTGGGTGCCGGGGTCGGCTTCTCTGTCAGGGGAGGCGGGGTGCTTGACGGCACTGAAATCCTTGCCCTCTACCTCACCAGAAGGCTCGAGGCATCAATAGGTGACATGATTCTAATCTTCAACATTCTGATATTCCTTGCCGCAGCTTTTTTCCTGGGCATTGAACCTGCACTCTATTCCATTCTTACATACCTGGCCGCTTCGCGGACAATAGACTATCTTGTGGAGGGGATCGAAGAATATACCGGGATTTCAATCATCTCGGAAAACAGCTCTAAGGTAAGACGGGCAATGATGACGAAGCTGGGCCGGGGAATAACCATCTACAAAGGGAAACGGAGCTTCATAGGAAAAAAGGCAGACCTCGACGGCGTTACCGACCTGGAGATAATATTTACAATAGTTACGAAGCTGGAAATTAGCAAGGTCAAAAAAATCGTAAATGACGTCGATGAAAACGCATTCATCTACTGTTTCCCAATCAGCCAGGCAAAGGGTGGTGTTCTGAAAAAGAGACCACTGCACGAATAGTCAGATCACCCTGAGTCAAGATTCAGTATTTTCCTGCTATTACCTTACAGGCCTCCTCCTCAGAACATTAATTGCACAGAGGTAACCGCCGCAGATAGCACCTGAAAATCCCCCTCCTGTTTTTCCCCAGGCAGAGGCAAAATGAAGATTCTCTACTGACTTCAGAGCGTCAACCTGCTTTCTTGCAGGGGTCTGAGAAAATCCGTAAACTGCTCCTTCGGGATTGAGGGTATAGCGTTTTATTGTGCCCGGAGTCCCAACCTCATAATAATCGACAATACCCCTGAATCCGGGTATGATATTATCAAGCCTTGCGATGAACGCCTGAGCCGCATATTCCTTTCTGGCTTCATATTCCTTCTTTCCCAGGTTTTCCCAGTCAGCGAGGTAATCAATGCAGCATACACCGCCCACACTCCTGCCAGCCGGAGCCAGCCCGGAATCGATCTGTCCATAATCCACAAAAGTGAAGCTCCGCCTTGAAAAATCATCCCTGTTGTTTTGAAGGATGTCTGCCTGCGACCTTACCGATTCATCATACACAAATGTCGAATAGAAGCGATTGCCCAGGTCTGAGACAGGCCTGTTAAATCCCAGATAGAGTGAAAACAATGAGGCTCCCGGCTTCAGCCCGGCATATGCATTTCTAAGCTCAGTACCCGCATGTTCGGGAAGTAGATCCGAAATATTCGGCATCGCATTTCCGGCAATTATTTCATCGGCAAAAAATTCCTTTACCTCAGATGTGTGCTTCCTTCCGGCAGTTACTCCGGTTGCCATTCCGCCGCTTATACTGATTCCCGTCACTTTATGGCTCAGCAGAACCTCTCCCCCGTGGTTTCTGATGAATGCCATCAGGTGATCTGACAGTTTCTGCGAGCCCCCTCTGATGAAGCTCGCGCCATTGGTGTAGTAGCTTCCCTGGGCAACAGAATAGTAAGCCAGTGATAAAGAATACGGATCATCATGGAAATAACCCAGGTTACCCAGCAGGACCAGCTTCAGGTCTTCGTCGCCGGTTATTGAATCCAGAAATTCCCCTACACTTTTATCTTCAGTTTCTGCATTTCTTTTGGGAGGTGAAAGTATCCTGTCAAAATAGGCCCTGATTCCTTCAGTTTCATTCGGAAACTCATGCGAAAGAGTTTTGACTGCCTCTTCCGGGTCATGGGAAACGGTAACAGTATGACGGCCGTTAATAAATCTGTAAAACTCAGGTACACGCGGAAATCCGATATTGTTGAATATGTCAAGGTCATTGAAGATCCGCATCTTTATGTCACGCCCGGAGGGCCCGTCCATCTCGTGCAGCCCCACTTCAAGAGTATAGTCGCCCCGCTGAAATGTTGTGGCGCAGCCGCCCGGCTGACTGTGCTGTTCGATCAGCAGGACCTTTTTGCCCTCTTTTGCCAGTTTTGCCCCGGCGGTAAGGCCTCCCAGGCCTGCGCCGATGATAATCACATCATATTTCATTTTATGTCCGGGATAGGATAGCGTTTAAACTCTTTCGATCTGTCGAAAAGGTACCTGTAGGTAATGTAGTTCTTAACAGGGACTCCGCCTACAGAGATAAATATCTTCCGCATTTTGGGATTGAAGTCGGCAACCCACGAGAATTCAACTTCCGTGTAATGCGGCTTCCTCTCCATTACTTCCCTTACCTTCAGCATTATTGCCGATTCAATGCCGAGGTTCTGGTACTGTGGGATCACCCCCATCAGCAGCCCTTTTGCCCTTGTCATTGTCTTCCTCTTCTTAAGCCAGAGGAACTTCGCCATCGAAAAAAGATTCAGCTTTCCGTTGAGATGTTTGAGTATCATGTTCAGATCCGGAAACATCAGGTAAATTGCAATCGGTCTGCCCTCAAAATATGCTATCCAGATGAACTCTTCATCGATAATCGCCTTTGCTTTTTTAAGAACACTCCGGATATAGTCGATTTCAAGGGGTTCGAAATTAATTTTAAATGAGGCCCAGGCTTCGTTAAATGCGGTGGCGAAATCTGTGACCACCTTTTCCTCCTCCTTCCACGAAAAGTGTCTGAATTCGTACCCGGGCTTATTGGCAACCCATGATGCTATCTTCCTGATCCTCGCATCCAGTGGCTTTGTAAGGTCATAATGAAATCCCTCCATTTTATAATAGGCCTGGAATCCGTACTGTTCGAAAAGTCGTTGATAGTATCTGTGGTTGTAAGGGACATCGAAAGAAGGGTGGGTGAATCCTTCGACAAGCAGACCCCAGTATTTGTCTGTCTCCCCGAAGTTAACTGGTCCGTCCATTGCCTCCATCCCCCTTGCTTTCAGCCACTCTCTGGCAGCATCAAAGAGAAGGGTTGCTGCCTTGTCATCATCAATGCATTCAAAAAAACCTGTCCCCCCGGTGGGCTGCTCATATGTAGATGCAAGATTGTTGTCAATGAAGGCGGCGATGCGTCCTGCAGGCCTGTTCTGGTGATCTGTCAGAACCCACCGGACCGCTTCGCCGTGCCTGTAATAGGGATTCTTGTCAGGATCGAACACTGCCCTGATGTCATTGTCGAAAGGGCAAACCCAGGTACTGTCGTTTTTATATATTAACCTGGGACAGTCAAGAAACAATTTCTCCGTTCGCCTGTCAGTTACCTCAACAAGTTTCATAAAAATTTACCTTTCCTTTTTAGATGCTACCTCATGTAAACCTGCTCCATCACGGCGCTGTATTTCTCACGGATATATTGCCTGCGAAGCTTCAGTGTAGGCGAGAGTTCTCCCGTGGCCGGGCTCCACTCGTCCTTCACAAGCCTGAACCTGCTGATCCTTTCCGGGGGACTCAGGCGCCCGTTCAGCCTGGTTACCTCTGAGGAAAACGCCGACTGAATCTGGGGTAACTGTATAAGTTCTTCATTATCTGTGTATGAGACTTTATTATCTCTCTTCCACTCTTCAAAATACTTAAAATTGGGAGAGATCAGGGCGCTGGCAAATTTCTCATGCTCACCAATGACCATCACCTGGTCGATAAGCGGAGACTCTCTGAAGATATTTTCTATGACCTGCGGGGCGACGAACTTGCCGTTGGAGAGCTTGAATATCTCCTTCTTCCTGTCAGTGACCATCAGGAATCCCCCCTCATCGATATAGCCGATGTCTCCTGTGCGGAACCATCCGTCTTCATCGAATGCGGCCCGGGTGAGCTCAGGATCATTATAATAGCCCGCCATTACGTCAGGCCCTTTGCACAGTATCTCACCGTCATCGGCAATTTTTACCGTTACTCCTTCGACAGGCAGACCAACTGAGCCCAGCTTCACTTTCCCCTTTTCATTCCTGTTGATAGTTATGATCGGTGATGTTTCGGTGAGCCCGTACATGTTTATGATTTTTATCCCTGCTGCCCAGAAGATCCTTTCGAGCCTGGGCTGAAGGCTGGCGCCACCGCAGCCGACTATTCTCACGTTTCCGCCAAGGGCTTCGCGCCATTTGCTGAAGATGAGCCTGTCAGCCAGATTCAGCTTCGTTTCATAGAACCATCCATTCTCACCGAATGGTTTGTATCTCAGCCCCAGGTCAACAGCCCAGAAGAAGAGTATTTTTTTTATCCCCTTAAGATTCTTCCCTTTTGAAATTATCACTTCATAAAATTTCTCCAGGACTCTTGGAACGGCATCGAAACCGTCAGGTTTCACCTCTTTCAGGTTAGCGGCAATGGCCCCCATATGTTCGGCATAATAGATGGCTGCACCGCTGTGCTGGGTCTGGTAATTTCCCATTCTTCCCCCGACATGACATAACGGAAGTATGCTCAGATATTTGTCGGTCGGCTTCAGGTTAAATACCGAGGCTGCCGAGATGAAATTGGTGACCAGGTTCCGGTGTGTCAGCATGACGCCCTTGGGCTTTCCGGTGGTCCCCGATGTATATATGAGGGTCGCAATATCATCAGGGGAAACCTCCCTGCTGATCCTTTCAACCGCCTCCCTTGTTTCGCGGGAGCATATCCTTCCCTTTTCCAGTATTTCAAGCCAGCTTATGGCGCCCTCCACCTTATCAAAAGTATATACCTGGCCTGCCAGCCCGGTGGCTGTGATCGCCGGACCGAGGGTTCTGAACAGCTTACTGTCCCCTGCAAGAATCATCCTGGCGCCGGAATGTCTTATTACATGCTCGTATTCGGAAGTTGACAGGGATGTGAATACCGGCACGTGCACCACACCTGCCATAGCTATTCCCATATCAGCAAAATTCCATTCCGGCCGGCTGTTTGAAACGGTGATAATCCTGTCACCCTTCCGTATTCCTGCCTCATACAGCCCGCAGCAGAACTGATATGAATTATCGATATACTGCTGAGTACTGTATTTTATCCATTCTCCGTTTTGCTTAAAGCATAAGGCATCGTCCCTGACAAATTTTTCCTTATACCTGTCAAGCAGATCAAATGTGCGTGTTACATCCATTTTACTATTGTTTTCCGTAAACCTCGTTAAAAGGGCTTTCCTTCTGCAATTTAATTAAAGTTATCCAAAATCTGACATCCGCCGCCTGGTTGACGGTTCTTCAGGGCATTTTAAAACTGCCCCTAAAGATGCATTGATTGTCCGGTTTCAATAATTTAATAACTTAGCTAAAATTAACCTTGGTTCTTATGTTCAGACTGATCAGAAGTATCATCCACTATTTTAATCTTGAGGACGAACTCGACGATTTTGAGAAGATCCACAAGTCAATTGAAAAGGAAATTATTTTCAGGGGTACCAACCTTTGGATACTGATCTTCGCAATTCTTGTTGCATCCGTAGGTCTGAACATGAATTCAACAGCGGTTATAATAGGCGCCATGCTTATCTCTCCTCTTATGGGCCCCATAAACGGCATGGGATACAGCATCGCCACCTATGATCTGGACCTCTTCAGGAAATCTCTCAAGAACTTCACTTTTGCTGTAATTACAAGTCTTGTCACATCCACCGTCTACTTCGCCATTAGTCCTATCTCCACGGCTCACTCTGAACTTCTTGCCCGCACAAGCCCGACGATATATGATGTGCTTATCGCCCTGTTCGGAGGACTGGCCGGAATCATAGCCATCAGCAGCAAACTGAAGGGAAATGTGATTCCGGGAGTAGCAATCGCCACTGCCCTTATGCCGCCGTTATGCACAGCAGGTTACGGGCTGGCGACAGGTCAGTTCTATTACTTTTTCGGTGCCTTCTACCTGTTTACAATAAACACAGTCTTCATTGCCCTATCTTCAGTCATAATATCGCAGATACTTAAATTTCCGATAAGAACAATTGTAGGCACTGCCCAGAAGAAAAAGGTAAACCGTGCAATAAGTGCAGTCATAATCCTGATACTTTTCCCCAGCATATACTTCGGCTGGCTGCTTGTACAAAAAGAGAGTTTTACCGAAAATGCAGAGAGGTTTGTGAAGAGTGTAAGCGTGGTGGAGGGAAATTATCTCCTTAAAAATGAGGTTAATCCGTCTTCCAGGACTATCACACTTGTATACGGAGGCACCTCAATGAACGAAGCAAGGCAGAACGATATCAGGGAAAATGCAGCCAACTTTTCACTTAAGGATGCCGAAATTATTTTTCAGCAGGGCATCTCGATAGATGCACCTGATCTTCGCAAAACCGAAGTTGAAAAAATGAAGGCTGAGATGAACCGGCTAAACCTTGTAATTCAACAGAAACAGGATCAGATAGACAGTATCGGAAACAGGCAGATGACCGGGAGACAGATACTTGACGAAATCCAGACCCTTTACCCACAGATATCAACGTGTTCATATGGCGAAACAAGCCGTTTTGCTGACGGAAAGAAGACCCCGGCGAACATGATTGTAATCATCTTCACCACTAAAAACAGGGATCTGGATCAGGCTGACAGGCAGAAAATCGAGAGCTGGCTAAAGACAAAACTAAAAACAGAAAGTCTGAAGGTATATTATGAAAACTGAGCCGAAGTTGTAAGACCTGGAGATCAATTGAAATTAAACCTATATGATACATCACACCGTTTTCTTCAAGCTGCATTTTCCTGCAGGATCTGAGAGC
>Ga0209800_10003007_pt1 | contig 14035 bp, 15 predicted proteins | sample Higcelweek8metaG_FD_187174 | JGI IMG/M metagenome (GOLD analysis project Ga0209800, IMG submission 187174) | Freshwater pond sediment microbial communities from the University of Edinburgh, under environmental carbon perturbations - High... | ecosystem: Environmental > Aquatic > Freshwater >...
TTTTCCGGTAAGTTTTTTCAACTCTTCTTTGAGTTTATCAACTTCTTGTCCGGCTTTGCCTATTATAATACCAGGGCGGGCGGTATTTATAGTGACGGTTACCAGTTTGAGGGTACGTTCGATAATTATGTGTGATATACCAGCTTTCGACAGACGAGCATTAAGATACTTACGAATCTTATCATCTTCAACCAATTTATTATCAAACTTCTTACCACCGTACCAGTTGGAGTCCCATCCTTTAATGATACCTAACCTGTTGCCGATCGGATTACACTTTTGTCCCATTAGGCTGCTTGATTATTTAGTTACTATTTCAGTTACTTGTTTGGTCACTTTGCTGTCGATTATAACAGTAACGTGATTTGAACGCTTTTTGATACGGTGCGCACGACCTTGTGGAGCGGGCTGAACTCTTTTCAGCATACGGCCGCCATCCACTTTCACCTCTTTAATATAGAGGTTGCTGTCTTCCATGCGAACGCCTTCATTTTTCTGCTGCCAGTTAGCCAGGGCTGATTTCAAAAGCTTGCCTAATTTTTCGGCAGCATAATTAGGAGTATGCTGGAGAATATGCATTGCGGTTTCCACATTTTTTCCATTTACCAGGTCGGCTACAAGCCTCATTTTCCTGGGTGAGGAAGAACAGTTGTTAAGTTTAGCAAAATACAATGATTTATTTGCCTCTTTTTTCTGCTCAGCTGAATTATGTTTTCTTGATCCCATTGTTGCTATGTCTTTTTACTTCTTACCTTTATTTCCGGCATGGCCCCTGAAAATACGGGTAGGGCTGAATTCTCCAAGCTTATGTCCAACCATGTTTTCGGTTACATATACAGGAATAAATTTGTTCCCGTTATGAACTGCTATAGTCTGGCCCACAAAGTCGGGTGTTATAGTTGACGACCTCGACCAGGTTTTAATTACTACCTTCTTTTTACTTTCGATCAGGTCGATAACCTTTTTCTCCAGTTTATAATCAATGAAAGGGCCTTTTTTAAGCGAACGGCTCATGATGTCTTATTTATTAGATTACTTCTTCCTTCTTTCTATGATGTACTTGTTCGAAGCATTAGTCTTCGAGCGGGTTTTGTAACCCTTGGCCGGAGTTCCCTTGCGGGTACGTGGATGTCCACCGGTAGCTCTGCCTTCGCCTCCACCCATTGGGTGATCGACAGGGTTCATAACAACAGGACGGGTACGTGGTCTGCGTCCAAGCCAGCGTGAGCGGCCTGCTTTACCTGAAACTTCCAGCTGATGGTCGCCATTCGAAACCATTCCGATTGTTGCCTTGCAAGTTTGCAGGATCAAACGGGTTTCTCCTGAAGGCATTCTTACAACTGCGAACTTACCATCACGTGACATCAACTGTGCTGATGCTCCGGCGCTGCGTACCATTTTGGCACCTTGTCCGGGACGGAGTTCAATATTGTGAATCATTGTTCCGAAAGGGATTTCGCTCATAAAGAGTGAATTTCCAATTTCAGGAGCTGCGCCTATTCCGGAAACTAATTCCTGTCCTACTTTTAGACCTTGAGGTGCGAGGATATACCTTTTCTCGCCATCTGCATAAAACAAAAGGGCTATGCGTCCAGTACGGTTGGGGTCATATTCTATCGTCTTAACAACGGCTGGAATATTATCTTTATCGCGTTTGAAGTCGATTACACGGTAGTGTTGTTTATTACCACCACCCATGTAACGCATAGTCATTTTACCGCTGTGATTACGGCCGCCAGACTTATGCTGAGGTTCAAGCAAACTTTTCTCGGGCACCGAAGTGGTGATTTCGTCGAAGGTGCTGATAACCTTGAAACGCTGACCAGGTGTGGTTGGTTTAAATTTCTTGAGAGCCATTATTCCTTAGATATTGCTGTAAAAATCTATTGATTCGCCTTTAGCTAACGTGATGATAGCCTTTTTAAATGAATTGGTTTTGCCGCTGAGAACACCGCTTTTAGTGAAACGTGACTTACGTTTGCCGGCATAGGTCATTGTATTGACTTCTTCCACTTCAACGCCGTACATTTCTTTGACAGCTTGTTTAATCTGTATTTTGTTGGCATTTTTGTCAACTACGAAGCCATAGCGTCCCAGTTTCTCGCCCAGGGCTGTCATTTTTTCAGTAATGATCGGCTTGATGATGATACCCATCGCTATTTATATTTTAAGTGTTACTGCTAACGGTAGTTACTAATTTTCGAACGATTTTTCAATTTCATTAACTGAACTCACGAGGAGGATCAGGTTTTGAGCATTGAGGATATCGTAGGTATTAAGGTCACATGCACGTGTTACTTTCGCTTTTTTAAGATTGCGTGATGAGAGCACAATATTTTGAATATTATCGGGCAACACCATTAATGTTTTACGTCCAGTGAGTTTGAGTGCTGAAAGTACAGAAACGTAATCTTTGGTTTTGGGCGATTCGAAATTGAAATCTTCAATAACCACGATATTGTTCTCTTTAACTTTATAGGCCAGTGCCGAAACGCGTGCAAGTTTTTTAAGTTTCTTATTCAATTTGAAACTGTAATCGCGTGGCTGAGGTCCGAATGCACGGGCTCCACCTCTGAACAATGGTGATTTACGACTACCTGCACGGGCACCACCTGTACCTTTTTGCTTTTTCAGTTTTTTAGTACTTCCGCTTACCATTGATTTCTCAAGTGAAGCATGAGTGCCCTGACGCTGATTGGCAAGATACTGTTTGGTATCGAGATAGATTGCGTGATCATTAGGAGTTACATCGAAAATGCTTTCGTTGAGTGTAACCGTGTTGGCGGTTTTTTCGCCTTTGATGTTATATACTACTAGCTCCATCTTTCAACAATTACATATGAACCATTAGCTCCTGGAACGGAACCTTTTATTACGAGCAGATTTTTTTCAGCTACAATTTTCAGTATCTGCAGGTTGATCATTTTTACACGTTCAACACCCATATGGCCTGCCATTCGCATACCTTTGAATACTTTACTTGGATAAGATGAAGCACCTACTGATCCGGGAGCCCTGAGACGGTTATGCTGTCCGTGAGTTGCACCACCTACTCCACTGAATCCATGACGGCGAACAACACCCTGAAATCCTTTTCCTTTGGTTGTACCAACTACGTCGATAAATTCACCTTCTTCAAAGATGTCAATCTTAACCACATCGCCAAAAGTTTTACGATGGTCAATTTCGAAACGGGTAAATTCAGCTACAACACGTTTGGGTGATACACCAGCTTTTTTGAAATGGCCGATTTCTGCTTTTGTTGAATGCTTTTCTTTTTTGTCCTCGTAGGCAAGCTGAATGGCTTCGTAACCGTCATTCTCTTTTGTCCTGATCTGAGTTACAACGCAAGGACCAGCTTCGATAACTGTACAAGCAACGTTTTTGCCGTTGGCATCAAACATGCTGGTCATTCCTATTTTTTTTCCGATAATTCCTGACATTATATCGAGATATTAATGTTTCTTTTTTGATTCTTTAAATTACAAACCTGAATTTCATCAGATCTTAATTTCAACTTCCACTCCGCTAGGTAATTCCAGTTTCATCAAAGCATCAATAGTTTTGGCTGTTGAGCTGTAGATATCCAGTAACCTTTTGTAAGAACTTAATTCGAACTGCTCGCGCGATTTTTTATTAACAAAAGTCGATTTCAGAACAGTGTAGATCTTTTTGTCGGTTGGAAGAGGAATCGGCCCGTTAACAATTGCACCGGTCAATTTCACCGTCTTCACGATCTTTTCGGCAGATTTATCTACCAGGTTGTGATCGTACGATTTCAGCTTTATTCTAATCCTCTGGTTCACGTTGTAAGCTTTTATTACGTTATTATGACTGAATTTTAGTATCCTTTTATTTTCGCTATCACCTCTTCGGAGATATTACGTGGTACTTCCTGGTAATGTGAGAATTCCATACTTGAATTTCCCCGTCCTGAAGTTATAGTGCGAAGGCCTGTAACATAGCCGAACATTTCGGACAAGGGAACTTTTGCTTTCACAATCTGGTATTTTATCTTGGCATCGATGTTTTCGAGAACTGCACGACGTTTGTTCAGATCGCCGGTTACATCACCAACATAATTATCCGGGCAAACAACTTCAATTTTCATAACAGGCTCCAGAAGTACACTCTTAGCTTTGCGGGCTGCTTCTTTGAAACCTATTTTTGCACAGATTTCGAAGGCAAGTGCATCACTATCTACAGCATGGAATGAACCATCAATTAATGTTACTTTCATGCTTTCAAGAGCAAATCCAGCCAAAACACCATTTGACATTGCAGCTTTGAAACCTTTTTCAATTGGGCCGATAAACTCTTTAGGAATATTACCACCTTTAACTTCATTGATAAACTGCAGACCTTTAAATTCAGGATCGTCAGCCGGACCTAATTCAAATATGATATCGGCAAATTTACCTTTACCACCGGTTTGTTTTTTATAAACTTCGCGATGATTTACAGTTGCAGTAACAGCTTCGCGGTAAGCAACCTGGGGAGCTCCTTGATTTACTTCGAGTTTAAATTCCCTGCGCAAACGATCAACCAGGATATCGAGGTGAAGTTCACCCATTCCTGAGATAACAGTCTGACCTGTTTCAGTATCGGTCCGGATTTTGAATGTCGGATCTTCTTCAGCCAGTTTTAACAGAGCAATATCAAGTTTATCAACATCATCCTGAGTACGTGGTTCAACAGCAACGCTGATTACCGGTTCAGGGAATGTCATTGATTCGAGAATGATAGGATGTTTTTCGTCGCAAAGAGTATCTCCGGTACGTATTGATTTAAAACCAACAGCTGCACCTATATCACCTGCTTCAATCATATCAATCGGATTCTGCTTGTTAGCATGCATCTGCATGATACGCGAAATACGTTCCTTTTTACCGGTAGTTGCATTCAATACGTAACTACCAGATTGAAGTGTTCCTGAATAAACTCTAAAGAAAGCTATACGGCCTACGAAAGGATCAGTTGCAATTTTAAAAGCCAGAGCAGCAAATGGTTCGTCCGAATTCACATGACGTGTTTCTTCCTTTTCAGTATCAGGATTTATACCTGAAATTGCAGGAACATCATAAGGATTTGGTAAATAGCAAGCTATTGAGTCAAGCAGGTTTTGAACACCTTTATTTTTGAAAGCCGAGCCGCAAACAACCGGGTTGATCTTCATTTCGAGAGTAGCCTGGCGAATAATGCGGCGCATTTCTTCAACTGTAATCGAATTATGGTCAACAAAATATTTTTCCATCAATTCATCTTCTTCCTCGGCACAGCCTTCGATAAGACGGGTACGATATTCATCAACTATTTCGAGCATATCTTCAGGAACTGGTCCTTCGGAATAATGCATTCCTTTTGACTCATCATCCCAGATAATAGCTTTGTTGGAGATCAGATCAACGATACCTATGAAGGTGTCTTCTGAACCAATCGGAAGTTGTAATGGAATTGCATTAGCGCCAAGTTTTTCTTTCAGTTCATCAACAACTGAATAAAAATCGGCTCCGGCCCTGTCCATCTTATTGATGAAACAGATACGAGGTACACTGTATTTATCAGCTTGTTTCCAAACAGTTTCACTTTGTGGTTCAACACCACCCACTGCACAGAAAACAGCAACGGCTCCGTCGAGTACGCGGAGCGAACGTTCTACTTCTACGGTAAAATCCACGTGACCGGGAGTATCGATAATATTGAGGCGATAATCCTGCCCTTCGAATTCCCAGTTAACGGTTGTAGCTGCTGAAGTAATAGTAATACCGCGTTCCTGTTCCTGGATCATCCAGTCCATAGTAGCAGTACCTTCATGTACTTCACCGAGTTTGTAGTTGCGGCCGGTATAATACAATATACGCTCTGTCGTCGTTGTTTTACCAGCGTCGATATGGGCCATAATGCCTATGTTTCGCGTATATTTCAGTTTATCTGATGACATGTATTAAACCTTCCTTTTTGTTTTTAATAATTAGAACCGGAAATGGGAGAAAGCTTTGTTAGCTTCGGCCATACGGTGAGTATCTTCTTTCTTTTTGAATGCTGAACCTTCTTCTTTGTAAGCGGCCATTATTTCGCTGGCCAACTTCGAAGCCATTGATTTTTCGTGACGCCGGCGGGCAAACAGAATAAGGTTTTTCATACCTATTGATTGTTTACGTCCGGGACGTATCTCCGAAGGAATCTGGAAAGTAGCACCACCGATGCGACGGCTACGAACCTCAACATTTGGGGTTACGTTATTTAATGCTTTTTTCCATACTTCCAAACCATCTTCTTTTAGTTTTTCAGTAACGATTTCTATAGCGTCGTAGAAAATATCGTAAGCGCAATTTTTCTTACCGCGCTCCATCATATTGTTTACAAACTTGGTGACTACCTGTTCGTTGAATTTTGGGTCAGGTAGTATGAGCCGTTTTTTGGGTGATGATTTCCTCATGTTGAGTTGTCCTTATCGTTGTAACGAATCAGTAATTATTTCTTCTTAGCTCCTGGTTTAACTGCACCTTTAGCAACTGCGCCTTTTTTCGGACGTTTGGTTCCATATTTGGATCTGCTTTGGTTACGGCCATCGACACCTGAAGTATCGAGAGCTCCGCGGATGATATGGTAACGAACACCCGGAAGGTCTTTTACACGACCACCGCGAATCATTACGATAGAGTGCTCCTGTAAATTGTGTCCTTCACCAGGAATGTAAGCGTTTACTTCCTTACCATTTGTGAGACGAACCCTGGCTACTTTACGCATTGCCGAGTTTGGTTTCTTAGGTGTGGTTGTATAAACCCTGGTACAAACCCCGCGGCGCTGAGGACATGAATCCAATGCCGGCGATTTGCTTTTATCTGTCAGTTTCTGACGACCTTTACGAACCAATTGTGCTATTGTAGGCATATTGAATCTATTGATTTTTCTGTTAGTTCAGCTGTTTTTTTCAAAAGGGCTGCAAAAGTACAATTTAATTTTTGATTATCAACAGGATAACTCAAACTATTTGCAATTTATTCGCCTCAGTTTTTGCTTTCGGGCAAAAAAAATGCCCTCTGCGGTTTTTCTCCGGCAAGGGGCTGAGTTTGCATACTACGGGATACAATACTGATAATAAGACTAGTAACACAAGAGGCTTTCGTAAAAGCTGGCAGAATTTTCATCCTGTCGTTATCGTGTTTTGAAACCTATAGCGTCTTACTTTTTCAGGTTTCCCGGACTATTAAAAAACATTAGTCCTTCGCTTATAAACGTTTGCCTTATCAAAAGGCTGGCGTTTTAGGAGGGTGCAAAGATACAACTTATTTTATACGTACAACACCTAGTCTAAAATATTTATCATGAATTTTATTAAACCTTTGAATTGTTTTGATAAAATGAATTAAATGAAGCCTTTGTGAAAGAAAAATACCTTCAAAATAATCCATTTTAATACCTCGTCTCAACAGATTTTTACATAATTCAATTCAGTATCTGGCAAAACTTATAATAATCTGTTCTTAATAATCATAACGGTACTATCCAAATCAGGCACTAAAATCAGTTTCTCAGGAATGGTTGCAGCAAATTCATCTACAGCTTTCATTAACCCTTCCCATTTATGGTTATAATCGTGAATAAATATAACACCACCAGGAGCAAGATGGGGATAAAAGTACTCAAGTCCGGCTTTGGTAGGATTGTACAAGTCAGCATCAAGACTGACAACTGAATATACCACATCATCCAATCCATCAGCTGATTGCGGGAAATAGCCTGCATGGACTTTTATATATGCCAGATCTCCGCCAATATTTTTTAATACCTTATTAACAGATGTATCTGCAAAATTTTTGGAAGTGTAGGTTGAGGCTTCTCCTGTTTCGGGTTTAAGATCAGTGCCGGTGAAGCCTTCGAAAGTATCGAAAAGATGAAGTGTACGCCCGGGAGCCATAAGGTGAAGCAGTTTTGCACTATCGCCTTTATAAACACCAAGTTCAGCAACATCTCCTTTTATCCTATCTTTTTCAATTCGTTGTATTTGTAGCCAGAAATTATACAGCCGGACTTTATCAGGATAATTGCGCGAAGCTTTCAGAAGTTTTTTATTCAAAGTACCTTTTTTGCGGGCATGTTCCCAGGCCGGAGGCTCATAGCTTTCGCCAAAAAACATATCCCAGACATATTTAATAAGGAATATCAATACTATTAGAATAATTGAGAAGTTGATTAGCTGAAATAACGGCAGATGCATGATGATGTCGGATGTAGGATGTGGGATGTTGAAATGAATTGCAAAAGTACTTTGTAAGAATGAGAAATTAAAGATAAGTTTAGGAAATACGGAAGAATACTACTTGCAAAACAGTGTTCAGACACCCGTTAGGTGTACAAACACTGTTACAAATTAATTTCGGGGTTAACGGTGTGCAGACACCCTGTGGGTGTTCAGACACCGTTATAACATAGATCGCAGCTTTTTGTACCCTTCGGCGCTGGCACGGAGTTTGGCACCGCATTTCAAAGTAACTATATGAGTATCTTTGGTATAGGGCTCGATAGCTGAAATCTGAGAAAGGTTAATGATATTACCGCGGTGTATCCTTACAAAGTTATTCTGAGGCAAATGCTCTTCGAAATATTTCATCGTCTTTTCCTTCAAATGATTACCTAGTTCAGAATATATCATCACATAATCGTCGGCTGATTCGATGTACCAAATCCTGTCAACAGGAATTACCGAAACTTTTGACCCGAGCCGGGTTACAACGCGATCGAGGATTCCCCTGGATTCCTGGACATTTTCCTTTAAAATTTCCAGTGAAGTGTTGGCCTTCGATTTTTCAACGTCTATACGCTGGATTGCCTTCTGCACAGCACTATCAAACCGTTCCCTGGAGAAAGGTTTCAGCAGGTAATCAACTGCATTCATCTCGAAAGCTTTGATGGCAAACTGGTCGAATGCCGTGGTGAAAATAATTGCCGGGCTATAATCCAATACCTCCAACAATTCAAAACCATCCAGTTTAGGCATCTGTATATCAAGAAACAACAAATCAGGTTTGTGCGTCTGAATCTGCCTGAGTGCTTCAAAACCATCGCTGCATTCAGCTATAATGTTCAGCGCCAGATGTTCGCTGGAATAACGTTTCACAATATCGCGGGCCAGCGATTCATCATCAATTATTAGCGTTGAAACGGTCTGCATAGAAGTTAGTTTGATTAACGAAAAGAATTTTTACTTTGTCAGGTTAAAGAGGATTTAGTTTTTATGAACAGGAATCTGAAGAGTAACTTCAAAAACCTCATTTTCTGCTTTATAAGCAAGCAAATCGTTACGTCCGAAGATTGCCGCCATACGTTTCTGCACATTACTCAAACCAGTTCCTGTACCTTTGCGTGGCACGGCATCGGGATCGAAATTATTACTAATTGAAATTTTGAGGTACGAATCATTGCAATCGGCTTTCAGAGCTATTATGCAAGATGTAAGCATTGTATTTACTCCATGTTTCACCGCGTTTTCGAGCAGCGGCTGCAAAATCATAGAAGGCAGCATCATTTCGCCACAGTCAGGGTTGATTTGCTTTTCAATATTCATCCGGTCCGAGAACCTCACTCTTTCGATATCGAGGTAAAGGCCCGCATGGTATAGTTCATCGTTGAGCGTGTTCATGGTATCCGTGCCAAGGTTGAGCGAATGGCGCATAAATTCCGATAGTTTTATAATCATATTCTGCGCAGCCTCCGGATTGGAAAGTGTTAATGAACTTATTGAATTCAGGCTGTTAAAAAGGAAATGCGGCCTTATCTGCGATCGCAGCATATTAAGTTCAGCATCGCGGAGCATGGCCGAAAGAGATGCTTCGTGCCCGGCACGCTCCTGCATTTCTTCAATACTCAGAATCAGGAAATCAATCGAAATAAGAAGAAAGAAAATGAGTATTCCCGTAATGATTCGCAATATAAGCGAGTCGCTTAAGAAATTCATGTAATCAATATTATTCTCAAAAAGAGCTTTCAGAATCAGGTATGTAATTGCCTGCCAAATTAATATGGTGATAGCACAACTCGCCAGGTGATAGGCAATATTTTTATAAATACCTTTAATATCCTTTCCCGAAAACCGAACCATATACCATAATCCAACTCCAAGTATGGCAAAAACCACATTTGAAACCAAACTATCAAGAATTGAAACGATTAATCCCTGGTTATAAATCCCGTACGATAAAGCAAATTGGATAGCAGCCACTGCCATCCAAAATGCGATGTAATAAAAAGTCAGGTTGCGGGAGAAAAATGATCTGTCCAATGCCGGGGTTATTTGATGTGGAATGTGGGATGTGGGATGTGGGAAGTTAGTTAAAAGCTCTTCACTTCTCCTCCGCCAAAGATAGTAACTCCTTTAATAACAACTGTTTTGTTATAATCGATTTGTGAAGAAATCCGTTTATCCACATATCCCCCAAAGATATTAAAAACTTCAACCTGTACATTCCAGTCTGATGGAACCAACAAGGTGGAGCCTCCGAAAATAAATGCAACTTCTATCATTGGCCTGGTGCCCGGAACAATATTGCTATGTGTAAGATCTACTTTTGAACCACCGAAAGCAGCTATTGAACGGCCGCCTTTAAAATTAGGGGTAACAACTTTACGCTCGCCTCCTCCGAATATGGCTATATCTTCGAAAAAATCTTCACTCCCGACAGTTTGTTGGAATAACGGACGATTGTGCATACGCTTTTTCCATTGCGAAGCGCCAAAAATCATCTGGAGTCCTACAAATATAATTACTGCCGGCAAAAACAGTTTCCAGGTACTGAAAGGCATGTGGTAAAAATTAACTAAAAGGAAAAATCCTCCTATTGCAATAAGTATTATCCCCGACCAGAATGACTGCCGCCAGAAAATATTAATTACGCCTATGGCAATTATCAGCATTTCCCAGGAGAAAATAATCCGGCTGACTGCCGGGGTAAGCATACCGGTGTTCTTCGCAAGCAACAGCAAACCGGCAGCTATAACAAGCACACCCAGACCTGCAGCTTTTCCGCTTACACTTTTTACAGGTTTCCCACCCGTAGTGTTGTTTTCAGTATTGTTGAGATTGTATTCCATGGCTTTAAGAATTTACATTGTTATGAATTGATGAAGCAAATGTATGGCGGAATGTAGAAGTACGAAAACGAAAATCGGTGAATGGCGGTTTTTGGCAGGGGAATGAGGATGTATGAGCGGGGCGCGAGGAAATGGGGAGACAGTGAGACGGGGAGAAGGGGAGACAAGGAGAAGGGGAGACAAGGAGAAGGAGAGACAAGGCGACAAGGCGACATGGCGAGGGGCCGCCATTGAGAGTTTAAGGTGTTATATTTCAAATATACTTCTAAAAAGGACTTACCTTTGCAAAAAATCCAAAAAATCACACTATTTCATGGCAGCAGTTGGGAAATACAACAAATTAAAAGTTCTCAGGGAAACGGGCAGTGGCTACTTCCTGGATGGAGAAGAACTGGGAGACATCTTACTTCCGGGTAAATATGCACCATCAGGAATGAAGGAAGATGATGAGATTGAAGTATTTCTGTATTTCGATTCCGAGGACCGGATTATTGCCACAACTGATGAGCCTTATTGTGAAGTCGGTGATTTTGCATTACTCGAAGTTGTTGAGGTAAATGAAATAGGTGCTTTTTTAAACTGGGGATTGCAAAAAGACCTTTTAGTACCGTTCAGGGAACAAAAAGTAAAAATGGAGCCCGGAAGCTGGCATATTGTGCATGTGTATATTGATGATAAAACCAACCGCATTGCTGCTTCAGCAAAAGTGGACAGGTTTCTTGGCATAGAGCCGGCAAATTTTCAGCCTGGCGAAGAAGTTGAACTTTTTATTTACGGCCCCTGCCCCCTGGGATTCAATGCAATAATCAACAACACACATTGGGGAATGCTCTATGGCAGCGAGGTTTTTCAGCCTTTGAACCGTGGCGAGCATATTACCGGCTATATAAGTAAGGTACGCGAAGATGGAAAAATAGACCTCAGCCTCTACCCTGCCGGTTTTAAAAAAACAAAAACTTCGGCTGAACTTATAGTTGAATTCCTGAAAAGAAATGATGGGATTATGTACCTCACTGACAAAAGCCCGGCCGAAGATATTTATCAGACATTTGGCATAAGCAAGAAAAATTTCAAAATGGCGTTGGGAAGTCTGTATAAGGAGAGGATTGTGGAGATTGGAGAAAATGGCGTAAGGTTGGCGGAGTAGAGACGCAATGCTTGCGTCTCTGCGAGAAATCCGGGAAGGGTGAGTGGTCATTCAGTTGTTGAGGGTTGAGTGGGTTTGGATGATTTAGAAATGTTAGATGTCATTCGGTTGTAGAAGATTGAGGAGAATTGAGATTTTAGAGGTCGTGAGTGGTCAATCGATGGTCATTCGGTTGTTGAAGATTGAGAAGTATTAGGTTTTTGAGAAGTTGTGAGTGTCATTCGATAGGGGAAGTTTGTGAGAGTGTGGTGTATCGAGACAGGCTGAGTTGTCATTCAATAGTATTCAATAGGGTAGGCTGAGAAAATTGAGTATTTAAGTTTTTTTCGATGGTTTATAGGTACTTCGAATTTTCAAATCTTCACATTTTCAAATTTTCAAATCCACACTGTTAATAAAAATCCTCAGGATGCAAATGCATATATCTTAAATTTGCAATTCTTTAAATTGATACCTGATACTTTGAGCCGGAATATTTTAGACGAACTGAACGAATCGCAGCGGAAGGCTGTGGAATGTATTGACGGACCTGTAATGGTTATTGCCGGCGCTGGTTCGGGCAAAACACGTGTTCTCACATACCGCGTGGCATACCTTATCGAAAAAGGGATTGATCCGTTCAATATACTTTGCCTCACATTCACTAACAAGGCTGCCCGCGAAATGAAGGACAGGATTGTAAAAATTGTCGGAGGGGAAGCCCGTAATGTGTGGATGGGGACATTTCACTCGGTGTTTGCGCGAATACTTCGCATTGACGGACATTTGCTCGGTTATCCTCCGAATTTTACCATTTACGATAGCGACGACAGCAAAAGTCTGATCAGGAATATCGTGAAGGAATTTGAACTCGATGCCAAGGAATATGCTGCCAATAATGTGCTTTCGCGGATTTCGGCGGCAAAATCGAACCTGATATCAGCTGAAGATTATAACAACAACGCCGAAATTCTGGAACAGGATAAGCAAGCCCGTAAGCCAGCAATCGGACAGATTTATACGCGTTACCAATCGCGGCTTTTTAAATCAGGAGCCATGGATTTTGATGATTTGCTCTTCAATACCAATATTCTTTTGCGCGATCATGCCGATGTATTGTACAGATACCAGGATAAATTCAGGCATATACTTGTGGATGAGTACCAGGACACTAACTTTTCGCAATACATTATCGTAAAAAAACTTGCTTCGCGTTTCCTTAATATATGCGTGGTTGGTGACGATGCCCAGAGTATTTATGCTTTCCGCGGTGCTAATATTCAGAATATTCTGAATTTCAAGAATGATTACCCTGAATACAAACTTTTCAAGCTGGAGCAAAACTACCGCTCGACCAACAATATAGTACAGGCTGCAAACAGTATTATTGCAAACAATAAAGATCAGATTCAGAAAGAGGTATGGACCGAAAATGAGGTGGGGCAACCCGTAAAAATCATTAAAGCTACCAGTGATACTGAAGAAGGCACTTTGATCGCAAATGGAATTTTCGAAGTAAAGATGAATGAGCAGCTTCGTAACGATGCTTTTGCCGTGCTTTACCGCACCAACGCTCAATCGCGGTCGATTGAAGAAGCTTTGCGCAGATTAAATATTCCATACCGAATTTATGGCGGGTTATCATTCTATAGCCGCAAGGAAATAAAAGACCTCCTCGCCTATTTCAGGCTTGCGGTAAATCCGCTCGACGAAGAAGCATTGCGCCGTATTATCAATTATCCGCATCGCGGCATTGGTGAAACCACCATGCAAAAAATCACCATTCTTGCAGGGCAAGGCAATCTGCCACTATGGGAA
>Ga0209800_10003009_pt1 | contig 14024 bp, 13 predicted proteins | sample Higcelweek8metaG_FD_187174 | JGI IMG/M metagenome (GOLD analysis project Ga0209800, IMG submission 187174) | Freshwater pond sediment microbial communities from the University of Edinburgh, under environmental carbon perturbations - High... | ecosystem: Environmental > Aquatic > Freshwater >...
CGCTGGCAAAAATTAGTAACTCACCTGTACCCGGAAGGTACATTATATTCAGATAGCCGGCATAGTTCACGTTTCCCGAAACATAAGCTAAAATCCCAAGTGTGACGCCCATAATGGCAGAACTGCCGGTAGCCAATCCGTCGAGTCCATCAGTCATGTTGGCGCCATTCGAAACTGCTGTGACAATAAAAATAACAATTAAAACAAAAAGGATCCAGCCATATTCCTGTGCTTTTTCGCCAGCCCATTTGAAGGCGTCGGCATAATCAAGATTATTATTTTTTAAAAATGGAATAGTGGTTTTGGTTGATTTAACATTATGTTTCGAATACATAACTTCTTCAACTCGTGTAGTTTCGCCTTTAATTTCTATGTTTTCGCGAATTACAATGTCCGGGCTTAAATACATGGTAAGTCCCACTATTAAACCTAAACCTATTTGCCCCACAATCTTAAATCTTCCTTTTAAGCCTTCTTTATTTTTGCGAAAAACTTTAATGTAATCATCTAAAAATCCGATGATTCCGAGCCATAAGGTGGTAATCAGCATTAGAATTATATAAACATTGTTGAGCGCAGCCAACAAAAGTGTTGGCACCAAAATAGCAATGATAATAATCACTCCACCCATGGTAGGTGTGCCTTTTTTGCTCATCTGTCCTTCGAGTCCAAGATCGCGAATGGTTTCGCCAATTTGTTTCTTTTGAAGCAGATTGATTATTTTACGACCAAACATTGTTGATAGTAAAAGTGCAAAAATGAACGCAAGTCCCGAACGGAAAGATATGAAATAAAACATCCCTGCTCCCGGAAAATCGAACACTTTATCTAAGTAAGTAAATAAATGGTATAGCATAATTTACAATTTAATCATTTACAGTTTATTATATAATCTTCTAATACTTAGTTAAACAATTGGAGAGAAACATTTTCGTACTTCTTCTCTATCGTCGAAGTGATGTTTCACTCCCTGAATAATTTGATAATCTTCGTGACCTTTTCCGGCTACCAGTACCACATCGCCGGTTTGAGCCAGTGTACAGGCCGTTTTAATGGCTTCTCTTCTATCTACTATTGTGAGACTTCTGTTTTTTTGCATCAAATCGAGTCCGGCAATCATGTCATTTAATATGTCTTGTGGTTCTTCGAATCGTGGGTTGTCCGAAGTCAGAATTGCTTTCCAGCTTCCGTCCACAGCTTCGCGGGCCATCATCGGACGTTTGCCTTTATCGCGGTTTCCACCACAACCTACTACTGTAATCAGTCTTCCATTTCCCTGAAGTATTTGGTTGATGGTGCTGATAACATTGTTTAAAGCATCTGGAGTGTGTGCATAATCCACAATTGCGGTATAGCCGGCAGGAGCACGCAGGGTTTCAAATCGACCTGATACTGAATGTAGTGCACTCATAATTCGTAATACTTCAAGTTTGTCCTGCCCGAGCAAAATGGCTGCTCCGAATACTGCCGATAGATTGCTCGCATTGAATTTTCCGATAAACGAAACATTTATTTCTGTCTCGTTCATGTCCAGCAACATTCCATCAAATCCGTGTTCTAAAATTTTGGTTTTAAAATCGGCCATACCACGCAGAGAGTAGGTATATTTGCTTGCTTTTGTGTTCTGAAGCATAACAAGTCCGTTTTTATCGTCGGCATTGGTGAGGGCAAAGGCTTCGGACGATAATTCATCGAAAAATTGTTTCTTGGCTTTCAGATAATTCTCGAAAGTAAGGTGATAATCAATATGGTCGCGGGTGATATTTGTGAAAATACCTCCATCAAATTCCAATCCGGCAATTCGACGCTGATCTACCGAATGAGAGCTCACTTCCATAAAGGCGTACTCGCATTGAGCATCTACCATTTGTGCAAGCAATTCGTTTAGTGCCAACGAATCGGGAGTTGTATGTGTTGCTTCTATCGCCTGTTCATTTACATAGTTGCAAACCGTTGACAATAATCCGGTTTTATAGCCCAATTCACGGAACAGCTGATAGAGTAGGGTAGCAATCGTCGTTTTCCCATTTGTACCTGTTACTCCTACGAGTTTGAGTTTCGATGACGGGAAATCGTACCATGCCGAAGCCATTCTACCCAGTGCATCCGAGCTGTTTTCCACTTGAATGTAGGTAACTCCATCTTGTTTATCGGATGGCTGAATTTCACAAATAATTGCTTTTGCGCCTTTCTCAATGGCTGCACTAATAAAGTCATGACCATCAGTGGCTGTTCCGCGTGTAGCCACAAAAACTGATCCGTCCTCTACTTTACGCGAATCGAACTGAATACCGGTGACTTCTATTTCAGAATCTCCGAAAGTGCTTTTTAATGAGATATTTTGTAGTAAATCACTTAAAATCATATCGTTTTTTTTTATTTATTATCGTATATTATTCGAGATTTAACGAGATCGTCTGCCCTTTATGAGCAATTGTTCCGGGCAACAGGGTTTGAGAAACTACTTTGCCCATACCTGTGATTCTCACTTTTAATCCCATTTGTCCCAACAGGAACATTGCATCTTTGGCACCCATTCCTTTTAATTCGGGAATCATATTTTTATGTACGGCCAAAGGTCTTACTTCTAATGCTTTTTCCTTCGAATAGGTACTCACCCAATCGGTAGGATTTCCGGTCATCGAAAGATTTAACAAGTTCATCACAGTTTCAACTGATTTGTAGTTTCCGGGTTTTACTTCGGGGAAAAATGCAGAAACAATTGAAGTGTCGTTAGCAATGGTTTCGGGCTTGAGACTTGAATTCAAAGCCATTGTTTGCTCAGCGATGGATTTAAAAACCGAACCTGCCATTTTACCTCCCGATGGGTAGCCGTTGTGTGGCTCGCGTATCACTACTATGCAGGTATACTGTGGATTGTCGGCCGGAAAATAACCGCAAAACGAAACCTGATGACTTTTTCCACCTGCTTTGTATCCCAGCGCACCTTTCGATATCTGCGCTGTACCTGTTTTTCCTGCAATGCGAACATATTTCGATCTTACATTTTTAGCCGTTCCTTTTTCACCTTCAAGCACTCCTAATAGTGTTTCGCGCACAATCTGTAGGGTTGTGGGTTTACAAATGCTTTCTCTTATCGTTTCTGTGCTAAATGTTTTTACGATTTGCCCATTTTGCATTAACGCTTTAACGAAGAATGGTCGAATCAGTTTGCCGTTGTTGGCAATGGCATTGTAAAATGCAAGCGTATAGATAGGTGGTATTTGCGACTCATATCCAATCGACATCCACGGCAAAGTAGTTTTCGACCAATACCTTGCTTTATCTTTCGGATGGCGGATTTTTGGTCCATCGTTTCCGGGGATTTCAATATTCATTTTTTCGTTGAACCCCATAGCATATAGTTTTTCTACGTATGCTGATGGGTTATTGCCAAAAGCTTTTACCACAGCACGCGAAATACCAATATTGGACGAGGCGTGGATGGCTTCGGCCAGGGTAATGTCGTGATATCCGCCTTTGTTGGCATTGTGGTCGGTCATGTTCGATCCGTAAAAGTTGTAAACACCATTTCCTGTATGAATAGTGTCGGTAATTTTAGCTTTGCCATCGTCGAGCAATGCAATCAACGAAAATGTTTTGAATGTCGATCCGGGTTCTACCTGATCCGAAACTACTCCGTTTTTATTTTCAGAATAAGTTCCATCGGCATTTTTTTGCATATTTACAATTGCTTTTACTTCACCGGTTTGTACTTCCATCAATACTGCATATCCGGTTTCGGCATCAAATGATTTCAGGCTGTCCACCAAAGCTTTCTCGGCAATGTCCTGTAAGTCAATATCGATTGTTGTAAGTATGTCTAATCCATCTGTTGGTTCTACCTGCACAGTTTCAGCCCATCGGTTGGCTACTTTTTGTCGTACCGAAACGCCCGGAATGCCAAGTAATTCGGTGTTGAAATATTTTTCGAGTCCGTTTTTTCCTCCTTTGGCTTCGTCGGCATAAATATCGCCAATGGTGCGCGAGGCCAATGATCCAAATGGCTTTTCTCTTCGAAATAATTCTTTGTATATCAATCCACTCTTGTTGCGTCCCAGGCGGAAAAGCGGCATTTTGCGCACATCTTTCAGTTGAGCATAACTAATGCGTTTAGGGTATAGTGGGACTTCTCCTCTTCCTTCGCGATATGCTTTTTTAAGCATCAGTTTATATTGATCTTTTGAACGATCGCCGAAATACTTCGACAAACTCAGGGCCAACGAGTCGATGTTTTCTTTGAAAAGTTTTCCATCTTCTTTGTGTAGTGCCGGAACGCGCGTGTCCATATAAATGTAGTAGGTGGGGATGGTGCTGGCCATTAGTCGCCCATCGCAGGCAAAAATATTTCCTCTATTGGGCTTTACCCTGATATCGGTTTTCTTGTTTTTTTCGGCTACTTCCAACCATTTGTCTTTTTCAATAAACTGAAGAACAACGATCCGATATACTACCAATGCAAAGAGAAACAGTATAAAAAAATATACTATTCCAAAGCGTAGCACTATACTTTTACGTTTATCAGCCATAATTTTTCAATATCTTTTGATGTTACTTTTCTTTTTTTTCCTTAAGCGTTTCTATCACTACCGGCGGTGTGTTTGATTCGTCGAGGTCGATGCCTCTTTCATCTATCATTTGAAGGATATTCGATTGTCTGCTTATTCTCATTAACTGAGCCGAAATAGTAAGCGATTCATATTTTACATCTTTGATTTTGTCTTTGAGCTCAATTGTTTTGGCAAGTTGTGTTTCGCAATAAAATCTGTTATCGACGTACATAAATGTGAGTATGGCAATCATTATCAGCAGTCCGTATTGTTTTTGAATAAACTTTTTGCTAAGAATATTTCCGTTGATCACATCCCGTATCGTACTGGATTTGATGTCCGAAAAATCTTCGTTTCCCTTGATTGCTTCCGCTATTTTTTTGTACCAGCTCATTCTGTTTCTGTTCAATTTGGTGATTTGCAGATCCGTTTTTTCAATCGGTCTAATATCAGTTCTTTATTTCGGCTATTCTCAGTTTGGCGCTTCTTGCTCTCGGGTTACTGTTAATTTCATCGGCGTTGGCAATAATTACCTTGTTATTCACTGCTCTCAACGGTGAAATAATGTTGCCATAAAAATCTTTTTCAAGTTTCCCTTCAAAATTTCCGGTCCTGAAATAGTTTTTTACCAATCTGTCTTCGAGCGAATGATAGGTCAGTATCACCAGTCTTCCTCCCGGGTTCAACACTTCAAGACTTTGACTGAGCAGCGCCTCGAGTACCTCCATTTCCTTGTTTACTTCTATGCGTAAAGCCTGAAAAACTCTTGCCATGTCTTTTTTTTCTTTTTCTCTTCCAAAATAGGGCTTCAGGATGTCGATAAACTGAAAAATACTTTCAATTTTATTTTTTTCTCTTTCCTGAACGATGGTTCGGGCTATGCGACGCGAATTGTGTAGTTCGCCATACAGATAGAATACATCGGCAAGTTGTTCTTCGGTATAAGTGTTCAGAACGGTGGCGGCTGTCAGCTTCGACTCTGTATTCATGCGCATGTCAAGTTTACCATCGAAACGGAACGAAAAGCCGCGCTCTGCTTCATCAAAATGGTGAGACGAAACACCAAGATCGGCCAAAATTCCATCCACTTTTTCAATGTTGTGAAATCGGAGAAAGTTTTTCAGGTATTTAAAATTACTTCTTACAAAAATAAAACGTTCGTCGTCAATACTGTTTTTTATTGCATCCAAATCCTGATCAAATCCAATCAGTTTGCCTTTAGGGCCTAAACGTTTTAAAATTTCTTTTGAATGACCACCGCCACCAAAGGTAACATCTACATAGATTCCACCGGGCTGAATATTAAGTCCATCGACGGTTTCGTTGAGTAGGGCTGGCGTGTGATAAATCACTCCCGACTCATGTTGTACTTCCGGATTGGAGGTCAACCTGCTCTCAGTACTTGTTTTCTTTTTCATTTTTTTTAACCGATAAAACTGTATTGGTCTGATATTTAATTCTGCTTTTGAAATTGAGCAATTGTTTCACTCTGTTTCATTGTTCTTTCTTTCAGTGTTTTAGCAAAGTCAGTTTGCGACATCTTCGATTGTTCGTATCTGTTTTTGCCCCAAACAGCAAATCTGTCTATCATGCCCACAAACAATAATTCCGAATTTTCAACCGAAATAGATTGTAAATGTCTTTTGGCAATCAATACCCTGCCCTGCGAGTCGATGTCGAGCCATTCGGCATCGGCTACAAATTGCATCAGTAGCATTTGATCTGCAGGGTTCCATTCGTCAAGTGTTGCTTTTAGTTGTTCCACTTTTGCATTCCAAACATGCTCGGGATATAGAATCATACATTCATTTTCGGCATCTCTTCTCATCACAACCTTCTCTCTTTCTCCATCCGGAAGCAGCTTGCGATAAGCCGAAGGGATGAAGATTCTTCCCTTTACATCGGCCTTTGCTTCGTATTTTCCTATAAAAGTTGACATTTGAACAGTTTATAATTTTGTAAGTGTAAAAGTATTAAAAGATTTTGATATTCCCCACTATTCCCCACAAAAAATTTATGAACAGTTTCTGAACAACTATTTTTTGTTTTATCAACAGCTTGTCAACAGCTTGTCAATAGGTAATTTGGTGAAAATCTGCGTATGTAAATATAAGTGAATAAGTGAATTATGTTTTATTTTGATGGTTTTTGTTCCGAATTGAGTGTTGTGGGGGAGATGTTGCATATGTTGATAAAATATTTTTATTTTGTTAAATAGATTTATTATGCGAGAAATTCCATCTTTTTTGGTTTTTCTGCCGTCTCTTTGTTTTTATTTTCTGGTCATACTGGCAATTTTTTTGAATCGAAGCATTTTTTGTACATTTGCAGCCGCCTGATAAAACCCGGGCGAAGGATATAAGTATGGAGAATCAGATAAAAATAGATGTGGCGCATGTGCTCAAAACAAGAGCGCCTAAAACAAAGGTACCCCGATTTGTTGTAAATTACCTTCGGCGCATTGTTCATGAGGATGAGTTTAATCAGTTTTTTAGCGAAAATCCGGGTTTAAAGAATCTTGATTTTATTGAAGCTGCCTTCAAATATTTGGGTATGTCGGTAAGTATTGAAGGTAAAGAGAACCTTCCACCAAAAGATGGCAGCTATATTTTTGCCTGCAATCATCCTCTGGGTGGGCTCGACGGTATTGCGGCGGGATATATTATTGGTAAAGAATATGATGGTAAAGTACGATTTTTCTCGAATGACTTGTTGATGTTTCTTAAACCGATGAAAGAAATGTTTGTTCCGGTGAACAAGTTTGGAACTCAGGCCAAAGGTCATGCTGAGTTGATGCAGCAATTGTATGAATCCGAAAATCATTTGGTTACATTTCCGGCGGGCATGTGTTCGCGTAAAGTAAGAGGGAAAATTGTGGATCTTGAGTGGAAAAAGAACTTTATTACCAAGGCTGTACAATACAAGCGCGATGTAGTGCCTGTATATTTCGAAGGACGTAACTCGAATTTTTTCTATGCGCTTGCCAATGTCCGAAAGTTTCTGAAAATTAAATTTAATATTGAAATGATGTACCTGCCCGATGAAATGTTCAAGCAGCGGGGAAAGCATTTTACACTGAAAATAGGAAAACCTATACCGTGGCAAACTTTCGATAAAACAAAATCGCAAGCCGAATGGGCTGAATGGGTGAAACAGAAGGTATATAAAATGTCCTGATTCGTCGAACTCAGAGAAAAAATGAAAGTCTTGTCTGATAATGTAATGCCCCAGGCTCGGAAACGGCTTAATATTCATGTCTCGAAGCCTTATTTTTTGACTCAAAAACAGGAAAGTGGGATATTTAACTTTTTTTTTGAAATAAAATTGAAATAATGTTTGGTGGATTAAAATATTCTTTGAATCTTTGCAGAGTAAACAAACAGATAAATTTTTCATAGTTAAGGTTTAGGTTAAAATGTGCAATGGGTGACTGTGAAGTTACCCATTGTTTTTTTTTAATAACTTTTTGATAATAAAAAATAACAAGTTTACAATCTGCTGAATTATGCTAATTGTTTTTCCTTTTATCCAAAAATTCAAGATCAGCGGAATCACACTCTTTCCCTTCATTTTTCTGGCTTCAACTGAAATAAAACAAAACAATCAAATTGTTCAACACGAAAAAATTCATCTCCGTCAGGAGTTGGAGATGTTTGTTGTGCTGTTCTATCTTATTTATTTTACCGAATTTTTGGTGGGCTATATAAAATATAACGACCGTTACAAAGCTTACAGAAATATTTCTTTCGAAAGAGAGGCATTTGATAATGATTTTAATCCCGATTATCTGAAAATTCGCCGGCTGTGGTCCTGGTGCAAGTATTTGTAGCTCTATTGATTCCGATAAAACGCAAAAGCGGCTGTTCCAAATTTATTTGGAACAGCCGCTCTTGTATTAAGTATTTTGCTGATTTATAGCAATGATTTTGGATCAAGCATGTCCTTTTCGATGTCCAAAAAGTACTTGTAGGTTCCAACTTTAAGCTCGGCACAAGCATCGTAATCGCAAACTACTATTCCTTTTGGGTGCATTTGCAATGCGCTGATTGTCCACATGTGGTTAATAGGCTCTTCGATAGCATGACGTAACGCGCGCGATTTGTTGTGTCCGTTTACAATAATCAGTACTTCTTTTGCATCCAATACGGTGCCTACGCCTACTGTGAGTGCCGTTTTCGGAACTTTATTTACATCGTTGTCGAAGAAACGTGAATTTGCAATGATAGTGTCGGTTGTGAGCGTTTTTTGGCGGGTACGCGAACTCAGCGACGATGCTGGCTCGTTAAAAGCAATGTGACCGTCGGGTCCTATGCCTCCCAGAAACAAATCAATACCACCTACTGCTTTCATTTTTGCTTCGTAGGCTTCACATTCTGCATTGAGGTCCGAAGCATTTCCGTTGAGGAGATTTGTGTTTTCGGGTAAAATATCAATATGACTGAAAAAATTATTCCACATAAATGAATAATAACTTTCGCTGTGGTTTTCGGGCAGTCCCACATATTCATCCATGTTAAATGTGATTACATGCTTGAAGGATACTAACCCTTTTTTATTCAATTCGATAAGATGACGGTAAACGCCTAATGGAGAAGATCCTGTGGGTAAACCTAAAATGTAGGGCTTTTCAGCCGAAGGCTGCGCTTTGTTAATTTTGGCTGCAATGTAGTAGGCTGCCCACAGTGATACATTCTGATAATCAGGCTGAATAATTACTCTCATGTTCTTTTAGTTTTAAATTTCAAATCAGATACAAAGTTAAGTATTTTTTCATTATAGTACCAGTAAAAATACATAAAAGTATTCTCACCTTGTCGAAATGCCCTCTTTTACTTGTTGTTAGTATGTTTAGAGTGAAGTTTAGTAAACAGAAAAAGTCGGTTTATTGCCGACTTTTTCTTTCTTCTCCTTAAAAAACTAAAATGCAAATTATTTATAAACTTAAACCTTTTGTTTCCTCTCTTGCAAATTTAATGCCAACTCAGTTTTTATTTAATTTTTTAGGAAAGGGCATGCAGTCAAAAAAAATGAAATATAGATGTTTATTGGCATTATAATACGAGCTTTTAAGATATTACGATTGACAATAAGAATATTTTTATTATTTTTGTATGAAAATACAGATAATATTTGTGTAAGTATTTGAATAATAACGTAATAAATGAGATAATGAAAAAGCTAAGTGTACTTTTGCTTTCAATTTTTTTGATTTCAGGGTTAAAAGCCGACGAAGGAATGTGGATGTTACCTTTGATTGAAAAATTAAACATCCAGCAAATGAATGGCATGGGCTGTACACTGACAGCCGAGGAAATATACAGCGATAAAAGTGTGAGTTTGAAGGATGCTGTGGTGGTTTTCGGAAATGGATGTACAGGTGTGGTGGTGTCGGATCAGGGAATGGTTTTTACTAATCATCACTGCGGTTATGGAGCTATTCAGCAACACAGTACTGTAGAACATAATTATTTAAAGGACGGTTTCACCGCCGAAAAACTAGAAGACGAAATTCCGACCCCGGGTCTGACTGTAAAATTTCTAAAAAGCATTACCAATGTTACTGAGCGTGTGATTTCACAATTGCCCGAAGATTTGCTTGGCGTAAAACGCACTGAAAAACAGGATTCAATTTTGAGAGTCATCAAGGCTGAAGCACAAAAGGATAATCATTATATTGTGCAAACAAAATCTTTTTATTCGGGGAATGAATTTTATGTGTTTGTATTTGAAGAATTTACTGATGTTCGATTTGCTTATGCTCCTCCAAAATCAATTGGCAAGTTCGGAGCCGACACCGATAACTGGATGTGGCCTCGTCATACCGGCGATTTTTCAGTTTTCCGTGTGTACAGCGCAAAAGATGGAAAACCGGCTGCTTATTCAAAAGATAACATACCGTATACTGCCAAGCGTTTTGCTGCAATCTCCAATAAAGGATATATGCCCGGAGATTTTAGTATGATCATGGGAAACCCGGGAACGACGAACCGTTATTTGTCTTCGTGGGGCGTGAACGCCAGAATGAAGGTTGTTAATCAGTCGCGCATTGATGTCCGTGGCGCTAAGCAACAGGTATGGATGTCGTTTATGAAGGTCGACGAAGCGATTAATATCGCATATTCGAGTAAATTTGCTGTTAGTTCCAACTATTGGAAAAATAGCATAGGAATGAATAATGCAATTATTAAACTGGGTATCATCGAACGTAAAAAAGTCGAAGAAAAAGAATTTCTGAACTGGGTACAACAATCCGATGCCCGTAAGCATAAGTACGGAAATGTGCTTTCGAAACTCGAAGAAGCTTATACGAAAGCATATCCTTACAGCAGAGCTGCTGCCTACCTGCGTGAGTCGCTTCTTAGTGGCGTGGAAATGCCCCGTATTGCTTCGCAAATTCAACGCCTGTCCGAAAAAAATATTGCAGCCGATTCTGTGCTTACCGAAGCTGCCGATATTTATAAAAATTACTATGCGGCTGTGGATAAGGCTACCATTGAAGTGATGTTGGCTGAATATGAAAAGGCTGTGGATAAAGATGCATTACCAGAAATATATACAACTATTCGGAAAAAATTCAAAAATAATTATGCTAAATATGCAGAATACCTATTTTCGGCATCCAGTTTTAGCGATTTTGATAAATTCAAGAATGATTATCGTCGCGGGAAAATAGATTTCAAAAATGATCCTGCACTGAAGTTCTGGCGCGACATAGACAAAACAATGAAAGATATTAATTCAACCGAATTGAACAATGCAACAGATTCTATTACCGATGCAGAGCGCATGTATGTAGCCGGAATTAAGGAAATGGCTGCCGAAAAAGGTGAATCGCTTTACCCTGATGCGAATTTTACAATGCGAATGACTTATGGAAAAATCGGAGGTTACAAACCGGCCGATGCTGTTGAATATAGTTATTACACAACCACGAAGGGCGTGTTGCAAAAAGAAATTCCAGGAGATTATGAATTTGATGTGCCGGCGAAATTGAAAGATGCAATTGTTGAAAAAAATTATGGAGCGTATGTGGACAAACAAACAGGAGAAATGCATGTGGCTTTTCTGAGCAACAATGATATTACCGGTGGAAATTCAGGCAGTCCGATTTTCAATGCCAAAGGTGAGTTGATCGGTTTGGCATTCGATGGAAACTGGGAGGCTATGAGTGGCGATATTGTTTTTGAACCTGACTTGCAACGCACCATCAATGTGGATGTCAGATATATGTTGTTTGTAATGAATAAAGTGGGTGGAGCAAAACGTCTTATCGACGAACTGACAATTAAATAATTTGGTTTTGGATTACAGTTATTTACCGAGCAGCAATAGTTATAAATAACTGCCCGGGTATTTCTTGACTTTCTGTTGATTTCATAAATATAAACAAGAACAGTAGAAATTATCGAATATCAACAAATTAATTTTGATATTCAAAAAAAAACTACTTTCTTTGTCTGGAAATAGCATTTTAAACAAATTAATATCTTTTTTTCGATGAAGCGGATTAAGTTGCTGGGTTTTATTTTATTAACAATATTTTTTGGAAGTTTGTATCAGGGAGCCGTTCTCCCTTTTATAGATGGAGTAAAATATGGGTTTGCAATAGCCCAATACGAAACAAACTCAAAGAAGTCGACTGACGATTTTCTGTTGATGGATGTGGTAGCCAAAGATGCAAATTATATGGAGTCGACTGAACTGAATGAAAAAACAGGTACTCCTGTTTTAATTCGTCCGAATAACATTTCTGTTTTAGTTCATTCGCTGCCCGAAAAGCCAATTTGGTGGACGATACTTCAGGTAATTTATGGAATACTGATTGTAGGTTCGCTGGTGCTGGGTGTTTGGATTCCGTTTTTGGTTGTGAAAATTCTACGATCTTTACAGCATTCAGAAGTTTTTGATAGAATCAATATGCACAGAATCAATAGAATTGGTCTGATTTTGGTAGCGATGGGCATAGTCGGTTCTATTATTCAGTTCATTAATGTAGTATCAGCGCAATATATGGTTGACCTCACTCATTATAGCTTTTCGTATGCAAAGATATTCGATTTCAATGCTTTGATAATGGGCGTTGTTATTCTTATAATGAACGAAGTATTGAGAATAGCGATTGTAATAAAAGAAGAACAGGATCTGACCATTTAAAATGGTTTGTAAAATATCAATAGAAATAGTATGCCGATAATAGTTAATTTGGATGTAATGATGGCTCGTAGGAAGATCTCTCTGAACGAGCTGTCTGAGAAGGTGGATATTACGCCGGCAAATCTTTCGATTCTGAAAACCGGAAAGGCCAAAGCCATTCGTTTCAGTACGCTTGAAGCCATTTGTAAAGTTCTTGATTGTCAGCCGGCTGACATACTCGAATTTAAAGACGAAGAATAATTCGTCTTGTTTTAGCAATAAAAAAGAAAAGCGAACCTCAAATCTGAAGTTCGCTTTTCTTGATAATTAAGTAAACTACTTATAGTTCCCAGGCCAGAGCGCTTGCACCCAGTACAGCTGCATCAGCTTCTTTCAAATCCGAAAACAATAATTTTATTTTTCCCTTCCACAAAGGAAGTAAGTTAGCTTCCATACTTTCGCGTATCGGATCCATAATTATATCACCTGCTTTTGACAGTCCGCCAAAAAGGACAATAGCTTCAGGAGCGCTGAAGGCCACAAAATCGGCGAGACTCTGCCCAAGTATTTTTCCTGTGAATGCAAAAATTTCTTTTGCAATTTCATCGTCTTGCTTGGCGGCATCGAATACATCTTTTGAGGTAATGCTATCCACCGGAATGTTACGCAATAAACTGTCCTTGGTGGTTGAAGCCAAAATCTCGCGGGCCGAACGTGCTACGCCTGTAGCCGAACAATAAGTTTCCAAACAGCCATATTTACCGCAACCACATAACCTGCCGTCTTCGCGAATGGCGGTAGTGTGTCCAAGTTCGCCGGCAAAGCCATCGTGGCCGTAAAGAACCTTCCCATCGATAACAATGCCACTTCCAACTCCTGTTCCCAGTGTAATCATGATGAAGTTTTTCATGCCGTGTGCAGCACCGTAAGTCATTTCGCCAAAAGCAGCAGCGTTGGCGTCGTTGGTAAGTGCTGCCGGGATGCCGAATTTATCAGCCATTAATTGAGCAAAAGGAATAACTCCTTTCCATGGCAAATTGGGTGCAAACTCTATGTTTCCGGTGTAATAGTTTCCATTCGGTGCTCCAATCCCTATTCCTTTGAATTTGTCTGCTCCTCCGGCGGCTTCAATCAGTTTGATCATTTCATCATATAAATCCTGAATATAAAGATTTACATCTGTATGTGTGCCGGTTTTAATAGCGCTTTTCGAGATGACATTTCCGCGTGCATCAACAACTCCGAAAACAGTGTTGGTACCGCCCATATCCATCCCAATAACATAAGGTTTTTCCATAAAATATTTTTTTAAGTTTGGTATTATTGAAAAACAGGAATTTG
>Ga0209800_10003011_pt1 | contig 14023 bp, 6 predicted proteins | sample Higcelweek8metaG_FD_187174 | JGI IMG/M metagenome (GOLD analysis project Ga0209800, IMG submission 187174) | Freshwater pond sediment microbial communities from the University of Edinburgh, under environmental carbon perturbations - High... | ecosystem: Environmental > Aquatic > Freshwater >...
CCTGATTCTGGTCACCGATACCCAAGGTGTTATTGAACATGTCAGTGACCGGGTAGAAGAGATGACCGGATATACTGCCGAAGAGCTGATCGGCGTCACCCCCGCCATCCTCAAATCAGGCCAGACCCCGCCTGAACTGTATCAGAACCTCTGGAGCACCATCAGCCGTGGCTATGCCTGGAGCGGTGAGTTGCTTAACCGTAAAAAGAACGGTGAGCAATACTGGCAGCATCTCCATATTGCGCCGATTCGCAATCACCACAATGGAATCTCCCGCTATGTGGGGGTAATGGAGGATATCTCCCGCCAAAAGAGGCTGGAAGAAGAGATCTATGCCTATGCAATCAATGACCGGATTACCGGCCTGTACAACCGCAAGATACTGATTGAGCTGGCTAACCGTGACATTGCGGCTGCGCTGCGGTATGGGCGTGCCATGACCCTTTTAATTGTGGATATTGATCATTTTAAAGAGATTAATGACCGTTTCGGTTATCCGGTCGGTAACCAGTATATGCAGCAGCTGGCCGAAATCTGTCGTGCATCAGTGCGGACCTCAGATCTGATTGGCCGGATCGGTAAAGACTCCTTCGGTATCCTGCTGACCGAATCAGCGCTCACCGATGCATGGCAGGTAGCTGAACGGATACGGGAAAAAGCCGGGCAGATCAGTATTTCTGCAGCTGAAGGGACCGTTGCCTGTACGGTAAGTGTCGGTGGGACAGCCCTGACATCAGGTCATCAGAACATGGAACAGCTGGTGCTGGAGTGCGAGGGACTGCTCCGCAGTCATCAGGCTCTACAACGGACAAACGCCTGCTTCGGTTTTAACGAGGCATTGGCGCTGTAATGGAAAGGTCATCCCGGTACCGGATATTTCAGCACTGGTTGGCCCTGTTTGTAGCACTGGCCCTGGTCGGCAGTATCATTACCTATAACCTGGCAACCATGCGTCAGCGGGCCATCAGCCAGGAAAACCAGCGACTGATGACACAGGCCAGGGTGATCGGAAAAAATGTAGAACGGCAGCTTGAGGCAACCAGCCTGGCACTGAAAGGGGTGGTTGCCGATCTCCCCAGGCTGCATGGTTCTCAAAACCTTTCGCAGGCCAACAAACGTCTCAGTGTGCTGGCCGATGTCATGCCCGGTGTACGTACCCTGTTTTTTACCGATTCCAAAGGGACTATTCTTGCTGCCAACCGGCGGGAACTGATCGGGCGTAACGTTACAAACAGACAGTTTTTTGCTGAACCGCACCAACATCCCGATCCAGATACACTCTACATCTCTCCCCCCTTCAGATCAGTCCTGAATAGATATATTTTTGATCTCACCAAGATGATTCCCGGACCTGACGGAGCTTTCAACGGTATTGTTACTGCCGGTATTGATCCTGATTATTTTGAAACAATTCTGGAATCAACCCTCTATGCACCGGATATGTGCAACACCATTAACCATGGTGATGGCCTCTGTTTTATGACCATGCCGTATCTTGAGGGACAGTCTGGAAAAAATATGGCCGTCCCCGGCTCTTTTTTTTACCACCACAAAGCAAGTGGCAAACAGGAGAATATCTTCACAAACACTACCTGTGACACTGGCGCACAGTGCATGACAGCCCTGTTGACCTTGCAGCCTAAAGAGCTGAAGATGGATAAACCGCTGGTGATTCTCGTCAGCCGCAGCCAGGATGCAATCCTGGCCAGCTGGAAAAATGAGGCGATCTTTCAGGGACTGCTGTTTCTCACCACCTGTATCGGTAGTTCAGTCGGTCTGTTTCTGCTGCATAGACGCCAGGCGCTGTTTGAGCAGCAGGCGCAACGGGCTGAGGCGATGGTGCAGATCCGCTATGAACTACTGGAATATGCCACCATGCATACCGTTGATGAACTGCTGCAGTATGGCCTTGATGAGGTCTGCCGGATCAGCGACAGTCCGATCGGTTTCTATCATTTTGTTGACCCGGACCAGCAGACCCTGACCCTGCAGGCCTGGTCCACCCGCACCCTGCAGGAATTCTGCAAGGCTGAAGGGCACAAAATGCACTACGGTGTTGAACAGGCAGGAGTCTGGGCTGAGTGTATCCAGACCCGCGCACCGGCAATCCATAATGACTATGCCAGCCAGCCCGATAAAAAGGGGCTGCCACCCGGCCATGCGCCGGTAATTCGGGAACTGGTGGTTCCGGTGGTCCGGGATGAACGGATAGTGGCAGTTCTGGGGGTGGGGAACAAGCGAAGCGACTACACCTTGAAGGATGCCGAAGAGGTGCTGTATCTGGCCGATGTTACCTGGGAGATCATTGAAACCCGCCGGGCGCAACAAGAGCTGAAACAGGCCAACGAACTACTGGCTAATCAGGCCCGGATTGACTATCTGACCGGTATTTATAATCGTCGGATGTTTGATAATTTAATGACGGCCGAAATTGCCCGCTCCTGCCGTTACAACTCTTCGCTGTCATTGATTATGATGGATATTGATTACTTCAAGCGGGTTAACGACACCCTGGGACATGCAGCAGGGGACCATGTGCTGCAAAAGATTGCTGAGCTGATTTCAGGCAGGATCAGAGGGCATGACATCTTCAGCCGCTGGGGCGGTGAAGAGTTTGTTATCATGACTCCTAAAAATAGTGCATCCGGGGCAGCAGAACTGGCAGAAATTCTGCGAGAGGTGGTTGAACAATATGATTTTGGTAATAAACTCAAGATAACCATCAGCTTTGGGGTAACCCAGTACTGCTCTGGTGAACAACCTGAAGAGTTTACAGGGCGGGCTGATACCGCACTCTATCAGGCCAAACGTAATGGCAGGAACCGGGTGGAGGTTGCAGAACCGGTTGCTTTATCAAAAATCTGTGCTACAGAAGAATCAGTACCGCTACTGCACATGGAGGTTCGCTCATGAAACGTAGCTGCAGTACCATAGGATTCCTGTTGTTGCTGGTACTCTGTCTGTTGGGAGTTTCCCTTGCAACTGCCACTCCTGTTGCACCGCCAGTCACCAAACAGCTGATAGCCGCTATCCCCACCGACCTTGCCCCGTATTATTTCCGTGATCCTGCCACCGGCAAACCTGCCGGATTGGCTATAGATATTACCGATGCCCTGGCTCGTCATGCCGGATACACCGTTGAATACCGCTTTGCCAAGGCGTGGGATGAGGTGGACCAACTGGTGGCACGCTGTCAGGCCGACCTGATCCCGCTACGGGTAATCAATCCTGCAACAGAAAAACAGTTTGTCTTTACCGATGTTCTGGATGTTGCGCCGATCAACTATCTGGTCCGCGCTACTGACCATCGCACCATAGGCCTGACAGCCGGTAAACGGGTGGGGGTTATGAACAGGAGCACAGCCTTCAGCATGCTGCAAGGACGCTCTGATATTACGGTTATTCCCTATGAAAGTCTGCAGCATCTGCTGGTTGATCTGGTCTCCGGTCAACTTGACCTGGTGCTGACTTTCAGAAACACCATTATGCAGTTGGCAGAGAAAACCGGCCTGGAAAATCAGGTTCGGGTGATTGAGCCACCGGTATTGGAATCACGGCGCGCCCTGGCAGTGCACCGAAACAATCAGGCACTGCAGTTGCAACTAAACAATGCCATCAAGGCTTTCCATCAATCTCCGGAACATGTTGAAATTTATCAACGTTGGATGGGAAAACCCAAATCGTGGTGGACGGTGCAACGTGCAGTTCTGGTGGTGGGTGGCAGTGCCATCATGTTACTGGTAGGGGTGCTGCTCTGGCGATATTTGGGCATCCATAAGCTTAATCTGCAGTTGCAGGAGGCGAATTGGCGTCTCGAAACCGAGATTTATAAACACGCTCAGGCAGTACAACTAGTTAAAAAAAATGAGAAGTTCCAGAAAACCTTGATTGAAACCCTGCCCGACCTGGTCTGGATAAAGAATTCGGAAGGGGTCTATCTTGGCTGCAACCCACGTTTTGAAGATCTTTACGGGGCAAAAGAACCGGATATCATTGGTAAGACGGACTATGATTTTGTGGACAAGGAGCTGGCAGATTTCTTTCGCGCCAACGACAACAAGGCAGTAGAAGCAGGAAAACCAATGGTCAACGAGGAGTGGTTGACTTTTGCTACAACCGGCTATCATGGCCTGTTTGAGACCATCAAGACCCCCATGTTTGACAGTGACGGCGTACTGATTGGCGTCTTGGGGATAGCCCGCGATATTTCTGAACGGACCAGGGCTTATGAGCTGTTACGTCTGTCTGAAGAGAGGTTCTCAGCCGCTTTTTTATCTTCACCCGATGCGTTTAGCCTAAGTCGCTTGTGTGACTGCGTTTTTCTGGATATTAACGAGAGCTTCACCGAGCTACACGGCTACCGGTTGGAAGAAATAATCGGCAAATCTTCTCTGGAGTTGAACCTCTGGGTAAACCCGGCTGATCGGGAGTTGATGGTGCAACGGCTCAGGAATAATAATGTTGTTAGAGATCAGGAAGTACAATTCCGACATAAGAACGGCCAGATTCAGACTGGCCTGACGTCTTCGGCATTGATTGTTGTGCATGGTGAAGAATGCTTGCTTATGTTTGTTCGGGATATCACGAATCGAAAACAGGCTGAAGAACAGTTGCGTCTCTCTGAAGAAAAGTTCTCCAGTGCCTTCAAGGCCTCGCCAGACTCGGTCAATCTCAATCGGTTAACCGACGGCACCTATCTGGAGGTGAATGAAGGTTTTTGTGCAATTACAGGTTATTCTCAAGAAGAAGTGGTGGGAAAATCCTCCCTTGATCTGAATATCTGGGTCTTCCCTGAAGACCGCCAGCGGCTGATACAGGAGCTGAGACAACATGGTGTTGTCAAGAACCTGGAAACGCAGTTCAGATGCAAGGACGGTTCAATTATTACCGGTCAAATGTCGGCCTGTATCATTACGGTAAATGGCGAGCAGTGTCTGCTCAATATCACCCGTGACGTCAGTGAGCGGAAGCAGTATGAGGAAAAACTGAAACAGGCCCGCAGGGATGCAGATGCGGCCAATCGGGCAAAGAGTGAATTTCTGGCCAACATGAGTCACGAGATCCGTACCCCCATGAACGGTATCATCGGCATGGCGCAACTGCTGCAGTTTACCGAGCTCAGCCAGGAACAGCAGGAATATCTACAGTGCCTGGAGAGCTCTACAAAAAATCTGCTGACCCTTTTAAACGATATTCTTGATCTGTCCAAGATCGAGTCCGGCAAGATCGAGTTGGAGCAGATGCTTTTCTCACTTCGTCAGAGTATTCAGGATGTGGTAACCACCCAGATCTCCCTGATCCGTCAAAAACAGCTGCAACTGACCACTGATCTGCCTGATGAGCTTCCTGAGCTGCTCTATGGTGATCCGTTGCGGGTGAAGCAGATTCTGCTCAACCTGCTGGGCAATGCCATTAAATTTACCGAAACCGGCCGCATCACCATAGCAATCAGGATTACCGGGTGCCAGGATAACAGCCTCACGCTCTGTCTGTCGGTGAGCGATACCGGAATCGGTATGACCCAAGAGGAACTGTCACGTATCTTCTCCCCCTTTGAGCAGGCTGATAACTCCACAACCCGTAAGTATGGTGGCACCGGATTGGGTCTGGCCATCTGTCGTCGTCTGGTAGAACTGATGGGGGGCAGGATCTGGGCTGTGTCAGAACCGGCTAAAGGCAGCTGCTTCTCTGTTGAACTACCGTTTGTTGTGCATGAACAGCAGCAAACAGTGCAGACAGATACCGGTAGACAGGCAATAACTACCAGCTCCCGATGCCTGAAACTACTGCTTGCAGAGGACAATGAGTTAAACGCCAGGACTATTTCCGCCATGCTTAAAATGTTGGGCCATCAGGTTGATCTGGTTGTTAACGGCAAACAAGTCTTGGATATTTTAGATAAAAACAGCTATGACGGCATCCTGATGGATATTTCAATGCCGCAGATGGGGGGAGATGAAGCGGCCCGCATCATACGTGAAACCGAACAGCAGACCGGAAAACATATTCCAATCATCGCCTTGACTGCCCATGCCTTGCGAGGTAGTCGGGAGCAGTTCCTGAATAAGGGCTTTGACGGCTATGTTTCTAAACCGGTTGACATCCACGACCTGGCAGCAGAGTTGAAACGGGTGACCTGAGAACACCCCTCCCTGAACTTCTGTACTATCTCCCCTGTCTTTTCTGCATTAATCACTGTTTTCCCGGCTGCCAGGTTGTGCTTTGACGATCCTGTGCTATGCTTGTTCCCGTTTAAACGGTATACAAATGAGAGGCGATGGCCATGAAAAAGCCTGGACTTGCAACACTGGTGATGATTGGCATGGCAGCCGGTATTCTGGCTGGTTGGCTGTTTTCCGGCAATCAGGCCTTTATCGCGCTGATTGAACCACTGGGAACCGTTTTTGTGCGGATGTTCAAGATGGTTATGGTGCCGATTGTGGTGGCAAGTCTGGTGGTTGGCGTGGCCGGGAGCGGTGCTGCCCATAGTTTTGGACGCCTTGGATTAAAGACGATCATCTACTTTGAGGTGCTGACAACAGCGGCCATCATTATCGGCCTCTTGGCTGCCAATATCATCCGTCCCGGAGTGGGGGTGGCGTTGCCGACAGGGGGACCGCAGGTCGCTTCCGTGTTTGCAGGGAAAGCCCATTCCCATACCCTGGCTGAGACCCTGATCAGTATTGTTCCCACCAATGTTATCGATTCTCTGGCCAAGGCGGATATGCTGGCTGTGATCTTTTTCTCGGTTATGTTTGGTCTGGCCCTGTCTGCGGTGGGAGAAAAAGCAGGTCCGGTGCTGGAGCTGTTTCGAGGGTTTGCAGAGGTTATGTTTAAAGTGACCAACATGGTGATGCGATTTGCACCGGTGGGGGTGTTTGCCATGATCGCCCTGACGGTGTCAAAATTCGGTATCCAGACCATGCTGCCGTTACTTGAGCTGGCGGTAACCGTGTATGGCGCCATGCTGCTGTTTGTCGTTCTGGTAATCGGTCTGGTCTGTCGCTGGTTGGGAGTCGGTCTGATGGCGTTGTTGAGGTCGATCCGGGAAGAGATACTGCTGGCTTTTTCCACTGCCAGTAGCGAGACCGTGTTGCCCACCATCATTGCCAAGGCAGGAAAGTGCGGCGCTCCTCCCTATATCGCCTCGTTTGTTATCCCCACCGGTTACACCTTTAATCTGGACGGCAGCACCCTCTATCAGGCCCTGGCCGCCCTGTTTATTGCCCAGATGTACGGGATACCGTTGACCCTCTTCCAACAGCTCATGCTGGTATTGACCCTGATGCTGACCTCCAAGGGGATTGCCGGGGTGCCGGGTGCTTCGATGGTTGTACTGACTGCAACCCTGGGATCGGTGGGGTTGCCTATTGAAGGAATCAGCATTATTCTGGGCATTGACCGGATTCTGGATATGGGGCGGACGGTGGTGAATGTGGTGGGTAATTATGTGGCAGCTCTGGCTGTGTCAAAGCTGGAGGGTGAGTTTGATCATGCCCAGGCAGAGCAGTTTTTGAAGGGGTAAACTCCTCTGCCATCGGGATGTTTGATGACGGGAAGCCTGTTGATAGTGTACATGGTTTAATGGTGGTATTACATTCTTGTGGTTAATTTCACTTTGTCAGATTAAAAACAGTAGACCTAAACCCCCTCAATCCCCCTTACATAAGGGGGAGGTTTTAAGGCTCTCCCCTTATGTAAGGGGAGCGGGGAGGGGTTAAGGTTTCAACGCGATGCTAATGAACTAACGAGGTTATTTGATGGCTGATAGTAAGTATAGGATGTGTTGTTTGCCGTTTCTGACACTTCTGGTGCTGCTGTTTCTTACCGCCTGCAGTAGTTTGCCCCAGAAGAGTTCGACTTTTAATCTTACCCTGACGCATCTGAATGATACCCATTCCCATTTGGAGCCTGAGCCGGTTAATCTCACCATCAATGGAGAAGATACTACGGTCTGGCTGGGCGGTTTTGCCCGGCTGAAGACCGTTGTTGACCAGATGCGTGCTGAAGACCCTGATCTGCTGCTGCTGCATGGCGGCGATGCCCTGCAGGGGACGCTCTATTTTACTTTGTTTAACGGGACGGTAGAGTTTGATTTTTTAAATATGCTGGGTGTTGATGCCATGACCTTCGGCAACCATGAATTTGATCGCGGTACAGCCCCTATACCTGGCTGGATCAAGCGTAGCCGGTTTCCCTGGCTCTCGGCAAATATAGACTTTTCAGCAGAGCCAACCATTCAGCCACTGGTCAAGCCGTACCTGATCAAATTGATCAAGGGGGAACAGGTGGCTATTATCGGTCTGACCACCGAGACGACTCCCCTCTCTACCCTTGATGTGGGTAAAACGGTTTTCAAGGATGCCGTAACAAGTACCCGACAGCAGGTTGCAGATCTGACCGCACTGGGTGTCAACAAGATTATCCTGCTTTCGCATCTTGGATATCAGCGGGATATGCAACTGGCAGCTCAGGTCAGCGGAGTTGATATTATCGTTGGTGGTCATAGCCATAGCCTGTTGGGGGATGAACAACGGCTTGACCGGATCGGACTGACAGCAGCAGGATCGTATCCTACGGAACTGAAAGCGCCGGATGGCAAACCAGTGCTGGTGCTGCAGGCCTGGCAATGGGGACATCTGTTGGGCAGGTTACAGGTTCGTTTTACCTTTGATGGTGAAGTAACCAGCTATACCGGTGGGGCATGTATCCCGGTTGGTGACGGTTTTACCCAAAATGGGGTGTTGGTGCCGTCTGACAGCCCGACATATCAGGGTATTCGTACGGTGCTTGACAAAACCGGCACAGCCCGGATAGTTGCTGAAGATCCGATTGTCGCAGCAGCCCTGGCACCCTATACGATTCAGCTGGAGCAGTTTCGTAAGGACAGTGTGGCGGTAGCTGCCAATGACCTGACGGTTGGTCTGAATAGCGGGCCCGGTCCGCTGGGGGCCGATTCCATGCTGGCTGCGGTACCCAAGGCGCAGCTGGCGATTCTTAATTATGGCGGAGTACGCAAGGGCTTTGCAGCCGGGACGATATCCGTCGGTGATCTGCTGGAAGTAATGCCATTTGGTAACATTCTGGTGCTGGTTGATCTAAGCGGTGCAGAGTTGAAGCAGGCCCTGGAAGAGGATATCGATTTTCTGATCGCCAAATTCGGCAAGGAACAAAAAGTCATGCCGTATCTTGCTGGTGCCAGCATGACGGTCAGCCTGTCTGCAGCAAAAGGATCACGCATAGTCTCCCTCAGTATTAAAGATGCTCACGGTACGTACCAACCGGTGCAGCCTGGAACGGTCTACCGCACGGTGACCAATGCCTTTGTGGCTGGTGGCGGGGATGGCTTCACCAGTATTAAAAAAGCCTCTGGATTTCGTACTGATACCGGCATTATTGATAGTGATGCCTTCAGGGAGTATTTAAAGAGGTTGGGGACGGTGGCCAATCCGACTGAACAGCGGATTATTATGCTGCAAACCGGACAGGAGCTGGCATGGCTCAGCCAGGGTGTTGCAGATGGTTATCCGCATTCAGGGACTCGGAACTTACCAATATACTGTTTTACATCTCGTCTTCAGGCCGTCTTTACCACCCCTTCAATCACAAAATCCTCAACGTAGCCCTGCTACGTCTGCGGTTTTGTTCAGCCAGGGACGGCAAATTCGACCTGAATCTGAGCGTAAAACTAAATTCCGGGTCCCTTAGCAAAACTGATTGAGAGGAGACGTTATAACCTTCCAGAAGAGAATGAAGACCTGAACTGCAGATTGTTATCTGCCCGGCTGTAATACTAACTACACCATACCATTAACAGGAGAGATTGCTATGCCAAGATTGTTCGCCGTATCTATCGCTTTATTTGCCCTTATGTTTGTTGCCGGATGTGGTTCAACACAGGATGTGAGTACGCCAACCGGCCTGACGGTTACCGCTACGGCACCGATTACACTGAGCTGGAACGCCTCTCCCGGGGCGTCAAGCTATGTTGTGTATCGTGGTGCAGCAACTGGAATCTCTGCAAAATTACTGTTAGGCAAGGGGATTACGACAACCACTTTCTCCGATGCTACGGCCATAGCAGGTACAACCTACTATTATCAGGTGACAGCATTAAATGATAATGGCCAGTCAAGCCCCTCAGCTGATGTTTCAGCTGTCGGAACCTTTACCCTGGCAGCTCTTCAAAATATACTCGCCTGGGATGTGGTTTTAAATGCAGTCAGCTACAATGCGTACCGAAGCACCGCTTCTGATATGAGCGGTAAGACACAGGTGGCAACTGGTCTGACCACACAAACCTATACAGATACTACCGTTACAACAGGTAAAACCTACTACTATCAAATAGCAGCTGTTAATGCCAGCAGCGTTGAATTTGTCCTTTCCAACATACTGACGGTAACCTATTAATCTTAGGGATGCAGAACGTGCCAATGTACCAATTCAATGTAGGGGCGAACGGCGTTCGCCCTGTAGCCAGTAGCGGATAATATTGAAGATTTCAGCAAGGGCGCATGCCATGCGCCCCTACAAAAAACGGTGTATTTGCAATTACCAGATCCAATAAAACGGCAAATCCTCCCTTCCCCCCTTTCAGAAGGGGGGGAAGACCTCTCTCCTTGTAAAGGGGGGAGTGAAGGGGATTTAATCAAGGTAGAAATATGCACCGCTGCTTTCAAGCTGCCCCAAAGGAGTTATACCTATGCAAAACCCTTACACTGTTTCAACGTATCTGCTGCAGCGCCTTAAAGAGGTTGGAGTACAGCATCTGTTTGGCGTGCCGGGAGATTATGTGCTTGATTTTCTTGATCAGGTGGTAACCAGCCCAATCGACTGGGTGGGTACCTGCAATGAGCTGAATGCCGGGTATGCTGCCGATGGGTATGCCCGACTGAATGGTGTGGGGGCGGCGGTGGTTACTTACGGCGTTGGCGGTTTCAGTATTCTGAACGCCGTTGCAGGTGCCTATGCCGAAGGGGTGCCGCTGGTGCTGATCAGTGGTGCGCCACCGGCGAAACGGAGGGATGCAGGGGCGCTGGTCCATCATCTGGTTATCGATTACTACCGGCAACTGGAGATCTATCGCAAGGTGACGGTGGATGCTGCACTGCTGACCGATGCTGATACCGCCCCGGCAGTGATTGACCGGGTTTTGGCCAGTTGTCTCAGCCGCAAGCTGCCGGTCTATCTTGAACTACCTGCTGATCTGGCATGGGCCCCCTGTTTGCCTCCTGCAGAACCGTTGGCTCTGGTTACCAAAATCTCTAACCCTGAAAGTCTGTGTGATTGTGCGGATGAAATTGCTGAACTGCTCAACAAGGCCGCTCATCCGGCCATTCTGGCCGGTATTGAGGTAGCCAGATTCGGTCTGGGGCCTGATCTCCTCAAGCTGGTTGAACATGCCGAGCTGCCCTTTGCCACCATGCTGAGCAGCAAATGCGTCCTGCCGGAGTTACATCCGCAGTTTATCGGTCTCTACCAGGGAGGCTGGAGCAGGCAGGCGGTGCGCCAACAGGTGGAATCCTCTGACTGCCTGCTGTCGCTGGGGGCCTGGATGACCGATTTGGATACCGGTATTTTCAGCGTTAATCTCAACCATCATCGGGTCATACAGGCTACCGGCGATACGGTGCGTGTCGGCAGCCATTACTACCATAACGTTGTGCTGGGTGAGCTGATACGTGAGCTGACTCCGCGCCTGCGTTGCCGTTCCTACCTTGAGACGCATCCTGTTCAGCCCTGTGCCCCTTTAACTCCTTTTGAGCCGGATGAAACGGTGCCGCTTACGGCTGCCAGGACATACAAAGCGCTGGAGGGATTCCTTGACGACCGGATGATCCTGCTGGCCGAGCCGGGAGACTCCTTTTGCGCTGCCCCCGAGTTCATCATTGATGAGGCGGAAAACTTTGTGGTTCAGGCCTACTATTCATCTATCGGCTACTGCACCCCGGCTGCCCTGGGGGTTGGGCTGGCGCGGCCCAATAAGCGACCGGTGGTGCTGACCGGTGATGGAGCCTTCCAGATGACCGCCCAAGAGGTGTCCACTCTGCTGCGTTGTAACTGTCCGGCTGTTATCCTGCTGATCAACAACGATGGCTATCTGGTGGAGCGGATGCTGCATGACGATGGTCCGTATAATGACATTCAGATGTGGCGCTATGCCGGTCTTCCGGCGGTGTTCAGCACAGATGACCAGGGGATCGGCCTGCAGGTCACGACTGAGGGAGAGCTGCAGCGGGCACTGGCAACAGCAGCGCAAAATCCTGACAAACTGGTGCTGATCGAGATCTGTCTGGATAAGCTGGACTGCTGCGAAGGGCTGCAACGCCTGGGCGCAACGTTCCGCAAGGGGTAGGCATGAGCAGTCCCAAGATCAAGCTTCTGTATGATGTGGACGAGCGTGCCCCGTTATGGCTTGCCCTGTTGATGGCGGTTCAGCATGTGATGCTGATCTATAGCGAGATTGTTATTTTTCCGGTCATTATCGGGAAGAAGGCCGGCGCTCCGCTGGAGCATATCCTGTTTGCCTCCTTTGCCGCAGCGCTGGCAGCAGGTCTTGCCACATTATTACAGGTGATGCGTGTCGGACAGCTGGGCACCGGCTATATCCTTTTCATGGGGAGTTCGGCTGCCTACCTGACCGGCTGCATTGATGTGGTAACCATTGGTGGCTTTGCCCTGCTGGCCAGTTTAAGCATACTGGTTGCACCGATTGAGATCCTGCTGGCATATTTTTTACGCCACCTTCGCCATATTTTTACGCCGGTCGTTGGCGGTGTAATTCTACTGCTGGTGGTAATCAGCTTGATATCAATAAGTTTTCATGAGTGGATGGGCGAAGAGGGGACGCAGCTCTACGGATCATGGCAATTTTTTGTAGTCGGCCTGGTAACCATGTCTGCGCTTTTGGGGCTTGCCATGTTTGGTAAACGTACCCTGCGGCTGTGGTGTCCGATACTTGGCATGTCTGCCGGTCTGCTGACTTCGTGGGCTCTTGGCATTCTTGATCTCAATGAGGCGTTACGCTATCCCTGGATCGGCTGGTTTGCCGGAAGCTGGCCCGGCATCGATCTTAATCTGAAACCTGAGTATCTTCCGCTTTTTATTACACTTGCCTTGTTAACCTTGATCAACGGCGTGCAGGCCATAGGCAATAGTATGGCTATCCAGCGCATATCTCACCGCAACGGTCGTCAGGTAGATTACGGGGTTGTGCAGGGCACCATGTATGCCGATGCCTGCGGTAATATTCTATCAGGGCTACTTGGCACCGTTCCCAATGAAACCTACTCTGAAAACATCTCGATCATCCGCATAACCGGTGTTGCAAGCCGACTGGTGGGAATCTGCGGGGCGGTTATTCTGATCCTGCTTCCTTTTTCTCCCAAGATCAGCATGATCATGGTGCATCTGCCGATGCCGGTCTATGGCGGCTTTTTGATGGGCTTGGCAGCCATGATGTTTCCTGCCGGGCTTGAGCTGGTTTTTGCCCATGGGATAACGCACCAGACCGGTCTGCTGGTGGGGGTTTCTCTTTGTGTCGGTATGCTGGCAGAAACCGGCAGATTCTTTCCCAAAGTTTTCCCCTCATCAATCAACATCTTTCTTGATAACAGTGTGGCGGCCGGTGGTCTTGTTGCGGTTGTGCTTAGTCTGCTGTTCAGGCTCTCAATGAAATCAGGGTATTGTTTTACGTTACCGGTTCATACGGAGCAACTCCCCCATTTGTTGCAAAATCTGCAGCTTGCGGGCGATGATCTTGACATTGATCAACGGCAGCAATTTCATCTGCAACTGGTTTGCGAAGAACTGTTTGTGCATATTGCTAAAAATGAACAGACCTTTGAGGAACCGATTGATCTGAAACTGAAAGTCATCACTCACGAAGAAGAGCTTGTGGTTGAGATTATCTACGGACGGAGTGTCGATGATATCGGTTCGGCTACCTTTGCCAACAATCCCATGACAGCTGAAGATCAGGAGATTGCAATGATCGGGATTGCCTTGGTCCGGCAGCTTG
>Ga0209800_10003013_pt1 | contig 14018 bp, 16 predicted proteins | sample Higcelweek8metaG_FD_187174 | JGI IMG/M metagenome (GOLD analysis project Ga0209800, IMG submission 187174) | Freshwater pond sediment microbial communities from the University of Edinburgh, under environmental carbon perturbations - High... | ecosystem: Environmental > Aquatic > Freshwater >...
CCTCACTTGTGCTTGCATATCCATCATCAGTTTTACCCCACCAGTTCCATTTGGGAATCCGGGGAAATTATCAACTGTTGTTGTGATCGTTAATTGGCCTCCGGGTTGATTTCCCCCCAAAACCACTGTTTTTAAATCAGCTCGAATGTTATATATCGCCGCCGTCAATCCAGCTGGCCCCGAGCCAATGATTACTGTGTCAAATATTTGATTCATAAAGCTATTGTACCAAAACAACTTCATCCCTTGCCCTGTCAAGGGAAAGGGTAGGGTTAGGGTTTATAATGATTTAATGAACCTTTCTTCTCGAAAAGTTATCCAATTTATTTTCAAACTTGCTTCCGATAAGCGACCTCTCTTTTTTTGGATGTTTGTTCGTTTTGTCTCGGCCATTTTGCCCCTAATCACCATTTATCTTTTCTCAGAAATTGTCAAATTACTGGAAGAAAGTGCCTCTCTCAACTCCGTCATTTCCATGGTTATTATCATTTTTATCGTCAGAATTCTTGACAACTATCTTCGTCTAAAATCCATCACCAAACTCGAGGAAGTAATTAGCAACATCGGCTTTGACATCCACAACTTTTTCCTAAGTGAATTAAAAACCGAATCAAAAACCGAGCGTGCCGCCACCGTTCAAGCCATTCGCAATTTTTCCGACGCCTCCACCTTGACTCTCAATTTAATCAAACAGCCTGGCATCGATTCAATTGTTTCTCTTGTTCTGATCCCTGCCATTATCTTTTTTGTTGACTTCAAAGTCTTCGTTATCACCATCGCCTCCATGATTATCTATTTTTTTATCGATGCTTTTACAACTCAAAAATATTCCCATCTTAAGGATATCTTGAACACCAAAACTGAAATTTATTACGCCAAACTCCAGGAAAGTAACGACTTTGACCTTGAGCAAACCGCCTGGTGTCGCCACTTTAGTCGCATTACCCACTGGGGTTTTACCGAATGGTTTACTCTTCAGAACACCGCCGTCTTTTTCTACAGCCTCACTCTTTTGTACCTGATATCCCAAGTAACCACTGGACAAAAACCGATTTCCGATGTGGTTTTATTAATGGGCTATAGCACTCAAACCCAAACTCTTCTCAATTCTTTTTCCCAAATCAAGGACAGCTTTGCCGATATGTTTGTCGGTCTTCAGCATCTCGCCAAGAACGGTTCTGTCTCCGTCATCGACCTCGACGATTTAATATAATAGGCAATGCCCGAATTACCCGAAGTTGAAGTCGTCAAACTTTTCTTAGAAAACAAACTTCTCAACAAAAAAATTTCCACAATCCAAATCCTAAATTCCAAATCTTTTATTGGCGATCCGGAAAAAATAATTAATCAGCAAATTGTTAAATTCACCCGTCTTGGCAAGCAACTTTCCATCCATCTTTCCAATAATCTTATTCTCCTTGTCCATCTCAAAATGACCGGCCAGCTAATTTTGGGCGACACCATGCTTGGCCACCCAACCAAGTTTGACACGTATCCCAACAAATCTACTCGCCTCATTTTTCATTTCTCCCCCTCTTGTCAAAGAGGGGGCCGGGGGGAGATTGTTTTCTTCAACGACCAACGCAAATTCGGTTGGATTAAACTTATAACCAACGCTGAGCTTGCGCAAGCACAATCTAACCTCGGTCTCGACATTTTTGACCCAAATTTTTCTTTTGACTATTTTTTTCTAAAGCTCCAAAGCACTAAAGCTCTAATTAAAGCAGTCTTATTAAACCAAAACTTCTTCGCCGGTATCGGCAATATCTATGCCAACGATGCCCTGTTTTTGGCCAAAATTCACCCCTCTACTCCATCAAACAGAGTCCAAAGAACAAAAGCACTAAAGCTCTATCGTTCTCTAATTTCTATCATGCGCCAATCAGTCGAAGCTGGTGGTTCAACTATGAAAGATAACAAGTACGTCCGCCCCGATGGTTCGTATGGCCAAAACCAATTCTTCTTTCGGGTTTATCAACGGACTGGTGAGCCTTGTCTAGTTTGCGGAACCCCAATCAACAAGCTAAAAATCGGTGGTCGTGGAACTTTCTTCTGTCCTAAGTGCCAAAAACCCATCCGGCCATAATATACTCTTTAATGCCCAAAGTATTTTTATTCGATATTGGCAATGTTCTCTGGCAATACCAAGAGTCTCTCGATCGCTTGTATACAAGCTGGGCTTTAATCTGCAATCTAACAACCGACGAATTTCGCCAAAAGTACAAAAGTTATTATAAGTATCTCGAAACCAACGAAAAATCATTTTCCGACTTTATTAATTTTTTAGGTCACTCGGACACCTCTCCTTTTATTTCCGCTCTCGAATTAATATACACTCCGGACAATTTTACTCAAAATCTCAACCAGCCCCTTTTAAATTTAATTACCAATCTCCGGTCAATTACCAAAGTCGGTTATTTAAGTAATGCCGAAAACTTTTTTTATCCCTATGTCCAACAACAATTCAATCCATATTTTGATTTTGGTTACAGCAGTTGGCAATTAGGTCTCGACAAACCCGACCCGGCTATTTATCTCAAAACTTTAGAGCTTCAGCACTTAAAACCAGATGATGTTATTTTCATCGACGATACTCAAAAAAATATCGATTCCGCGAAGGCTTTGGGTATAAAAAGCATATTATTCCAAAACAATCAGCAACTATTATCTGAATTGTATAAAATTCAAATTTAATTTTTAACCCACTAACTCCCTAATCATCTTATAGTCTGCCCTTTTTTGAGTCAGTTTATTGATTCTATTTTCTCCGACCCAACATAATTTACTAATCGTTTGTACCACTGCCTCAGTTTTAATATTTTCCTCGTCGTCTATGCCAAGTGGACTTGTTTCTTGATAGCCACTTATCAAATCTGAATAATGCCTTCGAGCATAGGTATAAAAATGAGCTAAATCATGAAAAGGGCTGGTTGACCTTATATCTCCCAGATCAATAATTCCACTAAATTTACCATCGTGAGAAAAAATATGATTCAAATCAAAGTCACCATGTGCCAAATTGCCTTGTTCTCGATATTGAAGCAATATCCCGGCTCTTTCCTGGACATATTTAACAGTTCTTTCTGCTAAATTTTTATCAAATAAACCAAAACCTATCAATTTTGCCATTTTTTCATCCATATCATCCAAAATAAAGTCGTTGTAATCAAACCCTCTCGCTTTTAGCTCATGAATTCCCGGATCATCATTTATCCAACCAATTCCATTAACTTGGATGCCATTGATCAGTGCTAAATTTCTCCCAGCTTCTCTAATTGTTTCGGTAGATACAACTTCTTCATTTATAGGTTTACCCATAATTTCCGTCGTTATCATTATTGATCTTTTCAAACTCGGATTCATTTCCTCGAAACCGACAACCTCGGGAACTAGCACTCCATTTTCTCTACAGATACGATGGGCTTCGGCTTCCGGCCACAAAGATGAACCTTCCGGGCCCACCCGAAGATATAGTATTTTAGAGTCCTTTTCCATTCTATAAACCTCAGTCGACACCCCATTTTCAGCTCTACTTAATATATATCCACTAAAATCCGGAATTACAATCGCTTTTTCAACAATCTCGGCTCCAAACCCCACCCTCCGGGTCATTTTACCAATCCCATCGGCATATACCAAGTCAGTGGTTTTTTACACAACGGACAGGTCACTGGGGGAGTCTTGCCCTTGTGAATATACCCGCAGTTTACGCATTTCCACTCCAACTCAATATCACTATCATACAGTGATTTGTTTTCTAGTTTTGCCGAAATTATTATGTATCTTTCTTCATGATGTTCTTCAACTGCTTTTAGTTCACGGAATAATCTTTCCGGTTCGGTTGCTCCTTCTTCTTTAGCCATTTGCTCAAAATCGGGGTACATTGTTGTCCATTCATATTTTTCACCCTCGGCTGCCATTTTCAAGTTCTCCACTGTTGATTTGGAAAACGGAGCAATTTCCAGCCCACCCTCAACTTTCACTGACCCTTCAATCATTTCAAATAATTCTTCTGCGTGAACCCGCTCATTATCAGCTGTTTCCTCAAACACTCTGGCAATCCATTCCAAATTTTCCTTTCTCGCCATTTTGGCAAAAGTCGCGTATTTATTTCTCGCCTGCGATTCTCCAGCAAAAGCCTTCAATAAATTTTCTTGTGTGGTGGATGTGTTCATAATCTATTCTAACACTCGCAGTTACCTGCCCTGTCAAGGGAAGGTGGTCCCGCTTTGCGGGGCCGGAAGGGTTTGATACAATGAGTTATGAACAAATTTCTCGACTTCCTTCGTGAACAAGGTGTAGTAGGTTTAGCTGTTGGTTTTATTCTTGGCGGAGCCGTCTCCAAACTAGTCTCATCCCTCGTTTCTGATATTATCAATCCTCTCTTAGGTGTCGTCCTTGGTTTTGCCGACAATTTCAAAGATTCTTTTCTGGCAATTGGCCCCGCCAAAATTATGTGGGGTAATTTTCTTAATGTTGCTATCGACTTTATAATTATCTCCTTAGTTGTCTACTTCGGAGTCAAAATTCTTGGCCTCGACAAGCTAGACAAGAAAAAAGCATGAACTGCGAATGTCATTGTAATGGTAAATGTAAACTCCTAGGCGGTCTTGAGCAAAAAATCATGGATGTTCTATGGAAATCCTCTGAAGCTCTCAAACCTGCCGATGTTCTGTCTCAAATAAAAGGGGAGTACGCCTACACCACCATCATGACCGTGTTAAAACGTATGGCCGACAAAAAACTTGTTTCTAGAAAGTTAAAAGGCAACACTTATCTTTACACTCCCGCCAAAAATCGAGCCGATTTTGCCACCGAATGTCTAGATGATCTTTTTGCCCGCCTTTTCGATTCGTACGGCGAATTCACTGTCTCTTCTTTCAAAAAAATCGCCTCCTCCCTCGGCCACAAAATCTAAACTTACCTCATCTTTACCAACTCTTTTTTAATCGATTCAATCATATCTTGATATACCTTAATTTGAACTAGTCCGTACTCATCACCATATCTGCTTCCACCCTTTGTCTCTGACCAATCTTTGGTCAGTTGCGACAACTTCGCTTCATATTTTTTCAAATCTTCTTCTAATTTTTGCTTTCTTTCTTCCACGATACATTTTAACTTATAATTTTTGGGCCTGCCCTGTCAAGGGAAGGTGGTCCCGCAGTTGCGGGACCGGAAGGGTTTGTTCTCATTGACTTTCTCCCCTCTTATACTACACTTGTAGTATGAAATCTTGTACCCTGTCTGTATCGGGCACTCATTGTCGTTCGTGTGAACTTCTCATCGAACAGGGGATATCCAAGCTTCCTGGCGTTGCCTCTGTTTCCGCCTCAACCTCCGACAAAAAAGTCGTCATCAACTATTCAAAAAATAAACCCGAAATTTCTGAGTTAAATAAATTATTTAAAGAAAATAATTATGTCTTTTCAGGCGAGGATCCTATCGTTCACATTTCTCAGTTTACTGATTACATAAAAATTTTTATCGTATCAATTTTTATTATCCTCACTTTTTATATAATCCAAAAAACAAGTCTCTTTTCTTTTTTCAATGTCTCTACCGACTCGGGTACCCCAGCCTTTTTCATCTTTGGTTTACTTGCCGGTTTTAGTACTTGTGCCGCTTTAGTTGGTGGAATCGTTTTGGGTTTATCTAAGAAGGGGATTTCCACTGTTCTGTCTTTTAATCTCGGCCGATTAATCATATTTACCATATTAGGCGCAATATTAGGCTATTTTGGCAGTTTCTTCCGATTATCAATCACCGCCGGTGCCATTATCACGATTTTAGTTTCAGTTGTCATGATCGTTACTGCCCTTCAAATGCTAAACCTGAAATTTTTAAGTTTTATAAACTTTTCATTACCCAAATCAATTACCTCCAAAATTGCTTTTTCGTCATCCGCCCCTTCATTTATTTTAGGTGGTCTAACTTTTCTTCTACCTTGTGGCTTCACTCTTACCGCCCAATCACTCGCCCTTGCTTCTGGTAATTGGTTATCAGGTGCTCTTACCATGATGTTTTTTGCCCTGGGTACTTTTATCCCATTGATGATTATCGGAATTTCCGGTGCCAAAATCCAATCCAATCCCACCAAAGCCAAATTCTTTTCTCAAGTCGCCGGAATTTTAATTCTCGTTTTTGCCATTTATAATATAAATTCTCAGTTTACCGTTCTCGGTTTTTCAGATTTAAAATCTAACGTTCCAAAGGACCAAAGTTCTAAAGCTCTCATCACCGATGGTACTCAAGTTCTCAAAATGGACGCTTCCGCCTCTGGTTATTCACCAAATTCTTTCACTATAAAAGCTGGCCAACCGGTTCGCTGGGAAATTACTGATCGAGGCACTTCCGGTTGTACCAATGCTGTTATCGCCAGGTCTTTATTTGCCGGACCCATTAATCTTGTTCCCGGCACCACTTCCGTCAAAGAATTTACCGCTCCCACTACCCCCGGCACTTATCGTTTTTCCTGTTGGATGGGCATGATTTCTGGAACAATCACGGTAGTAAATTAATCAATTGACACTTCGGGTTATATTCGGTACTATTTTTTGTGGACACGGATAATTATTGGAAAATTGTTTATTACGGCGACGGTCGTGGAAAAGAGCCCGTATACGAATTTATAGAATCCCTAAACCCTCAAGCTCAGGCAAAGCTATCAAACACCTTTGATCTTTTGAGTCAATTCGGAATCAGTCTTGGACACCCTCATATCAAAAAAGTAACTGGAACTGACCTCTGGGAACTAAGGATTTTGGGCAACGATAACATTCGCATTTTTTATATAACTACCACCGGCAAGCGGTTCTTGTTACTTCATGGCTTTATTAAAAAAACTCAAAAAACAGACAAAAAAGAGCTAAAAATTGCCATATCTAGGCTAAAAGATTATCGTTTTCATAATACTTGAAATATAGCAAATTTGTGATATTATATCTATATGGATTGGCAAACACACAAAAAATTATTACTAAAAAACCCAAAGTTTAAAAGAGCACTTAAGGAATCCGAGGTTGAATTTCAAATAGCCAAATCTGTTATCGAAGCTCGAATAAAAAAAGGTCTTACCCAGAAGGAGTTAGCCAAAAAACTCGACACCAGGCAGTCGGCCATCTCTCGTTTGGAAAATGTTAAAACCATTCCCTCAATCTCATTTCTAAAAAAACTCGCCGTCGCCACTGGTAGCAAGTTAACAGTCAGCTTAACAAATTAGTCGGCTATCTCGACGATTCCATGGCTGTATTCCAAAAATTGGATATTGCAATCTAAAAGAAGTACTACTACACTTGTAGTACATGCCTAATCTACAGATCACCAAACTCAGCATTTTCGGAATGCACTGTACTTCCTGTTCGCTTTTACTCAAAAAAACTCTCGAATCTCAAAAAGGAGTTCTCGAGGCCAATGTTAACTATGCTACTGGCAAAGCCACAGTAAAATACGATCCTAATGTAATTGATACTGACAAGTTGATAATAGAAATCTCAAAAACTGGTTACAGTGCCTCCGTCGCTAGTTCCGACGCCAAAGAGGAAATAGTAAAACGCCAACAAGAAATCAAATATTGGACAAAAAAAACCATCGGATCAGCTATTCTTTCCCTACCCTTGGTTTTGTTTATGATCTACGATTTCTTTCCTCTTCTTCCTTTTTATAAAAATATTATGCCAATTTCGGGGTTAGTTGCTCTCATAGTTTCTTCTGTTGTTCTCTTTGGTTTTGGTCGCAATTTTTTCCAAGGAGCCTTTACCGCCCTCAAAGTCAAATCCTTTAGCATGGATAGTTTAATTGCTCTTGGGACCTCGTCCGCCTATTTTTTTAGTCTCTATATTTACCTCAAGTTTTATCAGGAAACTGGTAGTTTTTTTGGTCTCAACAACATGGGAATTCCCGGTCTTTATTTTGAAGTTGCCGCATTCTTAGTTACTTTCGTCACTTTGGGAAAACTCCTCGAGGCTCGTGCCAAAGGTAAAACCAGTGAGGCACTCGACAAATTAGTTCAGTTTAAACCGGCCACCGCTAATTTACTAAAAAATAAGAAAATTATTTCTGTTTCTGTTGATGCTCTAAAAGTTGGCGACCTTGTCTTAGTCAAATCTGGTGAACAAATTAGTATCGATGGTGTTGTCGTTGATGGCAATAGCTCCGTTGACGAATCACTTCTTACTGGCGAAAGTCTACCTGTCGAAAAATTAATTAATTCCAAAGTTTACGCTGGTACTCTCAATCAATCCGGAAGCTTAACTGTTAAAGTCACCAAGCTTTCTACCAACACCACTTTTTCTCAAATTATCAAATTGCTCGATGAGGCTCAAAGTTCTCGTGCTCCAATTCAAGATCTGGCCGACAAAATCTCCGCCTATTTCGTTCCTGCCATTATTATTATCGCCTTAATTACCTTAGTATCAACCAATTCGCTTTTAGCCTTTATTTCAGTTCTAGTCATCGCTTGTCCTTGTGCTCTTGGCCTTGCCACCCCCACCGCCATTATGGTCGCTACAGGTCTGGCTGCCAAATTTGGTATCTTGTTCAAAGGTGGCGAAGCCCTGCAAAAGGGGAGTACTATTAATACCGTAGTTTTCGACAAAACCGGCACCCTCACTCTTGGCCAACCATCAGTAACCAAGTTTGAAAATTTATCCAAATTATCCGATGACCAAATTCTGTCGATCGTTTACGCCCTTGAATCCCGCTCCTCCCACCCCCTCGCCTCCGCCATCATTAAATTTATTTCCATACCATCATCGCTTAAACCCATAAACTACAAAAATATTCCTGGTTCTGGTATAGAAGCTACAATAAATTCTAAAAAATATTTCTTAGGTAAAACTTCCGAATACCAAATCGCTTTAGTTGAAGGCAAAAACATTCTCGCCTATTTCGAAATATCCGACACTCTTAAGCCCAATGCTCCCGAGGTTATCAAACAATTAATCAGCAAAAATTATTCTGTCTATTTAATTTCCGGTGATTCCAAATCAGTTTCCCAAAAAATAGCCTTGCAAGTCGGCATTCCTTTCGATCATGTTTTTGCCGATGTCCTGCCGGAGGGGAAAGCAGACATTGTTAAAAGATTACAGCAATCCCTCGTAGGGGCGGACCTCCGTGTCCGCCCTAACATCGCCTTCGTGGGTGATGGCATCAACGATTCGGTTGTTTTATCCCAATCTGACCTTGGTATTGCCCTCAGTTCTGGTTCCGATATCGCCATCGAATCGGGGCAAGTCGTCATAATGAACAACAATCTGATGTCTGTTGTCAACGCTCTCGATATTAGCCGCGACACCGTTTCCAAAATTCGGCAAAATCTTTTCTTTGCCCTTTTCTATAATTTATTAGGCATTCCCATCGCCGCTGGGTTATTCTCCTCTTTTGGTATTATCCTCAAGCCTGAGCTCGCAGGGCTTGCCATGGCCCTATCCTCGGTTTCAGTTGTTGCCAACTCTTTACTACTTCGTTATTTCAGACCTAACAGGAAAAATTGGGTCTCAATTTTTGCCCCGGCCATTATGACCGCCTTATTTTTATTTATATTTTTCGAGTTTACTCAATTTTCTAATACTAAAAATTTAAATCCCACAGCAACTCTTGATCCCCAAATTTTATTAACCACACCAGTCAAAGTTGGTTACACACCCGCCAATATTCCCAAATTATTTGCCCTGGATGATTCTTTACCACCATCCTCAGTTGTTTTAGGTTACGAAGAAGCCAAAATGATGAAAGCCGAAGGGTTGTTTTCACAAGTAGGTGATTCGTTAACCGACTTTTTCGGATTACCCACAGTAAAAATTATTGGTATATCAAAACCCACCAACACACCTCTTGATGAGTTTCATTTTTTTGATTCGGCATCATTTTCAATTCTCACTGCTCAAAATAATTTGTTTATCAAGCAAACCCCCGACAAATTTATCAAATTGTTTGTTGTGTTCGATCAAACGGATTCAAATATCGCACTAGGCTTTTCTGAAGCCAAGATGATGATCTCAGAAAAACTTATTGCCGGTGTCGGTTCAACCCTCAAAGATTTCTTTGGTAACGATGTCACTATTTCAAAAATTAATCCTCGCACCTATACCGCCGCCGACATGTTTCACTATGTCTCTCCAAGTTTTAATCACTAAACTTGAATTATAAAAAGTCAAAAGTGCTATATTATGCTTAGTGATAAAAATAACTAAGGCGACGGACAGGGAGGACCTTCAGAAAGAGTGGAACAAAATGAATTTGGCTCATTATGGTAAAGATATCAAGTGGACCGAGAAAAAATTTAGATTTAAAGCAGTCGAAAATGGGGAAATAGTTGGTACTGTTAGTGGCAAATATGAGTCGGGTGTTGTTTATATATCTTCACTAATTACCCACGAAGATTATCGCGGCCAGGGGATTGGTACTATGCTTGTTCAAAAAGTTCAGGAGTTCGGCAAAAAGAATGGTGCTCACTTAATGTGGCTTAATACCGGCAAAGAATGGTCTGAGAATTCCTTTTATCAAAAACTTGGTTTTAAATTAATTGCCGACCTTCCCGATTTTTATTTCCACACCGATTTTGTTATTTACACGAGGGAAATAAAGTAATTTATTTCAAATTTTCTCAAAATCATATCCTATAAAAAACATCCATGATATAGATAATACCATATCGTTAGAGAAATCCAAAAATTCTGTTTGACAAATTATCCCTAGTAGCAGTATAGTCTATCGACTGCTAATAAATGACTTTTTTAGTAGTTAAAAAGGGTGGCTCGCTGAAAAAAGTTATTAAGCTAGAAAATATATTCATATAAGGCAGGTGAATTTATTTTCAGCTTGTGTCACCCAAGCAATAAAGGTAAAAAATGATGAACAAATCATCAAAACCGAAGGCCAAAAAACTGAAGAAGTTTTTTGTAAACGGAACCCTCTGGAAGACACTCCAGAGTGGAATTATCGTTAGAGCTTAACCGGTACTTTAAGTAAGCGAGCTACTCTAATATATATTAATTAGACTATATGGGTGAAGGTATCAAAAAAATTAGTGAACAATTTAAGGCCAGAAGTATTCTTGAAGAATTATATTATTTTTTTACCAGAATTATTTCTGGAATGGTTGTCATAACAAGCATTTTATTTCTACTAAGACCTGATTATCAAATAGTATTAAACCTAATCAAACAAATCATTGACCTAAATACTTTGTTATTCTGGGTTGTTACCTTGTCATCACTTTATATTGCAGGACTTCTCTCGACAAACTTCTTTGACTCGGCAATGTCAATTTTATCTTTTATACTTGGTTTATTTAATAAACATAAAATAAAAAGGTTAAAACCTTTTACACAATCGCTGTTTGATTATTTTTGGATTAAAAGTATTTTGGTTGGTGAAAGCCGTATCGTTAGCGAGTCGTATAAAAACAAGATAATTACAACTCTCAACAAAAATTTCGAGATAAATTCTTGCTATCCTATTGAAATATACAGACTTGCTAGAGAATTTTGTATCAGGAAGGGACTTGTAAAGCATTACAAATGGGACCATTCATTTAGTTTATTAAAAGGCATATTCAATTCTTTGCTAATCTTAGTCGTATTAAGTATCCGTTCATACAATTGGGCAGCTACAATATTCTTGGTTATTGCTCTGATTTCAGTTCTCAAAGAAATTCACAATAATTCCATAACCGTTCAAAGAAGATATTTAGACTCTGCCATTATGTATTTCTCTTTCAAAACAAAGAAGGCTTAATTTCCTCCCCAGGCGCTGGGACACCTGGGGTTAGATTATATTTGCCGTCTCTTCCACATCCATCCGGCCAGCATTATCAACATCAAAGCCGACACCGTCCATGTTTGTAGTGGTGCCAAAAACGTTGTCATCCATCCAAACATCAACAACCCCACCGCCGACCCCAATGTTTTCATCGAACTCATCAGCGAATTTGCTGTCGATCTACAGCTGTTCGATATATGTCGGTTGGCAAATGTGAACAGTATCGGTCTGTATGCCCCTCGACCAAACTCATGTAGCAAAAACATGGAAACTATGGGCAATGTTGTTCTTGATATTGAAGCTACCATCATTGGCACTCCGATTATCAAAACCATTCTTACTACCCCCATTCCATTACTCTGTTTTTTTGCCCAATAAGAGCCAAAGCTGGCCATCAGCGCTATCCCTATCCACAAACTTCCTAGCCACCAACTTTGTCCCGACACTTCTTTTAAAATTGGCGACCAGAACATATTAAACGGTTGGGTGCACAGGGACACTCCGAATGTTACCAAGGCTACAGTCCTCAACGTTGAGTTTTGAAAGGATTGTCGGGCTACCTCAAGTACGCCCATCACTTTCTCCTCGCCGTTTTTATACACTTCTGGTAGTTTCCATAGCATTTTCACTGTTGCTGTTATCACTAGCACTCCTGTTGCCGCCGCTACAAACCATGGCCATTCTAGCCCCCATTTGGCTCCTATCAAACCACCCAAAGTAGCTGCCGGAATTATTCCCAAAGCCTGGAATGCTCCCGAATGCGACATTGCTTGGTGTACTTTATCTTCTGGCAAATTATTTCGAAGCCACGACTCCAATGCGTCTGACATCAAAGCAGCTCCCAAAGCCGATATCATTTCCGCCATCGCAAATCCGGCAAAAGTTTTCGACATTCCATACCACAGCATTCCGACAAACCAAAATATTTGTCCTGCCAGAAATAGCTTCTTCTGCCCATACTTATCAGCTAATTTGCCTGTATATGGGTTGAATATTGTGTCGGTGGCCATGAAAATGGCGTTAAGGATAGTCGCCTGAAACAGGCTCATTCCATTGGCAAGTAAGAACAGGGTGTAGGTTCCAAAAAACCACCCTGTTCCTAAGCTTTGGAGGGTTGTGATCACCCAAAATGCCTTGATTTCCGGAGTTTTCCACAAGCTCGTCACTTCTTGCCATTCCTCTTTTAGCTTATTCATTTTTCCTCCTTTTTTAAATTGTTAATGTGCAACTAGAACGTTAGCCACTGGCTTTACGTTCAGTGCCGACCTAAAAGTCTCCCAGGACTAGTTAAGTCGGATAAACTTCCGAAAGGGGGGAATAGCTCTTGTTTCCAACCAAAAAAGCCTCCTTTCGGAGGCTTGTCTGATTCAAAAAATCAAGTTATTTCCCAGAACCTCCTATATTCGCTGCGGGTTTAAGACAGGCGCAGGCAAACTGACCGCCAATAACGGCAGTCATATTGCGTTCAGATCTGTTTTGAGAATAACTGTTCATAACTTTCAAAATTTACCACACGATTGGATCAATGTAAACAATGGAGAGCTAGGTAATAAACCTTACAACCTCACGCATGCGTGGATAATAGTCCTTACCTGTTAGCTCTACCAGGATCTCTTCCTCCCTCCTCCTTAAGACTTCTTCGCAATTTGACGTAGCCTCTCTAACTTCCCCCACCGAACGACAGTTTAGTAAGTCAAATGAAATTGTAGCTACTCTAGGGAAATGATTAAACACATCTTCTGCTATAAACGGAACGCAAGCACAGCACCAAGCTCCAGCTATCGTAACTTGCCGCATGTTTGGGTGATTTACTTTAAGCCAATTAAGACAACTAAATAGTCGTGAAAATGTTGTATAGCCTTCACCCCTTAAATTATTCGCCAGCAGGACAAGCTCTTCCGTATCTTTCGATCCGACCATAATTTTTACGAGTGATTCGGCCATATCGCGATTATTATATCACACAAGAAAAATAGGGTCTGTACATTCACACCTAAATCTACTATAATTGTAGTATCTCTTCATGTTATCTATAGATAACGTCTAGGGCTTTCAATTTCCCGACCTCGGTCGGGATTTTGTTTTTAATTCAATGCCGCATTAGCCACTGCTTCCATATCAGTCCAGCTATAAGCTCCGGCAAAATTCGTTTCGTTTAAGAAAAATCCTGGTGTACCTTGTACTCCTAGTTCTATTGCCAAAGCTGTATCACTTTTAATTCTGGCATCATATTTTCCACTATCCAAACATTCTTT
>Ga0209800_10003015_pt1 | contig 14007 bp, 10 predicted proteins | sample Higcelweek8metaG_FD_187174 | JGI IMG/M metagenome (GOLD analysis project Ga0209800, IMG submission 187174) | Freshwater pond sediment microbial communities from the University of Edinburgh, under environmental carbon perturbations - High... | ecosystem: Environmental > Aquatic > Freshwater >...
ATAAATAAATAAGGCCATTTACTTTTTTTTTACATTTGTATCATGCTGATTTTTTTAAGTATCAGTTATAGGTGTTCTATACATAAGGTAATATGATATAAAAACATTGTCATTATTTCAAATGCATAATCTTTACAATTTCTTAACATCCAATGTTATGAAATTTATAAAAAATTGACTGATTTTCCTGAGATAATCTGCAGCAGATTTTGCGAAATTATAAAGCTGTTTTTTAAAACCAGAAAAAGCATATGAAATTATAAATTTTATATCCCGCTCAATTTAAGGATAAAGCAAATCAGAATTCATTCTTTCACCTGTTAATCTATGCATAAATTAAATTCTTTTTGAACATTTTGTCACAATATGATGACTAAATCAGTTCTAATCTATTTGAAACATAAGTTATTTGATCTTTTAACGTGGCTTGAGTGATGGTTTCAACAAAAAAAGGACTTTTTATTTTCGGTATCGGGGCACTGATACTGCTTGCTATTGCTTTATCGAATTCTGCGATTATCAAATCAGTTGACAAAGCATATTCCACACTGATTTTTTCCGAAATCTCAAACAGAAAATTTCTGAATAAGTTTGAGCGCAATTGCAATACAATTCAGAATTCAGCTGTGAGCATGCTTTTAACAGAAGATACAAATGAGATTCTGTGCCTTCAGAGAGAGATTTTTAATTCATTTAATACATGCGATAAATTCCTTTTATCACTTGAAAAGTCTGATTTTCCACAGAAACATCACGATCTGATTGTTAAATTGCGTTCTTCATATCTTTCGTATAAAACTTCCTGCGCCAGTTATACAATAAAAATTCTCGAATCAGAACGCAAAAAAAGTTCAACATATGCAACTACTGTACTTCAGAAGCGCCTTGCTTCACTTCTCGGAACAATTGACAAAGTAGCATTTGAGATTGATTCTGAAATGGAATCAGGAAGCAGCTCAATCACTAAACAAAATGCGTTGGCACTTATATTCATTACAGGGGCGGGAATTGTACCTGTTGCATTCTGGGGAATTTTACTGCTTCTGACACTGCTTTGGACTTCTGCCGCATTCCGCAAACTCCGTCCGAACCAGTAATCATGTTAATTTGCGGGCTTACCAGGAACAATTCATAAGAATTTTACAAAATTGCACTCGCTTTTGCTTTCACCTTCATTATATATTTCTTTAATCGTTTAATTATTCTGGCATTAAGTTCTGATTCAATTTGACAGGAAATTACTACTATTCATAATTAACACTTTTTCATGGAGGTAATTTACATGAAATTACGTTTTCTTCTCCTCAGTGCTGTCGCACTTACTTTTTTTGGATGTAGCGCATATAAGCAATTGCAGCCAAAACCGCTGCTTTCACCATCAGAGGGTGGATATATCGAGCTCAAAGATGGTAAAAACGATTTTGCTTTGAAAAAGGAGAAAAAATATTTCATTCAGTTCCCTTCAGCGCAGGAAAATAATTTCTATCTTGTTCTCTCTTTACCTCAGAAAAAAAGTTTCAGCTCTTTTCTTACTGCGCAGCTGATTGATAAGAAAAAATATGGCGAGATGATTAAAGATGAGTCATCATCTGATACATTGAGTGTATATCCTATACAGAAAAATGATGCAGGTTACTATCTACTCATTGACAAGATACCAGTTGATGTTGTATTGAAAGTAAATTACCGCTATACTCCTCAATGGCGTTACAAATTCGAAAACAAATATGCTGAATTTCAGGCTATTCTTTTAAAAAACCGTTTTGACAGAAAAAATTATTCTGCCATAGGCAACGGATACCATCTTGACGGAATGAATTACAGTTCAACATCAGACTCCCTGAAACAACGCTCGGCAGAACTTGACGCTATGCATAAAGAGCTCCTTGCGATTGAGAGCATTTTTCCTAAGTCAATTCTAAATTCAAAAGATATTGCCTACCAGAATTATCTGAAATTAAGAGCGGATCTTGAAGATGAGATGAAATTTCAGGAAAACTATCTTGCGACAATCACATTCTTCTCAAAAGAATTCGCATGCCGTACAAGCCCTGTTGATTTTATAAAGTCTGTAGATGATTTCACTGCATATTTTCAGAAAAAAGAGCAGTATCCAAGTACTGTTATCTCAGAAGCACAAAATGTGATAAAAGGTCGTCTTACAGAAGTCGTTCCTTTTTATGATCAGAGAATTTCAGGTAAAGATGATTCAAAAACATTTGATGAAACTCTGTATATGACGGGTAATCTTTACAGAACAAGACTACTTTATGAATCCGCAGGATTGCCTGTTGCCCCTGAATATAATGCTCTTGTAAAATATGTAAAAGATTTTGATGCAAAAGCCATAGCCTTGACAAATGCCAAAGATACAATGAAATACATAGTGGAAGTAATAAATAAATATGCACAGATGCCCAATAATGACTTTTTCAAAATCGCAGTTTCCAAGACTGTCCAGGCTCAGAATTCATTACCTTCACCAATAGACGAATCTTATGGCAAATATCAGCCCCTTAAGAGTTCAACTCAGCTCAATAATGATTTAACCGCTCTTTCAGGAGAAATTACAAAATCACTTGCAGCTTACAGAGAAGCAGAAGCACTTGTTCCGCAATTGAATGTACTTAAAGACCAGAAGGATTACAGCACAATGCTTGCAATGCTCAAACAGAACTCTCATCTCTACTTTCTGCTCGACAAATACAAAGCACTTGACAAAATGTCTATTGATGAGCAGGGAAACCAGATCAGAAGTGCCCTTGCAGGCAACAACTGGGGTTTATCTGAAAGTCTTCTGAGAAAACTGCATGAAGATGTAAATTTCCTCAACGCAGGAGAGATTCTTCCTGCAAAGCGTGCGACTGTTGATGCGATGGAGGATTCACTTTACACACGTATAGACCGTGTTTCACGCATAAGAATCACCCAGTTTCTCGATTCAAATGTAAACACGCTTGAAAATGTCGACTCTCTTTACTCCGACACAGTTTTTGTTCCGGTCTACAATATTACATTCTCTTCGGGCTCACGCAGTGAACTTGTCCAGAGAAAAGACAAACTGGTGGAAGATCTCGGTAAAATGAGAGATGATGAATTCCCCGCACGTGCTATAAAGGCACTCTATGAGAAATTCACAGCAAACCCATCTGATAACGGAGTACTCAGGGCACGCGCAATTGTAACTCACGGAAAACACTACAAAGCTGATGACAAAAAGACAAAACAGCGTATTTCCGAATGTGATCCATATGCCGCAAAATGGATTACAAAACCAAAAGAGTACCGCCGTGTATTTGTTCTTCCAGTGACAGACAGCAAAAAAGGCAAGAATAAATATGTTGTCAGATACAATGTTGATATTGAAACTGAAGCAAATTTCCCTATCTATGATGTCAATATCAAACTGCCGAAGGAAATAGCAGGCAATGCCGCGTCAACACAGTGGTATGAGTCAATTACGCTCAATAAAAAGCCGCTTAAGAATGAAGGCCGCTTTTCAATTTCTGCTCCAAGTGCGGAAAATGATTATGAATGCCAGATCACTCCGGTACAGATGAATAAGGATAAGGGCAATATCCTTGAAATCACATTCTATGACGATTCCTTCAAAGTATTTACATTCAGCACAATGGTTCAGAAACCGATTATCAAGAAAAACTGATGTACATATAATAATCTGCAGAGATCAGCATAAACAGCACAAACCTGATCTCTGCTGCAATTCTTTACTACTAATAATGCAGGAGCACTCACATGAAGAAAGCGATTATTTTTGCAACAGCACTGTTTATTGTTGCAGCAGGTGCACTACTTTACTTTTTTGTTTTTGCTAAAAATCTCAAAGACCAGATTGTGATCCCATATATTGCACATCAGAAACCAAAAGTCGATCCACATGTACCAAGTTCAGTTCCGATTGCTGATAAGCTTGACGAAGTGAGTTTTGACGGTCTCTTTAATATATCTGCAAATGCAAGCGGTATTACATACGCTGATGGCCTTGGTGAATATATGGGCATTGACACTAAAAACAAAGTGACTATACGTCTCAAGCCAAATAAAAAATGGCATTCATCATATTCTGTTACAATGACAAAAGATAAAATTGCAATTGCAAACAAAGAAGCCGTGCAGTTCACGGTAAAAGACCTGAAGTTTACACTTGAAAGAATACAGCGTCTGGGCAGCATCTCCCCGGATTATATTCTTGTCTCACAGGCAATACCTGATTTCAGTTTCACAGGCCCGAATGAAAACAACGAAATAACTTTTCAGCTCACAGGAGACCGCATGTGGGGTGAAAGTGACATAAAGGAAATTCTGTCTTTTAAAATTCTTCCTTTTGACTCGCAGACCGATGCAGCATCTTACAATGTCGGAACAGGCCCTTATCTTTACTCTGGAGAATATGAAGACAACATTTACTACTGGAAATCTCCTGATGGCAGTGCAAATCTGACGAAAGTGGTTCTTAAACCCTTCATTGATAACAGTACTTATACAACAGAGCTTAAAAACAAGAATATCAATACACTTTTAAGTTCACCATTTGGTTCAATTTCACCCATCATTGGCGACACAAACAAATACTTTTACAAGTCAAGTATCAGTACATGTTTCTTTGCAATTCTTTACAATGTTAACAAACTCACAATTGACCAGCGTATCGCGCTCAGGGCACTTCTTGACAACAAAAAAATCATGGACCGTTTTTTCAGAGTCGGTACGGAACAGCAGCGTCATATCGCAAATTATGAAGGAGCCGGGGACAATTATTCAGATTATCTTAACAACTCGGTATTCCCTTCCACATCCTATTATGTTCAGGATACTGTGGTTGTTCCCCTTGCAGACCGCGGAACTGCCGATCTGTCAATACTTCCCGATACAGTTCATATCAAGACATGCCTGAATTTCGATTTCAAGGAAGAGCTTGCAGACCTTGTTGAAACAATCAACGATCCGGCGATGTTTGGCGGAAAAGTAAAAGTCAGTGCTGTTCAGAATGATGAAATCCGCAGAGGTGATTACGATGCCGTGCTTGTAGCATTCAGTGGATACCGCAGCAATTTCCTCTTTGATCTTTACAATGTATTCCTTCGTGAACCTGATTTTGAAACATACAAAATCAATCTCCAGACTATTGTTGGTAAAGATGGAAAACTCGCGATCAGTGATGAAGCATTTGCATCCGATAAAAACTTCTTTGGAATTGATCTTTCAAAAGAAAGCGCTGAAAATGAAGATTATCGTCAGCTGCTCAACTACATCTATGGTTTTATGTCAACACGTGAAATTGGTGACAAGCAGGCATACTCCCAGTTTATTGATCAGTATGATCAGAAACTCGCGCTGGGAAGCTGGATGTTCTCATTACCTTCTCTTGCTTATTTTTCAACACAGTTTGATAATACAAGCATAGATCTCTATGGAACTGCATCACAACTCTCAACAATAGAAAAATGGCAGCAGCGTGCAAAAAAACGCTGATCTGAATTAATGAATAAAGAATTTCGTTCACTGAGCGTGGGGCCCTGCACTTGTGCTCCGCTCAGTGTCCACAATAACAGTTATAATTTACTTTTGATATTCTGAAATATATACTGATGATAAAGAAAAATTTTCTTTTACTTTTAACATTCCTGTTCATGTACAGCAGATCAGATGCGTCACAGTCAGAATTCTATATAATAGAAAATCCCTCTGCACTGACAATTCTCAATCAGTATGAACAGCCATTGACTGATACAGAGAAAAAGGCACTGGCTCCTTTTTTTCCTCTGGAAATCATCAATAAAAAAGATGTTTTAGGGGACCAGATCACTGAAGTGATCAAATGTAAAAACTCCGGCAGCATATTTTTTCTTTTACTGAATGATAATGGAAGTATCAAAGGGAGCGAGCGTTGCGGATTCCAGAATATTTCGGGCTGCACGGTACTTGGAGACAGCGCTGCAATTACAAAAGATATAATGCTTTCATCTAAACTGACAGACTCAAGACCCGGTATCACTGTCAAAAAAGGAAGCATGGTTATCCGTATATTTCAAAAAGGTACAAAAACATTTCTTTACAGCACTGAAGAACAGAAAAGATACGGATGGTGCACAGAGACAGGCATATTTAAAAAAGCAATAAAAGCAGCCCTAAAAGCTGCACCTGTAAACGCATCTGAAATAATGCGGCCTGTCAGAAAGCGTCTTGAAACTGCGAATGAAAACTACAAAAACATCTTTACATTCTTAAATGAACTCAGCAGACAGCAGAAAAGCATTCCAATCTGGAAAATAGAAGATAAAGAAAGCGCCAGTTTTGTATGCACACTTACAGGTTCAAAGCAGACTGTCTCGCAGATGGAATCAAGCACAAAATATATTGTTCAGGATATTGAACACCTGCTGCTTGGAAAACCATTTTCAGTTACTTTTACAAATAATACCATAACAATTACTCAACATTGACATCAGGCAGTTGTTATAAATAATGAAAAAGAAACTAATTGAGCATATCTCCGGAATGATTTTTATTACGCTGCTTCTTGCCGCGTTTATTGCTGTTATTCGTACTGTCAATGTTCATCAGGAAGAACATATCGGGTCAAAGGTAAAACAATTTCTTGATATACCTGTTACAAATGCGGATGATCGTTTTCAGAGAGCTCTGCTTGAAGATGCCATGGATATTTTCTATCCGGACCAGACTGAAAAGAATGATACAATTGTTCAGGAAATTCTTTCAATTAAAGACGACCAGTTTAATGAGCAATTGCAGAAATCGCATGAAAAAAGACGCCTTTCTTTCAAGGCATTTATTGAAATATCCCTGATGTATGTCAAGTTTCTTGTCATATACATAATTGTCATGCTTCTTACCTATTATGGTGTACAGACAATTGCATCATGGCGCTTTATTCGTGAAAAATACGCCGAACACACTCATATTCATTTTCCTGACAAATCATTAAAACACAAGATTACCTTCAGTAAATCAGTCAAATCATTTATCAAGACACTCTTTTATCTTGTCTTCTTCTCGCCTGCATACGTTATCGCTTACTCTATCCGTACAGAATTCAACACAGACTCAGTGTTTTTTATGATTTTTCTTGCAGTTGTTTCCAATGGTCTGCTTATAACCTATACCAATAAATTCCGGGCATTTCTTATTTCTGAAAGCAGAAAAGGATATATCGATACTGCAAGAGTAAAAAATCTCAATGAGCAGTTTACAATTTCAGATAAAGGCATAACGCCTGGCGCGCTTTTAAGCCCTGTAAAAAATTTCAAAGGGCATCTTTTTAATCATATTTTTAAAAACGCTCATTTTCAATATCTGTCAACTCTCAAGGAGCAGGCATCATTTCTTATTACCGGTCTTATCATTATTGAAATGGCACTGAATATTCACGGATATCTAAACTATGAAATGCTGAGGCAGATATTATATAAAAATTATGAATTGGTTGTACTTATTGCAGCTTATATTTTTTATACTGTCAAGTTTACAGAGATCTTTACTGATTATCTTATGTATAGGGAAATGAAAAAATATGAAAACAGGTAACAATTCATTTCTATCATCAGTTTTTTTTGAAAAAGATAAGCGATGGCTTTTTATCTGGGTTACAGCACTTTGTACTGTCGGAATATGGGATGTTTTATTTCTTAACAAACCTGCACTTGGCAAAGTTGTTACAGGATTTGTCAATACATTCGTAATTGCAGCTCTTGTCGTAAGTTTTACTCTGCTTATCGGATGGGGTTTGACAATTGCGCTTCATTTTTTATCCAGAAAAAAAAATAAGACCGGATATATTATTCTTACTTTCTTTCTTAATATACTCAGATCAATACCGCAGATTGTCGGAGTACTTTTCACCTACATTGCAATAGCGGCACTCATAACCAGTGGAAAAGCGACAAGCGGGATTCTTATATTCCCTATCATGGCTGTATGCATGAGTCTTTTTATTGTAAATGAACTGGTTGACCTTATGCGAGACCGTATTGATCACTTCATGAAACTTGACTTTTACAATGCGATGAGAGTCTGCGGAATAAAAGAAAGCAGAATTATAAATTTTGACATTCTCTGGAAAAACAGCAGAATACATATTTTCAATAAACTTATCGCAGTTTTCGGCAGTGCGATATTTCTTCAGTGCAGCGTTGATTTTATTATCTCTGTCGGCTTGTCATCAGAAGTCAATGCGGTCACATTACCTGTAACACTTGGAAGCCTGCTGGCAAAAATCGACAGCAAGCAGGATATACTCGCGATCGGAAATACTCTTACCAATCCGATGTATTTCCCCAACCTTTTCTTCAGCCATCTTCTTGGCGTTACTGTAGCATTTCTTATTGTATTTTCACTTGTGTGCATTTATCACATATCAAATGGATATGCAGAAAGGCACCGTCTATGAGCATACATCATTTTAATATAAAAGTCGCAACACCACAGAGAACAATTGTTGCCATTGATGATTTTCCACTTTACGATAATCATATCACATTTCTGTTCGGCGAATCAGGAATAGGTAAATCTCTTCTGTCAAAAGCTCTCTACGGGCTGCTTGACACATCAGACTTAACTGTAACTGTCAATGACAAGCCATACTGTGATCATCTCAACAGCCGCTGGGCATGTGATATCCGAAATAACAGTTTCTTTGTTTTCCAGGAACCGTCATCGCATCTTAACCCTCTTATGAAAATAAGCGAACAGCTTAATGAAGGCAGCCTTGAAAATATTGATGATACTGAGATTATGGAATATCTGTGGCAGCATTCAACTGATTCCACTCTCAATACAATAAGAGAAGTGTATCCGAAACCATATCGCCCAAGCGGCGGAGAAAAACAGCGGATTCTGATTGCAATGGCTTTTAAGAAGCTCACTGCATTTATGGAAAACAGAGACGCTGATGCATCCAGTTTTTTTGTTTTTGATGAGCCTACCGGTAGTCTTGACAACCGCTACAGAAATCTGTTTCTTAATTTACTTTTCAGTAAATTCTGTAAACGACAGTTTTCCGCAGTGATTATTACACATGATTATTCCATCATAAGTGAAATTTACAATTCATACCGCAATCTGGTTCCATTCGTTCATTTCAAGGAATTATCACGTATTGATGAATGCAAAGTAAGTGTTGATGATTTTTCTGCCGATGATTATCTCAACTGGCTTAACAAATCTCAATGGACTGATCCGCCGGTGTCACAGACAGCAGATAACAGAGTACTTGAAGTCGCACCGGAGTTCTCCATTTTTTCAAGAAATCTCTGCATTTACAAAGACGAAGCACGGACAGTAAAGGCTCCGCTTATCATAAATAAAGGCAGTGTTGTCTATCTTAAAGCGCCAAGCGGTATTGGTAAAACTACACTTGCAAAAATTGTCATGGGTATTTACAAATCTGACAGTTTTAAAATGAATCTCTGCGGCAGATCATATAATGAAAAATCACATGAATCGCTTTGGCACAAAGAAATCTGGGGTAAGAAGGCAGGCATGGTTTTTCAGCATGCTGACGAGTCTCTGAATCTACAAGCAACTGTCAAGGAAACATTCGATGCGCTTAAAGAAAGAATGACTGTTGATCTGAACACACAGTTAAACCTGCTTTTCAAGCAGAACATAATAGATCTGATTATTAATAAGAAAGTAGCTTATCTTAGCGGCGGTCAGAAACAGCGACTCAATTTACTTCGTACTTTTGCGCTCAATACTCAACTGCTCATACTGGATGAGCCCCTTAACGGTTTAGATTTTGTCAATGTAAAAAAGGTGCTGGATCTTTTAAATAAACTTCGCCTTGGCGGAACAGCCCTGCTCATGATTTCTCATAATGAAGAGATATTTGAAACGCTTATTGACAAAAACAACATTTTTTATCTTTCAGAAAAGTAATACAGCAATTACCTTCCTGATTTGACAAACTTCAGATCTGCACCTGAAACATTTGTATCAACTTTAAATTTACACTTGATATAACTTGGCCATTCAAATTTCGCAGACTGTCTGTAGACAACATAGGGTTCGGTCGGTATTCCGATAATATTGGTATTAATTTTTTTATCATCATTAATATCCTGATATGCAGCTATGAGATATTCTCCCTTTTTGACTTTATGAAATTCATACTGAATCGTATCTGTTAATATTTTTTCTGAACTGATCCTTATTGCATTTGTATATTTTCTTTTTTTAAAATTTTCCTGACAATCATACAAGGCAATACAAATACCAAAACCACGTTTAAAATCAGTAATCTGCCCTGTAATTGAAAACTCTCCGTCGAATAATCCTTTTTCCTGTGAGTATGAGCTGTAAAACATAATGAAAACAGATATAATTCCAATCACATATCTCATAGGGTTCACCTGTGTACTTTCCCATGAACAGGCAATATTATCTGCAAAGCCTTAGGTAAAACTTCAGCCTCAAAAGAAATAACATTTTCAAACACCTCTCCGTCAACCATCATATCAACAGGCTGTTCATATTTAATATCAATTTTCCGCACCCCTTTAATATATCTCCCATTCAGTGCAGTACGGCTTATCATTGCATAAACAACATGAGTACACAAAGGCATATTTACAAATTTGACCTCGCACATTCCGTCATTCATATTCCAGCGCTTTACAGTTGAAAACATGTTGGCGCCTCCATTATTGATAAGAAATGATGTAAAGTATTTTGAAGACAGATCATTTCCATTAATTCTGAATTCAGCTTTTACTTTTCTGATCATTGTTGTCGCAGCCCAGCCTGCCGCAATAAAACGAAGCGGTGAGTAGATGTGCCTCATTTTATGAGCATTGCCTGCAACTTTTCCATCAAATCCAGCTGATGCAAATCCGACAATTTTGCTGTCAGTTGCAGTATTATCACTATTGTGTATTCTGGCATGAATCAGATCAATTCTGTGGTCAACTGCATTTTCCTTTACAAGCGCAAAGGCTTCTCCCCTGCTGCGCAATCCAAGTTGTCTTGCAAGACTGTTGAGTGAGCCGGCCGGCACAATGAGTATTTTTTGTTTGTCAAGATTCATTCCATTGACAATTTCATGCACAGTACCATCTCCTCCGGCAACAATTATTGTATGTGCATCAGATTTTTTTACCAGTTCTGTTGCCTGCCCTTCAAAAGCAGTTTCAATCCACGGAATGTTATACATACTGAAAAAAGAAAATATATCCGTTTTTCTATGCGGCTTAATTCTCGAATTGACTATTGCGAAGTATTTTCCATTTTTATGCATTTCCAGCCTGCCTTTTTACCGTAATTCTTACTTCTGAAGTGTTATTCAGATATGGTCTGGAAAAAGCAATCCCATAATTTTTTGACAGTCCGCAGAGATCATCTGCAGATAATGTTTCAAAATTACTTCTGTCAAGTATTTCGTTCATCCCGCTTTTTGTCATAAGACCCAGATATTTTTCACCCATACCTTTGAAATGTGAATACCACCTGTTTGCAGGGTGTACTTTACTTATAACCGGATGCCTGTAATCAAAAATGAGATGTACTTCATTTGACAATTGACCTATTTCATTAATCAGAGAATTTATTTTATCAGATGTAAAATACGAAAAAACGCCCTCTGCAATTACTGCCACCGGAAGCTTCCTGTCAAAACCAGCAGATTCAAGAGAGCTGCATGAAAATTGAACTGACAGATCAGATGGAATAAAATGACAATACGGGATAGATATTCCCTTTTTGTCTAAAATTGCACGCTTGCGATTCTGTGTGGCCGGATGATCAATTTCAATAAATATCATGCCGTCTTTAATAAGCCTTATTGCCTTGGTATCATACCCGGCACCAAGCAGAATAACCTGCCTTATTCCCTGTTTAATAAGTTTATTCAGATGATCTTCTATAAATCTGTGCCTGACAAGTGCACACAATACTCCTGCCTGAATAACAGGCAGATTTATTTTCGTGAGCGAATTATCAAATAAAATAAGCAGCTTGTTAAAAAACAATGCAGGCAGTGTTCTGAATCCACAAAACACAACAGCATAAGGATCATTAACTACATTTTTAAGCTGTTTCGATTTAACAGCTGCAGCACGCATTACAGCAGCCAATTCTGCGGTTTTACTTGGAGTGTTATTCTTCATCCTGTTGCTCTTCAATCGCTCCTGGAACTAAAATACGCACGATAAATGCTGCAAATACAGTGTTTTTATCAATATCAGCAAGAATTTTGAACTATTAATAAAATCTTTGAACCAGTATCTTTCAAACTGTCATCTTTTGAAATGATTGAACTGGTTGTTTTTTTACAGCGCATACTGATTTAATACGGATTAAATAAGAATATAGTACGAAATATACATTTTTTTTGCTTAATATAATTCAATTTTTCGCATTATCTGTACCATTTGCAAATAAAAAAACAAGGAGATTTAATACTATATAAGTCCATTTTCAGATATCTCCATTTTTTATCAGTCTATGCTGCCGAACTTGAATTCAGATAAAACCACCTAATATTATTTTTAGCGAATTATAATTGTTTTACATTATTCATTTTTTTATACAGGTTATATACCTTAAAGTTTCTTTCTTGTATTTGTTAAATAATTACAGATAATTTGATAATAATTGAATATATTTACATCATAGTACTCAATTTCAGTACAGAATGAGCACTTACATATTTGCAGTAAATTTAGATGAAATTTATTTAATTTATATCAAGTTGGCATTATTTCTTGCTTTTATATACTTCTCAGTATAAATACATATGTGTATCAGTTATTGACATTGAGACAGTTTTATTACAATGTATTGTTTAAATCGACTCAGTCTGAACCATCTGTTATTATTGTTTTACTAGTTGATCTTTTCAATACAGTATTTATTACTGTTTTTTGTAATACCTGTTTACATACCACATCATTACTTTTACAAAAGGACACTTTATGTCACTATTCCGTTTATGTCTTTGTGCATCTGTTGCATCACTTGCATTATGGGGCTGTAATAATCCTGCCAGTTCTGTATTACAGGAAGCAGAAAATACTGATGAACAGGTTGCGGCAGCTGGCATTGCAGATGCTGCAGCTGCAAATATCAGGATGGAAATTGAGAATTTCGGTTCCATTCCAAGAATTTCTCCTCTGACAAAAGGAACCGGCGGTGTACCTTCAAATCAATTTTCTAATAGTAAAGGCAGATATTGCAGCAGTGATGGTATAAAGGGCTGCCAGAGCAAATTTACAGGTGCATCAGGTGCATACAAAATTCAATTCAGATGGTATGATAAAAATACCCATAATAAAAATGGCTATTACAGAGTAGTTATAAATAGAGGATCAGAAACAATTACCGATAAAAAATGGTATGGAAACAGCATATTTACAGGATGGTACACACAGGACATCGGTACACTCTCTATAAACAATGGTGACATAATTAAAGTATTCGCAAAAAGAGCAGGCCAAAAAGATCCGGCAATAATGGACTATATAGATTTTCTTGGACAATCAAGTTCAAATGTTGTTGTCGATGCTGCTTTTGATGATAACAGGAACAATCTCGGATTTGACTGGTACTACTATGATGACAACTATGGCGTTTTTGAGAATGACAGACCGCAGGCTGCCCCGTCATCTGTTCCGTCAATAATCAGTGCACCATTTACAACTATTCCACGTCATGCTTTTGGAGATACGACAGATGATTATCCTATTAGAAGCTACTCATTTGTAACCGGCTTGGAAAACTCAAATTGTTTTTGTACAGTACCATTTACATTTGGTGATAACTGGCCGACAAGCTGGGATCCAAATAACGTTCAGGATAAAGCATTTATTGGGGTTGGTACGAAACTCTGCGCTGATGGGCAGGCGCATGACCTTACAGGAGCCTATGCAATCAAATTCAGAATCAGATCCACTGAACCTTCAGTAATAAGGTTCATTATTCAGACAAAAGAAATCGACGATATTTCATATGTTCCAGCCTCACAATTAGACG
>Ga0209800_10003016_pt1 | contig 14000 bp, 9 predicted proteins | sample Higcelweek8metaG_FD_187174 | JGI IMG/M metagenome (GOLD analysis project Ga0209800, IMG submission 187174) | Freshwater pond sediment microbial communities from the University of Edinburgh, under environmental carbon perturbations - High... | ecosystem: Environmental > Aquatic > Freshwater >...
GGAGAGCTGTTAAAATCAGTATCGGTTGAGCCAGGCGGGACAGTAAATGTTGATTTTGAGACCGGTGGCAGCAAGCAGATCTTTGTACAGAGTGAGTTGCGAATCAATCATGACACGGCAAAACGGATTGTTATCGGTGAGCCTGAGTTCTATAGCTGTATAACCCGATAGAAATCGGTCTGGCTTAGGGTAAATCTACCGCATAAGTAACTACTCCTGCTTTGTCATATTTAAAATCAAATCCCCCTCAATCCCCCTTTGCAAAGGGGGAAGCTATAAAATCCCCCCTTTTGAAAGGGGGGGAGGGGGATTTCGCTGGAACCTGATCAAGTAGAACTACCCCCGTTCTTTTCTGCCCTCTTTTTTAGCATCCACGCCTGCCCCCAACGCAGCATTCTCTTCTTAAATCGTATACAGCATACAGCGCATATTCACACAACTATACAAAATAACATGACAATCTTGCATTAAAGCGATTTGGCACGGCCTATGCTTATGCCAAGTCATAGCATCTTTGAAACAACTGGACAGAGTAGACAAGGCAACGGCGCCTTCCAATTGACAGCACATTCTATTGGGGCGCCGTTTTGCGTTGCCCCGGCAGACATTCCCAAGGGACCCACGGATGGGTGGGTGAAAGGAGCAGTATCATGAGACAGATCGCAATTTACGGCAAAGGTGGCATCGGTAAGTCAACCACAACACAAAACACCGTGGCAGGACTTGCCTCTATCGGCAAGAAGGTCATGATTGTAGGCTGTGACCCCAAGGCAGACTCAACCCGTCTGATCCTGCATGCCAAGGCACAGAATACGGTTATGGACCTGGTGCGTGAACTGGGCACGGTTGAGGATCTTGAGCTGGAAGAGGTGATGAAGGTCGGCTACGGTGGTGTTAAGTGTGTTGAGTCCGGTGGTCCTGAGCCAGGCGTTGGCTGTGCAGGCCGTGGTGTTATTACCGCCATCAACTTCCTGGAAGAGAATGGTGCCTATACTGAAGATCTTGATTTTGTTTTCTATGATGTTCTGGGCGACGTTGTTTGCGGTGGTTTCGCCATGCCGATCCGTGAAGGTAAAGCGGAAGAGATCTATATCGTTACCTCTGGTGAAATGATGGCCATGTATGCTGCCAACAATATCTCCAAGGGTATTCTGAAGTATGCCTCTTCAGGCAAGGTCCGTCTGGGCGGCCTGATCTGTAACTCTCGTAACACTGACCGTGAAGATGAGCTGATCGAGGCACTGGCCAGAAAACTGGGCACCCAGATGATTTACTTTGTGCCCCGTGACAATCAGGTTCAACGTGCTGAGCTGCGCCGGATGACCGTTATCGAGTACTCCCCTGAGCATAAGCAGGCCCAGGAGTATCGCTCCTTGGCTCAAAAGATTAATGACAACAAGATGCTGGTGGTGCCTACTCCGCTGGAAATGGAAGAGCTGGAAGAGCTGCTGATGGAGTTCGGCATCATGGAAGTTGAAGATGAGACCATCGTCGGCAAGGTTGAAGGCGAAGCCTAATAAACAGACTAAGGTTCAGGATCAGGTTAAGGTTAAATACATGAATCAGCTCAGACTTGACCTTAACCTGAACCTGTAGCTACTGATAAGGAGCAAGATTATGTCAGACAAGATACGAAAAATAGAGGGTATCACCAAAGAATCCACCGAGGCGCTGATAGCTGAGACCCTGTCGGTGTATCCTGAAAAGGCTAAAAAGAAGCGTGCCCCGCATATCGGTGCTAACAATCAGGGCTCAGGTTCAGCCTGTGTCAAGTCCAACAAAAAGACAGTTCCCGGTGTCATGTCTGCCCGTGGTTGCGCCTATGCAGGTGCCAAAGGGGTGGTCTGGGGTCCGATCCGCGATATGGTACACGTTTCCCACGGTCCGGTGGGCTGCGGCTGGTATTCCTGGGGTACCCGACGCAACATGGTAAGCGGCATTGTTGGCGTTACCAGCTTTCCGATGCAGTTTACCTCTGATTTTCAGGAAAAGGATATCGTCTACGGTGGCGACAAAAAGCTGAAGACCTTGCTGGAAGAGGCACATGACCTGTTTCCGTTGGCAAAAGGGATCTCGGTGTTGTCCGAATGTCCGGTTGGTCTGATCGGTGACGACATCAACTCCGTAGCAAAAACCTCTGCCAAGGAGCTTGATCTGCCGATTATTCCTTGTAACTGCGAAGGTTTCCGTGGTGTTTCCCAGTCACTTGGCCACCACATCTCCAACGACACCATCCGTGACTATATTATCGGCACCCGTGAGTATGCCGAGCCTGAGTCACCCTATGATATCGCCCTGATCGGTGAATACAACATCGGCGGTGACGCCTGGTCAACCAAGCCGCTGTTGGAAGAGTGTGGGTTCAACGTTAAAGCGGTCTGGACCGGTGATGGTGAACTGGAAAAAATTGCCGCCACCCATACCGTAAAGCTGAACGTAATCCACTGCTACCGTTCAATGAACTATATGTGCAAGGTGATGGAAGAAAAATTCGGTATTCCCTGGATTGAGCTGAACTTCTTCGGCCCGACCAAGATCAAGGAAAGTCTGCGTAAGTTGGCTGAGCTGTTTGACGACACCATCAAGGAAAAGGTTGAAGCGGTAATCGCCAAGTATGATCCGATCATGCAAGGTATTGTCGAGCACTACAAGCCACGTCTGGACGGCAAAAAGGTAATGCTGCTGGTGGGTGGCCTCCGTCCACGCCACACCATCGGTGCCTATGAAGACCTTGGCATGGATTGCATCGGCTCTGGCTATGAATTTGCTCACACCGATGACTACGACCGTACCGCACCTGAAATGCCTGATGCTACGGTGGTATACGACGACCCATCGGAGTACGAGTTTGAAAAGTTTGCCGATGCCCTGAAGCCGGACCTGATCGGCTCCGGCATCAAGGAAAAATATGTCTTCCAGAAGATGGGCATTCCGTTCCGTCAGATGCACAGCTGGGACTACTCCGGCCCCTACCACGGCTATAAAGGCTTTGAAGTATTTGCCCGTGACGTGGATATGGCAATCAACAGCCCGACCTGGAAGCTGGTGCAGTCACCATTCTAACGCTGTCAAAACACGCACGATAACCACCTACAATGGCGGTGTTACGGATGAGTTTCCCGCCAAAGGAGATATACCATGTCAAACTTACTAGGACTCGAAGTAAAGAAGATCGTCGAGACCACACCCGAAGAAGTAGACCGGGTTCACAACTGGATAAACACTGAAGAATACCGGGAGAAAAACTTTGCCCGTCAGGCGCTGGTAATCAACCCGGCCCATGCCTGCCAACCGCTGGGCGCTCAGCTGGCTGCCCACGGCTTTGAAGGCACCCTGCCGTTTGTGCATGGCTCACAAGGTTGTGCTTCCTACTACCGCTCAACCCTTAACCGTCACTTCCGCGAACCTGCTCCGGCAGTATCAGACGCGATGACCGAGGACGGTGCAGTGTTCGGCGGCCAGAACAACCTGCACGAAGGCCTGGAAAATGCCGTTGCTCTGTACAAGCCCAAGATGATTGCCGTCTTTACCTCCTGCATGCCGGAGGTTATCGGCGATGACTTGACCGCCTTCATCAAAAACGCCCGTCAAAAAGGTCATGTACCCAAAGATATGCCGGTACCGTTTGCTAACACCCCCAGCTTCAACGGCACCCATATCCACGGTTATGACTCAATGCTGGTGTCGGTTCTTCAGAATCTTACAGAAGGAAAACAGATCGAAGGGCGCTGCACCGGCAAGCTGAATCTGATCGCAGGCTGTGACTTCAATACCGGTGACTACCGTGAATACAAGCGGATTCTGAAAGAGTTCGGTATCCCTCACACGGTTCTGGCAGACATCAGCGACAGCTTTGATTCGCCTTGTGATGGTCACTACCATATTTACGCCGGTGGCACCAAACTGGAGGATGCTGCAGACTCCATCAACGGCAAGGCAACGATAACCCTGGGGCCATATGCAACACCCAAGACCTTCAGCTTTATCAAGGACAACTACTCAGGCAAGCATGTCAGCATGCCGATGCCGATGGGTATTGAAAAGACCGACGCCTTTATCATGAAAGTGGCTGAGCTGTTCGGCAAGGAAGTGCCTGCTTCACTGAAAAACGAGCGTGGTCGTGCTGTAGATGCCATCACTGATGCACATCAGTATATTCATGGCAAGAAGTTTGCCGTCTACGGTGATCCGGACTACCTGCTGGGCTATGTCTCCTTCCTGCTGGAAATGGGTGCCCATCCGCATCACATACTTTGCAGCCGTGGTTCCAAGAAGCTTGAAAAAGAGCTGCAGGCGCTTCTTGACGGTTCCGAGTTTGGCAAAGGCTGCAAGATTTACATGAACAAAGATCTCTGGCATCTGCGCTCACTGCTGATGACCGATCCGGTCGATGCCATCATCGGTGACAGCCACGGCAAGTTTGCCGCCCGTGATGCCAAGATCCCGCTGTTCCGCTTCGGCTTCCCGATCTTTGACCGGGTTAACAAGCATCGCTACCCGATCATCGGTTATCAGGGTGCCGTCAACATGCTGACCGAAATCTGCAACAAGTTTATCGATATCAAGGATGAGACCTGTGAAGATCGTGACTTTGAGTTGATGCGGTAGCAGGAACTGGTATTGGTTTTAGCTGGGTTGCCCCTGGATTAAGGTTAAGACTGACTCTCTTACATCCACGGGCAACCAGCCATGATCAACATTTAAACAGAACGGGCGTCCCGGAAAACCGGGACGCCCGTTCTGTTTAGTGGCCTTCTACGTGGTGCTATACCACAGTGCTGAAGCTACCCGGAGGACGATTGTCGGGGGTACTTCCTGAATTACCACCGTTGGAACTGTCACCATTGCTGTTGTCTGTGCTGTTCTTGGTGTCTTCAGGCTTGTTCTCAGTTCCGGCAGCCATCTGCAATGCCTGTTGCGAGATGGTCACCGTATCGGTCTGAGCTGCCTTGGATGGTTTCAGGGCATCCTGATTCCCTTGCTGAATTGCCCCTGATTGTGTCTCTGTTGTCTTTGCTGACGGATTTACATACGGACTGTTGGTTGCTAAACTGTTGGGCGATACCTGACTGATTGACATGATAACCACCTCCTTCTTAAGCTGCGGTTAATGCTGATTTAGTTGCGCTGACACTTGATTGGGCGCTCTCTAGCATCTGGCGATCTGTCGGTGAAAGATCAAGTGGCGGCGGTACGATCATTCTTAAAATCTCACGATACAACGCTGGTGAAGATTCTTTCAGAGCACTCAGCTCTTCACTGTTACCCATAAACGGTGGATATTTCTTACCTGCAGCAACATAAGCATTGCCTTCTTTTTCAGCAGACTGTGTTTGGTCTGTTACAGCCAGATTTTTCTGTTCTTCAGTATTGTCCACCGGCTTGTTCAGCGCCTTGCTCATGTCCAGAGCGGTAGCGGAAAGTTCCACGGTATCTTGTGAAGATTGTGCCTGATTTTGTTCAGAAACAGTGGACTTATCTGCCTGAACCGGTTGTGACACTTGTGGAGTTGCAACCTCTGCCACGACCGTTACCGGGGCTGTATCAGAAGATACGGATGTCATATTTGGCGACACTGGAGCAACCATGATGCTCTCTCCGTACAGCGTGGTGAGTTACTTGACTACGATCTAATTCTATTCTTTTAGTTATCAAAAAACAATCTGTTTTTGTGCTGTAACCCACTGTAGCCGCTACAGAACGCCCAGCTTTTCGGCAGTCGTTCAGCTGCATGGACAGATCAACGGCACCGTCAGTTAAAAAAGCGTACACAGCTGGCAAACCAAACAAAACTATACAGCAATAACAGGTACTTGACTTGTTGGCACGACCGGTGCATATCACGGGTACAGGCAGCAATGATGCCGCCTGTTGGGAGGCAGCAATGGCAAAACCTGATTGGTACGATACTGACAATTGCGAGACCCATGATAAGGGTGCTCCAAAGTTCTGTAAAAAGTCTGAACCGGGTGAAGGGACTGAACGTTCCTGCGCCTATGATGGTGCCCGGGTGGTGCTGATGCCGGTGACCGACGCGATTCACCTGGTGCATGGTCCGATCGCCTGTGCTGGCAACTCCTGGGATAACCGGGGGGCACGTTCATCAAATTCACAGCTGTACCGCCGTGGCTTTACCACCGAAATGTTGGAAAATGATGTGATCTTTGGTGGCGAAAAGAAACTGTACAAGGCGATCATTGATCTGGCCGGTCGCTATCCTGAAGCCAAGGGGATGTTCGTCTACGCCACCTGCGTCACCGCCATGACCGGTGATGATATTGAATCGGTCTGCAAGGCTGCCCAGGAAAAGGTCAGCATCCCGCTGGTACCGGTCAACACCCCCGGCTTTATCGGTGACAAGAACATCGGCAACCGCCTGGCTGGTGAGATCCTGTTCAAACAGGTGATCGGCACGGCTGAGCCACCAGTTCTGGGTGAATATCCGATCAACCTGATCGGTGAATACAACATTGCCGGTGACCTGTGGGGCATGCTGCCACTGTTTGACCGGTTGGGTATCCAGATCCTCTCCTGCTTTTCCGGCGATGCCAAATTTGAGGAGCTGCGCTACGCCCATCGGGCCAAACTGAACATCATTATCTGCTCCAAAAGCCTGACCAATCTGGCCAAGAAGATGCAAAAGACCTACGGCATGCCGTACCTGGAAGAATCATTCTACGGCCTGACTGACATTGCCAAGGCGCTGCGCAACATCGCCATTGCACTGGATGACGCGGTCAACGGCCTTGAAAAACGGATCATGCAGGATCGGGTGGAGCAGTTGCTGGAAGAAGAAGAGGCAAAATGCCGCGAGCGGCTGGCACCCTACCGCGCCCGACTGGAAGGCAAACGGGCTGTGCTGTTCACCGGCGGGGTCAAGACCTGGTCCATGGTCAATGCCCTGCGTGAGCTGGGGGTAGAGATCCTGGCTGCCGGTACCCAGAACTCAACCCTGGAAGATTTCTACCGGATGAAGGCCTTGATGCACAAGGATGCCAAGATCATTGAAGACACCTCCACTGCCGGTCTGCTGGGGGTGATGAAAGAAAAGATGCCGGACCTGATCGTAGCCGGCGGCAAGACCAAGTTTCTGGCTTTAAAGACCAAGACCCCGTTCCTTGACATCAACCATGGACGCTCCCATCCCTATGCCGGTTACGAGGGAATGGTGACCTTTGCCAAGCAGCTTGATCTGACCGTTAACAACCCGATCTGGCCGTTGCTTAACAGCCCTTCGCCGTGGGAGGATGGATATGATGCCTCAGTAGGGGCGTATGGCCATACGCCCCTACAACATGCCAAGGTATTATTGGCAGAAGATCTGGCTGCATCGCGGGTGGCAGTACCGAAAAAGGCTGCCACGGTCAACCCGCAGAAGAACTCCCCGGCACTGGGGGCAACCCTGGCTTATCTGGGGATTGATCAGATGCTGGGCCTGCTGCACGGTGCCCAAGGCTGTTCCACCTTTATCCGGTTGCAGCTCTCCAGGCACTTTAAGGAATCCATCGCCCTGAATGCCACGGCCATGAGCGAAGACAGCGCCATCTTTGGCGGCTGGGAAAACCTGAAAAAAGGGATCGGCCGGGTGATTGAGAAGTTTGGTCCCAAGGTGGTGGGGGTGATGACCTCCGGCCTGACCGAGACCATGGGGGATGATGTTCGCTCTGCCATCCACCAATTCCGTGTGGAACACCCGGAGCATGACCAGGTGCCGATTATCTGGGCATCCACCCCGGATTACTGCGGCTCGCTGCAGGAAGGCTATGCCAACACCGTAGAGGCGATTCTGGCCACCCTGCCGGAAGCTGGTGAGAGCATCCCAGGCCAGGTCAACCTGGTGCCAGGGGCACAACTGACACCGGCGGATGTTGAAGAGCTGAAAGAGCTGATCGAATCATTCGGCCTGAGCGTACTCTGTGTTCCAGACATCGCCAATGCCCTGGATGGTCATATTGATGCCGATGTTTCGCCCCTTTCCACCGGCGGGATCAGCGTCGAGAAGATCAAGCAGGCCGGACGCAGTATCGCCACTCTGTATGTGGGTGATTCACTGGCCAAGGCAGCCAGCCAGTTGGAAGAGCGGCTGGGCATACCGGCCTACGGCTTTACCTCCCTGACCGGCATGGCCGAGACTGACCGCTTTATGGCAACCCTGTCAGTCATCAGTGGCAACGCAATACCGGAGAAACAGCAGCGCTGGCGTTCACGTCTTGCTGATGCGCTGGTGGATTCGCACTACCAATTCGGCAACAAAAAGGTTGCCATTGCCCTTGAGGCCGACCACCTGAAAGGAATGACCCGCTTTCTGGCAGGTATGGGGTGCGAAATTCAGGCTGCCCTGGCAGCCACCCGTACCCGAGGTTTGGACAGTCTGCCCTGCGACAACATCTTTGTGGGGGATCTTGAAGACCTGGAAACCGCTGCCATTGGTGCAGACCTGCTGGTTGCCAACAGTAACGGCAGACAGGCAGCAGCCAAACTGAAGATCGGCGCCCATTTAAGAACCGGCCTGCCGGTGTTTGACCGGTTGGGGGCGCACCAGAAGATGTGGGTCGGCTATCGAGGAACGCTGAATCTGGTGTTTGAGGTGGCGAACCTGTTCCAGGCCAACGCCAAGGATGCCCAGAAACTGGCGCATAACTGACACATTTATTTGTTGCCGGGAGCCTGACGGGTTAAAATAACAGAAGAAGGCCGCGTTATCCGATAACGCGGCCTTCTTCTGTTTTTGGTGCAGAATACCCGCAGGTGGCAGCGGTTTCTTGTTGCCAGCCTCTGGCTGTGTATTATATAAATATCTGATACATTGATTATACCAATGCTGCGTCAGCCGAAGCAGTCATGTTGTCTCGAATGTTCGAAACCCCCATTGTTTTTACTGTGTAGTTTGTCAGTGTCAGGGGTACCCATGCAGCAGTCCTATACCATTGAGGATGAACTCAATCGAGCTAATCGAGCCCTGCAGCTGCTTTCTGCCAGCAACAGAACGTTACTTCGTGTAAGTGATGAATCGGCCTTGCTCTATGATGTCTGCAGGATAACGACAGAGATCGGTGGATACTCCCTCGGTTGGATCGGCTATAAAAGATCTGATGCCGCCAAATCCATTCGGCCTGTTGCCTATTCCGGTTATGAAGAGGGTTTTCTCTCTTCCGCCGAAATGTCCTGGGCCGATTGTGATCGTGGTCATAGTGCCATGAGTACCGCTATCCGCACCGGAACGACCCAGCTGAGACTGGATATTCTGAATGACCCTCAGCTTGCCCATTGGCATCAGGATGCCCGGCAAAGAAATTACCGTTCCGCGATAGCCCTTCCCCTTCTGGTAAACGGAGAAACAATCGGTGCCATAGCGATTTACGCACCTGAACCCAACGCCTTTAATCTGCAGGAAATCAAACTGCTGGAAGAGCTTGCCAGCGATCTTTCCTTCGGGATCGAGACCATTCGTCTGCGTGCGGCCCATGAACAAGCCAATGCACGTATTCACCGTCTGGCATTTTTTGACAGCCTGACCGGCTTGCCCAATCGAAATCACCTCTCCGATCTCCTTGCCGATTCCCTCTCTGTGGCCAAAGAACATAACAACCAACTTGCCTTGATGTTACTTGATCTTGACTACATCCGCGAGATTAACGAGACCTACGGGCATGAAACCGGTGACAGGATTCTGGTGCAGGTCGCACAAAAACTGCTTGAATTGGCCGGAGACAGCTGCATTGTTACCCGGTTTGGTGGTGACGATTTTGTTGTTGTCTGCAACCAGAATGCGCCAACCAAAGCCAGTAACCTTGCGACACATATCCTTACCGCCATCAAACAGCCGTTTCTGCTTGATGCGCAAACATTTTCAATTGGGGGCAGCATCGGCATTGCCTTCTATCCAGGTGATGCCAACAATCCTACAGACCTGCTATCCCGGGCCGATCTGGCGATGTCGAAGGCCAAGGAGGCCGGAGGCGGTTACCGTTTTTACAAAAGCAGCATGAGCCATACGTTGACCAGAAAGCTGGAGCTTGTACAACGCCTGGAATCTGCGCTGCCGGAAGGAAACCTGCAGCTCTATTATCAACCCAAGGTAGAACTGTACGCAGGCATGCTGGTCGGAGCCGAGGCACTGCTTCGCTGGAACGACCCGCAGCTTGGCTCGGTAAGCCCGGCTGAGTTCATACCGGTTGCGGAAGGCCGGGGGTTAATGCCGCAGATAGGCGAGTGGGTGCTCAGAACTGCGTGTCAACATATCAAACGTTGGAAGAATCAGGGCTTGAGTTGCCGGGGAAAAATTGCCGTAAACGTTTCTGCCCGGCAATTTAGTGATCCTTACTTTCTGGAGCGGGTAGCACGGGTGCTGGAAGAGACCGGCGTATCGCCATTTTGCATAGAACTGGAGCTGACTGAAAGTTGTCTTATGAATGATCCTGAACGGATGTCGGAGATCATGACGACACTGAAAGGGATGGGATTCAGTATCGCGATTGATGACTTCGGAACCGGATACTCTTCGCTTGCCTATCTGAAACGGTTCCCGATTGATACCCTGAAGATTGACCAGACCTTTGTAAGAAATATGCTTGAAGACAATAATGATAGAGCAATTATTTCCACTATTCTGGCCATTGCCCAGCAGATGGGGCTGGCCACTGTGGTGGAGGGGGTTGAGACGGAAGAACAACGCCAGACGCTTCAACGGCTTGGTTGTGTGCTGGCCCAGGGCTATTATTTCAGTCGACCTGAACCGGTGGATATCTTTACTGAAAATCGTTTGAAAAAGCCTTGCTTGCTTACCTCAACTTTGTCACATTCAAAGTCAAACCCCTCTCAATCCCCCTTTACAAAGGGGGAAGTCATACCCCTCCAAACTCTGTCAAAAAAATACGGGCCTTGAATGGCACCTTACCCTGCTGCAGCTTCAGGTTAGTCCGTTCCGGGATGGCCAGGGTGGCAAAGTAGCTGCGCCAGAGAGCCTGAAACTGTGCTTCTTCTGGCGTAACATCAGGTCGGGCTGTCACCTCCATCGGCAGCAGCAACCACTCCTTCTTTTCAGCATCGTACAGAATCCCCTCGCCATGGCGCTGGTCGTGAATCACCCACTGCTGGTCACTGAACCGCTCGGCAAAATGTGCTCCGATCAGCAACAATATCCGGTGGTCCGGCGCAATAGAGGCATAGTACAGCCCACCCTGCAGCTGCTGAAACCTGATAAAGCCCAGATAGCGGTGCGCCTCTCGCCCCACCTGCTGTGACAGCTTCCAGATCGGTGCCACTGCCGGGTGGGCCAGCATCCCGTCAATCCTCCTGCCTTGATCAGCTTCCAACAACAAGTAGTTATAGATCAGCAGTTCCTGTTGGGGGTGGTCAGCCAGCAGGCAGCGCCGCAGCAGTTTGAGTGAGTTGCCGGAAAGACGCTTGGTCAGACGTTGCCAGAACGCCTCTGCCACAGCCTGATCAGTGGCAATGCAGATCTCGCTGTTGAACAGACCTTGCTGCTCAAGCAGGGTGGCACTGATCCGCTCTACATCAGCCCGTTCTGGCAATAGCCGGGCATAGAGAGTCAGCAGACCGGCCAGACTACCGTCATAGCTGTAGCAACCGGACATCACAGTTCCCCCGTAATCAGGCTGGCGGTTTCATCAACTGACGGTTGTTCCAGAGCCAGACTCAACTGGACAGGGCGCTTCTGCTTCGGCCCATCCACCAGCCTGCTGCGCAGGGCACTGCTCTCAAGTCCGCTCTCTCCGGCATAGCGGCCACGGGCGGTGATGAAATAGCGGGCACGTTTCATGACAACCCCCAGGCTGGCCAGATCGTCAATCCCCAGGTGTCCCTGCCGCCGTGCCCGGATGATCCGCTGGGCAGAACGAACACCGATCCCCGGCACCCGCAGCAGTTCCTCATAACTGGCACGGTTGATCTCCAGCGGAAACAGCTCCAGGTGGCGCAGAGCCCAACCGGTCTTGGGATCAAGCTCACTGTCCAGGTTGGGGGAGGCCTCATCCAGCAGTTCATGGGCCGAGAAGCCATAGTAACGCAGCAGCCAGTCTGCCTGATACAGGCGATGCTCACGCCGCAGCGGCGCCTCGGGCCGGGCAGGCAGGCGGCTGTCAGTCACCGTGGGGATAAAGGCGGAGTAGTAGACCCGTTTCAGATCAAGCCGCTGGTAGAGCTGTTCCGACAGGGTCACGATCTGGCGATCAGATTCACCGGTGGCCCCCACAATCAGCTGGGTACTCTGACCTGCCGGTGCAAAGCGTGGCACCTTACGGGACTGCTTCCGCTCGGCTCGGTTGGTTACGATCAGGCTGCTGACCTGACGCATCGGCCCCACTACGCTGTCGCGGGTTTTATCCGGTGCCAGCAGGGCCAGACTTTCACGGGTGGGCAGTTCCAGATTGACGCTGACCCGATCCGCCCATAAACCGGCCTGCTGCACCAGTTGCGGATCAGCCCCAGGCACCAGCTTCAGGTGGATGTAGCCGTTAAAACGGTACTGCTCCCGCAGGGTACGTACCGCCTGAATCAGCAGCTCCATGGTGTAGTCGGCAGAACGGACCACGCCGGTGCTGAGGAACAGCCCTTCAATGTAGTTGCGGCGGTAAAAGCCGATGGTCAGCTCGGCAACTTCAGCCGGAGAAAGCGCCACACGTTGTACGTCGTTGCTGCGACGGTTGATACAGTAGGCGCAGTCGTAGATGCAGCGGTTGGTCATCAGGATCTTGAGCAGGGAGACACAGCGGCCATCACTGGTCCAGGTGTGGCAGATACCGCAGGATGCAGCAGAACCGACCCCACCGTTGCTGTTAGCACGGGAGCTACCGCTGGAAGAGCAAGAGACATCGTACTTTGCCCCGTCTGCCAGTATTTTCAGCCTGTCCATCAGGTCGGTTGCCACGGCAAGAGTCTCCTGAAATAATCAACTGACTATACCTGTATACTTGAAGCGGATACAGATTAAGCCGTTGTTCACTTCGACTACTTCGACTTCGCTCAGCACAAGTTCGCTCAGGGAACAAGCGTTGGCTGAGCGGAGTCGAAGCCAGAAGTGCAATGTAATACCGTGAGAAGTATATCATGACTCTGTGTCAAGATATGTCAGTATGGAAGCGTCACTGTCCATGCATATTCCAATTGTTGTCACGGTATTTCAGAGTATACTGATTACATTCAAAAAAACAGCTACGGAAGGAGCACGTTCATGAAACTTTTCTCACCGTATAAATTGGGGACCACTGAACTGCAGAATCGTATGGTCATGGCACCCATGACCCGTTCACGGGCCGCCGGTAATCTGCCAAACAGCCTGATGGTTACCTATTACAGCCAACGTTCAGGCGCTGGCCTGATCATCACAGAAGGAACCTCGCCATCTCCCAACGGTCTTGGCTATGCCCGGATACCCGGTGCATTTTCAGCGGAACAGACTGCGGGCTGGCAACAGATAGCTGAAGCTGTGCATAGCGGTGGCGCCCGAATCTTCATGCAGCTGATGCACTGCGGCCGGGTGGGGAATAAACTCAACCTGCCTGCAGCTGCAGAGCTGGTGGCGCCTTCGGCAATTGTTCTGGGGGGCAAGATCTGGACTGACAGCCAGGGAGAACAGCCCTATGACCATCCACGTGAAATGACGCCAAAGGATATTGAGCTGGCCATTGCTGAGTATGCTCTGGCAGCAAAAAATGCGGTTGCCGCCGGGTTGGATGGGGTTGAAGTGCATGGTGCCAATGGCTATCTGATTAACCAGTTTTTGGACCCTGGTTCAAATCAACGCAGTGATGAGTATGGCGGTGATGCAGCACGCCGTAACCGGTTTGCGCTGGATGTTGCTGCTGCGGTAATCGCCGAAATCGGGGCTGATCGCGTTGGTATCCGGCTCTCACCCTATGGTGTCTTTAACGAAATGAGTGGTGACTATAGCGGTATTGCCGAACAGTATGTTGCGCTGGCTGCAGCAGCAGGCGGGTTGGGGCTGGCTTACCTGCATCTGGTGGATCATTCTGCCATGG
>Ga0209800_10003017_pt1 | contig 13998 bp, 9 predicted proteins | sample Higcelweek8metaG_FD_187174 | JGI IMG/M metagenome (GOLD analysis project Ga0209800, IMG submission 187174) | Freshwater pond sediment microbial communities from the University of Edinburgh, under environmental carbon perturbations - High... | ecosystem: Environmental > Aquatic > Freshwater >...
CAGTCAGCCTTCCGGCCTGCAGGGATAAAGGGAAACCTGAGGCGAAAGCCGGAGAAGAGCTGCATAGAACTTTTTCGTTCTCGGGATTCGAATGGGTTGCGGAGGGCTCAGGACCTGAAAGAAGAAGCCCCGGCAATAATTTCTATTCCTGTTCCGAGAAAAATGTTTGGGTCGATTCACGCGGAGACCTCCACCTGAAGATTACTAAAAGAAAAGGGGTATGGTACTGTGCCAAAGTGACAATGAAAGATTCGTATGGCCACGGCAGGTATGCTTTTCTGATTAATTCGAGAGTTGACCGGCTGGATAAAAATGTTGTGGGCGGCCTCTTTACATATCTTGACGACCTCAACGAGATTGATATTGAATTCGCCAGGTGGGGCACCGCCGATAATGACAACGCCCAGTATGCTGTCCAGCCTGCTCACAGTGACGGCAATATTTACAGATTTCCGCTTGACCTGAAGAACAAAAGGTCAACTCACGTCATTGACTGGAAGAGAGACACTATCATTTTTTCAAGTTACACCGGATATCATCCAAAACGGCCGGCAGAAAGGAAGATTATCAGGGAATGGAGCTACACCGGTGATCATATACCGCCTGAGGGCGAAGAAAAGGCAATGATCAATCTGTGGCTCTATAACGGTTTACCGCCCGCAAATAAAAGGGAGGCTGAAATGGTTATCAAAGCGGTTGAGATCCGTTAAACCTCCAGGCCCGGCATTAATCATCCTGCAAACAGAACGTACATCCCTGCGGCTATGGCAGCTCCGGCCATTGGACCGGCCACCGGAACCCATGAGTATTTCCAGTCGCTGTCACGTTTGCGTGGTATAGGCAGGAAAAAGTGCATTAGCCGGGGACCCAGGTCACGGGCCGGATTGATGGCATACCCTGTGGGACCACCAAGCGATAAACCGATACCGAAGACAACAATCGCCACAGGCAGTGCATTCAGGGACCCGAGACCCACTTCCGGCTCCGCCATATAAAGGACCGCAAGGGCAAGCACATAGGTTCCGATGACCTCTGTAACAATATTGTACCAGTAGCTTCTTATGTTGGGTGAAGTACAGAAAACGGCAAGTTTCGAGTCAGCGTCATCAGTCGCATCAAAATGCTTTTTATATGCCACCCAGACCAGTCCGGCACCAAACATCGCCCCGAGCATCTGTGCGCAGATATATAAAGGAGCCAGTGAAACTGAAAATTTTCCTGCAAGAACAAGGGCGAGGGTTACAGCCGGATTAAGATGAGCCCCGCTTACCGGTGCGGCAATGAGCACTCCGGTAAAGACTCCGACAGCCCATCCGCAAGTAATGACTATCCAGCCGCTGTTGTTTCCCTTGGTTTTGTCAAGGAGGACGTTAGACACCACACCCCCGCCAAACACAATGATCATGGCAGTTCCGAAGAACTCAGCAAAAAATGCGTTCATACTTTAACTTTAATGTTGTTTGTTACTGTTCTTTCTCTGTCCATGCAATTGTTGCCCTCACTGCTCTGTGCCATTCCGTTACAAGTGCGTCAGTTTCTTCCGGGCCCTGTTTAGGAACAAACGTTTTACCCACCTGCCACTGGTTTCTGATCTCCTCCACATCACTCCAGTATTTAACTGCAAGACCGGCAAGATATGCAGCTCCCAGGGCTGTAGTCTCGGTAATCCTCGGCCTTACCACCTTCGCTCTGAGAAGCTCTGACTGGAACTGCATAAGGAGATCATCCACCGCCGCACCACCGTCGACCCTGAGTTCAAGGATTTTAACCCCGGAATCTTTATGCATAGCCTGAACCACCTCAAGGGTCTGAAAAGCAATGCTTTCAAGTGCAGCCCTGGCAATATGTGCTGCCGTGGTGCCCCTGGTAATGCCCACGATTGTTCCGCGGGCATGCTGGTTCCAGTGAGGTGCTCCCAGGCCTGTAAAAGCCGGTACAAAATAAACGCCGCCGTTATCACTGACTGAAGAGGCCAGCTTCTCCACCTCAGTGGAACTGCTAATTATTCCCAGACCGTCGCGCAACCACTGAACTGCTGCTCCTGCAATAAAAATACTTCCTTCAAGGGCATAATGAGTCTGGTCTCCCAACTTCCACGCCACGGTTGTGAGGAGGTTGCTGTTCGACCTGATCGGTCTTGTACCGATATTCATCATCAGGAAACATCCTGTCCCGTAAGTGTTCTTAATCATTCCCGGTTCCGTGCACATCTGCCCGAAAAGAGCCGCCTGCTGATCGCCCGCAATCCCGGCAACCGGAACCGGTGTCGCAAAGATTCCCTTGGTTGTTCCGTAAACCTCACTTGATGACCTGACCTCAGGCAGGATGGAAACTGGAATATCAAAGAGATGAAGCAGCTCCTCATCCCAGCTCAGGGTATTTATATTGAAGAGCATGGTTCTGGAGGCATTCGAGACATCTGTTATATGCACCCCTCCTTCCGTCAGGTTCCATGTCAGCCATGTGTCGATTGTTCCGAAGGCCAGGTCTCCTTTTTCTGCCAGATCACGGGCTCCGTCAACATTATTCAGAATCCAGCGGATTTTCGTTGCAGAGAAATATGCATCGATAACCAGCCCTGTCTTCTCCTGTATCATCTCCCTGTGACCTTCCCTTTTAAGCTTATCACAAAAGTCAGCCGTTCGGCGGTCCTGCCAGACTATTGCATTATATACAGGTTTCCCTGTCCTTCTGTTCCAGACAACGGTAGTCTCGCGCTGATTGGTTATTCCTATTGCGGCAATTTCACTGCTTTTGATCCCGGCCCTCGATAAAACCTCCGTCAGTACTCCAGCCTGCGTCGCCCAGATCTCTTCCGGATCATGTTCCACCCACCCGGGCTTTGGATAAATCTGGGTGAACTCCTTCTGTGCCGTTGCAACCGGAAGTCCGTCATGGTCATAAAGAATCGCCCTGGAACTTGTTGTGCCCTGATCCAGTGCCAGTATAAAATTGTTCATAACTGCCATATATTGAGTTGATTTACACAATTGTAACCTCGATGCCCTTTTCGCGCATGATCTGGATAATGTTGCCGGGAGCATCCCTGTCTGTGATTATGCGGTGTATCTGGTTGATGTTGCAGATCTTGCCGAACCCTCTTTTGCCGAATTTTGTCGAGTCTGCAAGCACGATCACCTCCTGCGATGCATTTATCATATACTGATTGAGATGTGCTTCCGCAATATTGCTTGTTGTAAGGCCGAAGTCAAGGTCAATCCCGTCCACCCCAATGAAAAGCTTGCTGCACATCATCTCCCCGAGGAGAGTTTCAGCATAGGGACCAATGACCGAAGCAGAGCTCTTTCTCATGGACCCTCCCAGCTGGATAATCTCGATGTTGGGTTTGTAGCTGAGGATCAGGGAGATCTTGACTGACGGGGTGATTACGGTTATAGGCTCCGTAATGTCGATCTTATGCGCAAATGCGAGCAGAGTGGTCCCTGATGCAATGATTATCCTGTCATTCTTCACCAACAGCTTTCCTGCTGCCTCTGCAATACGCAGCTTCTCATTCACCTGAACCTTTTCCTTCTCATCGATATGACGGTCGCTTATAAGCGAACTCACCTGGCTGGCACTGCCGTGACTCCTTATAAGAAGCTTCCGTTCCTCCAGATCCTTCAGATCCTTTCTTACGGTTACCTCCGATACCCCGAGCCTCTCGCTCATGTCATGCACCCTTACATAACCTTCTTTTTCAAGTTCATTTAAAATGATCTTATGCCGCTGAGCTATGTTTCTCATCAATATTTCACTTTAGAAAGAGATAAGATATGAACCCAAAGATATAAATTAATTGTAATAATAAATAAGTTAAAATTATCAAATTAGTTCCGATTAATTTTTATTTCTTTCTTTTTTCTTTTGAATTATTCAAAATAGATCATATATTTATGCCGGTATTTTCGGATTATTCTGTACACATTTAAGATATAAATAAATTGGATCGGGAAGGTTTTCTAAGGCAGATGAAGGACACTGAAAAGCAGTGGGACTTCATTGTTATCGGAGGCGGTGCCACAGGCCTGGGAATTGCGGTGGATGCAGCCAGCAGAGGTTACGGCACGGTGTTGCTTGAACAGTCGGATTTCGCCAAAGCCACATCGGGACGGAGCACTAAACTTGTACACGGAGGCGTGCGCTATCTGCAGAAAGGTGACGTCGCACTGGTCAGGGAAGCTTTGCGCGAGAGAGGTTACCTTAGGAAGAATGCCCCTCACCTTGTCAAAAACCAGCGCTTTATTATCGGCAATTACAAATGGTGGGAGAAGCCCTTCTACACCGTCGGACTGACCCTGTACGATATGCTGTCGGGGACAATGAGCCTGGGACGCTCATTGCCAGTCAGCCGTAAAGAGGTGATCAGGCGGATACCGCAGATCGTAAGGGAAAAACTGAAAGGCGGAGTGGTGTATCACGACGGTCAGTTTGACGATGCCAGGCTGGCGGTCAACCTGATGCAGACAGCTGCCGAAAAAGGTGCCCTGACTGTAAACTACACCAAAGTTACAAGCCTGCTTAAGGATTCTGAAGGTCAGATCTCGGGCGTCATTGCTGAAGATATGATTGGGGGCGGGATCTTTACACTTAAGGGAAAATGCATTATTAACGCCACAGGCATTTTCGTTGACAGCATTATCCGGATGGATGACCCCGCTGAAAAGCCGATGGTGCGTCCGAGCCAGGGAGTTCACCTGGTGGTTGACAGTTCATTCCTGGGCGGTGATGATGCTATAATGGTTCCGAAGACCAGTGACGGCCGCGTGATGTTCGGAGTTCCGTGGCATAACCGCGTGATCCTCGGCACCACTGATGTTCCGGTAAGTGAATTCGTGCTTGAACCAAAAGCACTCACTGAAGAAGTGGATTTCATCCTCGAAACTGCTGGCAGGTACCTTATAAAAAAGCCACAGAGAAGTGATGTACTCTGTGTCTTCGCCGGGCTGCGACCACTGGCTGCGCCAAAAAACCATGCAGACTCCGCTAAGACCAAGGAAATATCGAGAAGCCACAAACTGGTAGCCTCCGCTTCAGGACTCGTTACAATAACGGGAGGCAAGTGGACTACCTACCGCCAGATGGCCGAAGATACAGTTAACATGGCGCTCAAAGTTAAAGAAATGCCATTCAGGCCCTGTAAGACCAGGAACCTGAAGATCCACGGTTATATGGAGAACCCTGACATGAGCGAATGGATATATATTTATGGCAGCGACCGGCAGGGGATACTTGATTTGCAGAAGGAAAAGCCGGAATATGCAAAGAAACTGCATAACGACTTCGATTTCACAGCCGGAGAGGTGGTTTGGGCTGTAAGAAAAGAGATGGCGAGGACTGTTGACGATGTGCTTGCAAGAAGAGTGCGCGCTCTTTATCTCGACGCAAAAGCTTCCATCGTCATGGCCCCGGCAGTGGCTGCGATTATCGCCTCCGAACTGCAAAGGGATGCCGCATGGGAAGAACAGCAGGTGAAAGAATTCACTGAAATGGCAAAAGCTTATGTATTGTCTTAAAAGGCCAGGCCTGACACCGGGGTTTTTATTGCTCACGGCATTCCTGTTTCTTTTGAATGCCACTTACGCCGAAGCTCAAAACAAAGAGGCAAAAAAGCCAAACATTATTGTCATTTTATCTGACGATATCGGTTATTCCGATATCGGGACGATGGGTTCGGAAATAAAAACGCCAAGCCTTGACCGCCTCGCTGCCGGGGGGATGATGTTTACCAATTTTTATAACACATCACGGTGCAGCCCGAGCCGGGCAACCCTCCTCACAGGGCTTTACGCACACCAGGCTTCGATGGGACACCTTGCAACAAGACCGTTGTATGATGAACCGGGATACATAGATGATCTGAACAGGAATGCTGCCACAATAGCCGAAATCCTGAAGAAGAGCGGTTACGCCACATATATGACAGGAAAATGGCACCTGACAGCTCTTGACAATTCCAGGACGCCTGAGAAGATCGGAGAAAACAAAACCAACTGGCCGCTCCAGCGCGGGTTTGACCGCTTCTTCGGAAACCTGAGCGGATCTGCCAGTTATTATGATCCTTTCACTCTCCTCAGCAATAATGACTTTGTTCCGCCGGGGAAAGATTTTTACTACACCGATGCAATCAGTGATTCAACGGTTAAGTTTATCATGGAGCACCCTGCAGAAAAACCGTTCTTCTTCTACGTTGCATTCTATGCGGCACACTGGCCGCTGCAGGCACCTGAGGAAGCAATAGAAAAATACAGGGGGGTATATGATATCGGCTGGGATTCGCTCAGGATCCTCCGCTATAACAGGATGATGGAACGGGGCATAATTACCGGTAACCACAGGCTTACCGTAAGGCCCCCGGAAATAGTGGAATGGGATAAAGAACCGATGAAAGAATGGCAGGCCCGCCGGATGGAGACATTTGCAGCCATGATAGATATTATGGATCAGGGAATTGGAAGGATAATAGCAGCCCTTGAAAAAAAGGGCGAACTTGACAATACGGTGATCTTCTATATGCAGGATAACGGAGGGTGTGCCGAGCCGGTACTGACTAATTCTCCTGTAAAACCCCTCACTGAAGAACAAAAGGTGCTCAAGCCCTTTCCTTACGATCAGATACAGACTGTGAGGAAACCCGAATACACTCGTGACGGAAGGTTCGTAAGGTCCGGCAGAGGAGTCATGGCGGGAGATGCCGACACCTGGGTTGCCTACGGCGAAGACTGGGCAAATGTCAGCAATACGCCTTTCAGATTGTATAAGTCGTTCGTGCATGAGGGCGGCATCATCACACCGATGATAGTACACTGGCCCGCTGGCATTAAAACCAAAGGCACTTTAAACAGGGAGGCAGGGCATCTTATCGACATAATGCCTACATGCCTTGAAATTGCAGGAGCCACATATCCTGATGAATTCAACGGTAACAAAACGCTGAAGCCGGAAGGACTAAGCCTCGTGCCGGTTTTCAAGAACAGAAAGCTTAACCGCAAATATCTCTTCTGGGAACACGAGGGAAACAGGGCAATCCGCATGGGTAAGTGGAAGCTGGTCTCAAGGGTAAAGACGCCTATGGAATTCACATCTGATGATGAAAATAGCTGGGAATTGTTTAATCTTGATAAAGATCCTTCAGAAACCGCTAACCTTGCAGGCCGAAGGCCTCATAAAGTGAAGAAAATGGCTTTGAAGTGGGAAAAAGAAGCTGTCCGTATTCAGGCGAAACCCTGGCCGTGGACGAAAAAATAACCTCGATGATGAACTTTCTTAAACCTCCGCCGCCCAGGTCCCCTCTGCCCGAAGAAAAAATCGGGCCGACATATAAGAGACTTCGCTTGCAGGTTTTCCTGGGAGCTTTTATCGGTTATGCCGGTTACTACCTGGTCAGAAAAAATCTTGCCCTGGCAATTCCCGGAATGATTCAGCCGGTAGAAAACGGCGGATTGGGATATACCAAGCTGGAACTAGGTATCGCTCTCTCTGCCATCTCTATTGCCTATGCATTCAGTAAATTCCTGATGGGTGCACTGTCAGACAGGTCCGATGCAAGGAAGTTCCTTGTAATCGGCTTGGTGCTTTCATCGGCGCTTATGATTTCTGTTGGATTATTCCCCTTTGCAACCAGCTCTGTAGCAATCATTTTCATGTTCATGCTGGTCATCGGGTGGATTGCAGGAATGGGATGGCCTCCGTGTGGCAGGGTTATGGTTCACTGGTTCTCACATAATGAGCGAAGCTTTAAAATGTCACTCTGGAATACGTCGCACACATTCGGAAGCGGATTGATGGGGAACCTTGCCGCCCTGGGCACAGTGCTTATCGGAGGATTGTTCGTGGCTGACATCGGAGGTGGAATAATTGTGGAGCAGTCATGGAGATCAGTCTTTGTATTTCCCGGTGCAGTGGCTATGCTTATTGCAATTATCTGCTACCTGACACTCAGGGATACACCACAGTCGTGCGGATTGCCTCCCATTGATAAATACAGAAACGATATCTCCGTAAAAAAGGAGCTGTCATCAGAGGCTAAAATTCCACTCAGGGATCTGTTCATCAATTATATATTCAGGAATAAAATTCTCTGGATGATTGCCCTGGCAAATATCTTCGTTTACCTTGTCCGTTACGGTATCGGCGACTGGTCACCGACTTACTCGCAGGAGGCTGGTTTGCTGAACAGCGAACAAAGCAAGATGGCATTTTCGCTTCATAACTATGCCGGTGTTCCCGGGACCATTTTGTGCGGATTGCTCTCAGCAAAATTTTTCAAGGGCAGATGTGCTCCCGCCAACGTTATATTTATGCTTCTGGTGACTGTATTCATTATCATATACTGGAAAGCGGTGCCGGTATCCTCATTTATTTCTGAAACATTCTCCACTGATCTGACAACCACAAGAGTTACAGTAGTATACTCTGCACTGATAGCAATCGGCTTCTTTATTTACGGGCCTGTGGCGCTTATAGGTGTACAGGCGGTAAACCTGGTTCCCAAAAACGCAGCCGGCACTGCAGCCGGGTTTGTCGGTCTGTTCGGATACCTGATCGGCGACGCACTTTTGTCAAAGGTGCTGATAGGGGCAGTAGCCGATAACGTCAATTACGGATGGGAAGCTACCTTCCGGATCTTTATCGCGGCAGCTGTTCTTGCAGCTGTGTTTTCAGCCACAACATGGAAAAGGGAAAGAGAAGCATGTGCAATAAACGGATAGAAAAAATATGAAAAAAAGGATAGCAGTATTTCTTCTTGCAGCCATTTGTCTTGTCTCCGGCCTGGAAGCCCAGACCTACCGTCGCATAACAGGATGGTCAGAAGAAGTCAACGAAAAACTGGAGGGTTTCCTGAACTCCACCCTGCCGATGAACATACGTAAAGTATCTGTCTTCGACTGTGACGGCACTACCTTCGGGCAGGTCCCTTATTACCTTGCTGACGAGGCCCTGTATCAGTATGCCGATGAGGTGCTGAAACAGAGGAATGACAAGACATCACGTGAAAAGCTGAAGATTCTCGAACGGATGGTCAAAAACGGTGACAATGTAGGTAAGGTATACGTTGAAGACAGGGTGCATTTCCTTGCCGGACTGACACCTGAGGAGATCGAGATGATCGGCTACAACTGCTACCGCAAAGCCTATCAGGGGAAGTTTTACCCCGAGATGAAACAGCTGATTGCCAACCTTAAGGAGTACGGCTTCGAAGTGTGGATCCTGACAGCCTCACCTGAACTGCTGTACCAGAAATTTGTTGCAGAGGAGTTCGGGCTTTCAAACATCAATGTTGTGGGGGCGAAATGCGTGATCAGCAATGGAATTACTACCGGGGAAATCATCCCTCCCATCCCGCAGGATGACGGCAAGGCGAGTGCTATCGAGACCTTCATTAAAGCACCGCCACTGATCGTAGGAGGAAACAGCCGGGGAGATATGGATATGCTGAACGAATCGACAGGGCTGAGAATAGTTGTGAACCCTGATGATGTCACTGTCCGCGGACCGGAAGACGGACCCATGAGCGGGGAGACCGTAAAATCATACTGGGAAAAGGAAGGCGCCCTGATAGTGAAATGCAATGATGTAGCTGATCCTGCCGTGAAATTTCACACAGATGACTGGAAAATAAAAAAGAACAAGTCAAACCCTAAATGATGAAACAAAGATTCATAATAATATCAATACTCCTTCTTGTGGCTGTAACAGGACACTCGCAAATGATCTCCCCAGCAGCGAAGAAGGTCCAGAGCTACATGCCCGCAAACGCTGTTATAGCTCATCGCGGAACAATATACTGGGCGCCTGAACTCACAGAGGCAGCTTTCCGCTGGGCCCGTAACACCGGAGCAGATTACCTGGAGCTTGATGTGCAAAGATCAAAGGACGGAGTGCTTATAATCATGCATGACAAAACCTTCAAACGTACAACTGATGTGAATCTTAAATACCCGGGAAGGGAAAATGATCCGATCAGCTCCTTTACTTTCACTGAGATTATGACTCTCGATGCAGGCAGCTCCTTCAACACCAAAAATCCGGACCAGGCGCGGGCAACTTTTATCGGCCAGGATGTGCTTGTCTTCGAAGATGTATTTCGCATCGCTGAGGGAAAGAGAATTAAGAGAGACCAGAATGGTGACCGCATTACTGCCAGGGATGCTGAAGGGAAATTCATTTTCGAATATGAAAATGATCCTACCGACAACGGTCACAGGCCGGGGGTCTATATCGAAATAAAAATCAATGAAGAGTATCCGGGAATTGAAGAACAGGTATACAGGAAACTGGCTGAGATCGGGTGGAACCCTCTCGAAGGAGAAAAGCCAGAAGCAAAAACTCCCTTTTATCTGAAAGGCAAAGTAAACATCGGGAACACAAACGGAAAGATTTTGGTTCAGACCTTCTCGCGCCAGGGAATGATGAACATCAAAAGAGTCTTTAAGGAGAAGGTCCTGGCCAGCTTCCTCATAGGCAATCCCAAAACCAATGAATTCGCCAAACCGGAGGTCCTCGACGAGATCATCAGCTTCGCACTGGAGTCCGGAGCGCAGTTTATCGGCACCAATCTGGGTGATGCCAATGACGGACTTACTCCCATTTTCTCAAAAAAGATCAGGGCTGCTGGGCTCAGATCCAATGTCTATTCTTTCAACACAACAGAACAGATGGCGAAATACTTTGGTCCCGGGAAGGGTAAAAAAGCCGCCCCGCTTACTGACGGGATGATCACCAACCGCACGGAACTGACGATCGGGTTCTATAATGAACGTAAAGCACGTAAAATAAAAACCTCATCTACTCCGGAAGAGACACTGGACAACCTTGGATACACCAGATAACTGACCTGCCTCATGCACGACATAAAAACAATAGCATTAATTATTCTCATTGGCCTGACCGGCACATTCTGCAGTTGTAAAAAAGACCCTCCGCCTGTAGTGGAGGAAACACTTAAGATCACCGGGATATCTGTACCGTCAAATCTGGAGGTACCTGCAGCTGCCATTATCACCCTGACAGGAACAGGATTCGCCGTAAATGACCAGATCAGTTTCACTCTGTCATCCGATCCTATGAAAGTGTATGGCAGCCCCGTCACCTCGGTGACCGGCCAGTCTGCAACTTTTAGCCTTCCGGCCGGAATTACCACAGGGACCTACAAAATAGCAGTTACAAGGGGTGATGAAAGCCTCCTTCTGGGAACGCTGGCACTGAATGTAACTGTAGATACAGGCATCCCCGATATCCAGGGCATGACAGTCAAGGGCATCGTATACTCCGATGGCGCGGGTGTGCCGGGCGTGGTTGTATCAGACGGTTATGAGGTAACGGTTACAAACGCCGGGGGAATCTATTACCTGCCCTCGCAGAAAAAGAGCGGCTTCGTATTCATCTCCGTTCCCGGTAACTATGAAGTTGCAGCAGTTGACAATATTCCGCAGTTCTTTAAGAGACTTGCCGGAGGCAGTACCGTGGAGCAGAAAGATTTTTCCCTGGTACCTGTCAACAACAGCAAACATGTCATTCTGACTATGGCCGACTGGCATCTGGCGAACCGCAATGATGACCTGGCACAGTTCAGCAACGGGTTTCTGCCTGACGTAAACAGTACTATCAGCGAATATGCCGCTTCCGGAAACAAAGTCTACGGATTGCCTCTGGGCGATATGACATGGGATGTATACTGGTATGAAAATAATTTTGAGCTGGCCGGCTACCTGCAAGAGATGAAAAAGATCAACTGCATGATGTTCAACACAATGGGAAATCATGATAATGATCCCTATGTTGCCAGCGACCTGGGTGCTGAGGCCAGGTACAGGAATATAATCGGTCCGACCTGGTATTCATTTAACCTGGGTCAGGTACATTATATAGTCCTGGATAATGTCGAGTATTTGAATACCGGAGGTGCCCCAGGGGTGATCGGTGACCGTAATTACAACGATCTTATAGTTACAGCGCAGATGGACTGGCTCAGGAAAGACCTGGCAGCTGTTAGTGACAAGAGTACTCCGGTGATAATCGCCATGCATACACCCCTCTACAACAATCCCTCACTTGACGGGAACGGTAACCAGGTGAGCAGCATAAATCTCAGCAACGGGAATACGCTTCTCTCGGCACTTGAAGGATTCACCGAGGTACACATCGTAACCGGCCACACGCATATTAACTATAATGCCGGGTCAGGCAGTTCCGTAATGGAGCACAACACCGCCGCCGTTTGCGCTACATGGTGGTGGACAGGCAAGACCGGATATGCCGGCAACCAGGTTTGCAAGGACGGAAGTCCCGGTGGATACGGTGTATGGAAGGTTGACGGAAGAGATATAAAATGGTACTATAAAAGTACAGGCAGTACGAAGAATTACCAGTTCAGGGCTTATGACCTCAACAGGGTCCATATAACAGCTGCACGGTATGCTCCCAATGCCAATGATGCTGAACTGGCAGTCTATGCAGGGGTTTACGCCAATCCAAACCTCAGCAATGAGGTGCTCATAAACGTCTGGGGATATGACCCGGAGTGGACTGTGGAAGTCAAAGAGGGAGGAAATCCCCTGTCAGTCACACGTGTGTCAGCAAAGGATCCCCTGCATATCATATCGTATGAGGCAAAGCGACTGAACGTGGGCGCTGTTCCGACAAGCTCCTTCGTTACCGGAAACACTGCTCATATGTTCAGAGTTACAGCATCATCAGCCACATCCACCCTTGAAATAAAGGTCACTGACCGTTTCGGTAATGTTTACACCGAGTCAATGACAAGACCAAAAGAACTCACCTATACAATGAATTAATCTTTATATAAATAACCTAACTCACCAGATCTATGAAATGCAAAACAGGTTTTAGGAATTTAATGGCCACTTTGCTCCTGTTGTTGGTAGCCATACCAATGACCGGGCAGGGCCGGGAGGTCAGAGGGACCGTATTTGAACCCGACGGCGTGACTCCTGTATTCGGAGCTACCGTCGTACAAAAAGGGACTACCAACGGCACCAGCACCAAAAACGACGGTACCTTTATTATCAACGTCAACGGACAGAATCCTGTCCTGGAAGTCCAGTTTCTGGGATATGTGAAAGAGGAGATCACTGTCGGTGATCAGGCCCTTATCAGGGTCGTCCTCCAGGAAGAGGCAATAGAGGTTGCCAGTGTGGTGGTTACCGCGCTTGGACTGACCCGCGAGGAGAAGTCACTGGGATATGCTGTAACCAAAGTCGGAAATGAAGATATTACACAGACAGTCTCCACCAACTGGCTTAACGGAATGTCCGGGAAAGTGGCAGGCCTCACGTTTGCAGGAGCCAATACCGGACCAATCAGCTCCATGCGCGTGACCCTCCGCGGTGACCAGTCGCTGAACTACGGCAGCAATGAGGCTCTTTTCATAGTTGACGGTGTTCCTATCAGGTCAGGCACAACAGCTACATCATCAAGCAGCAGTTATACAAACTCAGGTTCTGATTTTCCCGTTGACTACGGTAACGGCGCAAGTGACATAAACCCTGAAGACATAGAAACGGTTTCAATTCTCAAAGGCCCCGCCGCAACAGCGCTTTACGGATCCAGGGCTGCAAACGGAGCTGTAGTGATAACGACAAAATCCGGACGCCGCAATAAAGGTATTGGCGTGACAGTCAACTCTTCAGTTGCCGTCGAGACCCCTGGATACTGGCCTGATTTTCAGACACAGTACGGTTCCGGAACCGATATGGGGATGGCGGAGTTCAACTTCTGGACACTGAATGCTGACCTGGTCGGAACCACTGATTTTCCGCCGAGAAACCTGTCCCGCTATGCCTGGGGCGAAGAATTTTCACCTGACAAGCTTCGCTATCAGTACGAGGGAAAAAATTGGGAAACAGGACTGATATCCAAAACTCCCTTCGTATATAAGGATGACTGGTTTACCGGAGTTTTCCAGAACGGCGTAACCTATAACAATTCCGTTTCAATAAGCGGGAGCAACGGCGAGGGACAAAATGTCCGGTTTTC
>Ga0209800_10003018_pt1 | contig 13994 bp, 12 predicted proteins | sample Higcelweek8metaG_FD_187174 | JGI IMG/M metagenome (GOLD analysis project Ga0209800, IMG submission 187174) | Freshwater pond sediment microbial communities from the University of Edinburgh, under environmental carbon perturbations - High... | ecosystem: Environmental > Aquatic > Freshwater >...
TGCCACAATTGCCCGTTGAGGCACAGCTGCAAAGCCTTTGAATACAAGCTGGTTGCAACACTTCCAATAAAAGAGAAAAAGGTAAAAGTGAAGGAACGCTTTTTCAATTATCTGTTTATAAACCAGAATGAAAATACTTTTTTACAGAAAAGAACAAATAATGATATCTGGAAAAATCTGTACGAGTTTCCATTGATCGAAACAGAAAAACCAATGTCTATCGATGAGCTGATCGCTCAGAATGACTTTATTGCGCTATTCGAAGGAATTGAGGATTTGAATATAAGCAGTATAACTGCTCCGGTAAAACATATCCTTACACATCGAATTATTTACGCCACATTTGTAACCATCGAAATAAAGAGAACCAACAAACAACTTAAAAATTTAACACAAACACCAATATCGGAGCTACAAAACTTTGCAGTTTCGCGATTGATAGATCTTTTTCTTCAAAACAGAGAGAAGAGATGATTTTAAATTGATAAAAAAATCCAACCGGATTTTCTCCAATTGGATTTCTCAATATAAGCTATCGACAGTTATTGGGCAAAAAAGTGCTTCTGAACCAGTGCTTCAAATTCATTGTAGTCTCGATATCCGACTTCAGAAACAAAATTGGTTTTGCTATTCACAAAAACAATGGTTGGCATTGCTTCAATTTTAAAGAGTCGGGCTATTTCAGGCTCCTGATCCACATCTATTTTATACACAACCAGTTTATTTTTGTATTTATTCTGAATAGCTTGCAAATGAGGTGCCAGCCTTTTGCACGGAGGACACCATACTGCATGAAAATCAAGAATTATGGGTTGATCGCCCACGCGTGTAAAGCTTTTATTTTTAGCAAAATTCCATACCTTTTGTTTGAAAAGAGCCGAGTTGAGTTCCACTATTTTCACATTTTCGGTATTTTGTGCTGAAGCGCCAACGCTTATTATCAAAGCTATAAGTAACAATTGAAATGTTTTCTTCATTTTAACGTGCTTATTTTTATTATTGAGTTACATTTGTTTAATTTTTATATCTGAGGTGAATTCTACCAATACGAACGGTAGCCTTTTCAATATCATTCTGCATTTTTTTCACATCTTTCTTAAGTATCCAAAAATGATAAGTAGCAGCAATTGCTTTTTTATCCTGATCGGCAAGATAGTAACTAAGTTTTTTTGTTCCTATCAAATCCACTTTTATTCGTTCAGCTTTATGCCCGGCAATAAAAGCTGTTATCCCACTGTCGGCTTCATTCTTAAACGTGAGCGTCTCCCAATACGTGCCATCATTACTGAATGAGTGAAAATTGTCGGTTGTTGAATTAAGTGTGTCGGTTTGCGCGGATAAAACTCCTGACGAAACCTTCAACGATTTTTGATTTAACTTAGTTCCTACGACGTTGCTGATAATGTATAAATCGGCATTTTCGTCAACATAACACTTTAAATAGTTACGGGATATGTTTTGTTCAGTGATTTGTGATTTATAAACAAAATTTCCAAATTCTTGATAGGTTTCGTCTTTCTCAAATTTAAATTCTTTTTGCAGCGAATCGAGTTCGGCAAGTTTTTGAGGCAAGACACTGTTAGCGTACTCGAGAATGCTTGCACATTGCCTTCTGAGAATCGTATCTTTAAGAGCAGCGGCAATTTTTCGTTTGGCTACAAGCCTTGGGTAGAGAATGTTGATAGTATCAATCTGAAGCAATGCAGCATCAAACTGATTTTCGACAATCAGTTGTTCGATATTTTTAAGTTTTTCATCTGCATTTTTTTCTTCCTTAGCCCTTGAGCTACACGAATTCAGGAAAACAACACACAGCAAAAGAGCAATAAAAGATAATTTTGTTCGCATCGGGAATAAAAAAGTTTTAGAGTTAAATATCAGGTAGAAGCATCAAAACATCAGACCAATTGAAAAATCCATAGCCGAAGGGTAAATTTCAATGGGCATAGTATAATTATGTACATTGTCGTTCATATAATTATTACCTACAGCTACATTGGACAGAGCTATTTTATAGTTGATTTCGCCAAATAATTTTAAACCTTTATAAATAGTGTAACTTGTTCCAATGCCAAAGAAACAACCTACAGTACTGGGCGAAGTGAGTGAAAGAATATTGATATCCGGGATTTCGGTATCGGGCTGAGTAGACTTATGAACTTCGTTTGCCGAAATAATAAATCCTGTAGATGCACCAGCCTGCATATAATAACTCATTCTGTTGAAAGCAGGCGTATTTAATCTCAGACCAAGTGGAATTTCAATCTGGGAATAGTTGAGTTTATAATTACTTCTGTTAGTGGGAGTATTTAAGGATTGATTATCGAAAACATAACCACCGAAAGTGCTGTAGTTTACGCCCGAAACAACTGACAGCAACGAATTAATCTCGTACTGAGCCACAATACCTACTGCATATTTCAAGGTAGCTCCATCGGCCTGTGCGTCGTTATGATTTACATTTAGCCATGTGATTGCAGGTGTAAGTCTAAGACCAAAAGAAATATCCTCGAAACTTATTCTTGAAAAATCAACCGACTGATCCCGTTCACCCCTAAACTGTGCCTGAAGATGAACTGATATAAAAATAAAGATTGCTAATATAATTTTGTGTTGCATGGTCATACTATTTTATCTTGTTGATATTTTCTGCAAATTTAATTTATTTTTTTTAAGTGGCTAAATAATCAAAATTTAATGTCAGCTTACACTAGTTTACATTTAAATATTTAGCCAGAAAACAAGGCTCGGTAAATGAAACGAAATAAGCAGTTTAAAATTGCTTTAAACTGCATACAAAAATGATTCCACTTTCAGCATAAAACGAAAAGAAAAACCGAAATGTTTTTTTATTGATTTTGCCAATATTAATATAAATTGAATATCTTTGCATATGGAATCATTTCAAAAATAGTTTTTAAATGTTGAGCAGTATAAAACAGACATTTTTATTTATCTCCATTTGTTGTTTGCTTTCTTCGTGCATCACATCGAAAAAAGTAAACTACTTACAACCACCCGATTTTTACATTCCGTCCTATAAAGATAGTATAACATTTGAGGATTACAAATTACGGGTTGGCGACCGGCTTTTCGTCAAAGTGTATTCGACCGACGAGAAAACGAATATACTTTTCAACGGAATGACAAATAATTCGCAGATGATGCTGTCAGGAACAGGTTCAACCAGTGACTTATACACTTATCTTGTTGAAAAAAACGGTTCGATTACTTTTCCTATGATCGGCGAAATTCAAATGACCGGTCTTACACTCCGTCAGGCCACCACTAAGCTTGAAAAAGCCATCGAACCTATTTTCAAATACAGTTCGGTAGAAATGCACATCACGAATCGGTTTTTCAGTGTTTTAGGGAGTGGGAAATCTGTTTTTATAGCCATGCCGCAGGAAAAAATAAATATATTTAAAGCTCTTGCAATGGCAGGTGACATAGGTATTTACGGCGACCGCAAAAAGGTGAGGCTTGTAAGAGAAACAGACAGAGGATCGACTGTAAAGACTTTCGATATCAGGAGTGCAGATATTATTCATTCAGAGTTCTTTTACATTCAACCCAATGACATTATTTATATACAAACAGTAAACGAGAAATTTTTCAGTATCACCAATTTACCCGGTTTTATCTCAACGGCAATTTCTACATTTTCGTTTGGAGTATTGGTATATAATCTATTGAGCGCACCAGAATCTACGCCAGAAACCACTACACCTTAAATGTTTAGTGGATAAAAAGCACAGCGAGACAAAGACATATATGAATTAAATTTATGAGTAAAAAATTTTACATATTCTTCTTCCTTCTGCTAACAATTACAATGACTTCATGTTATAACTATAGGAGTATAGGATTGCTACAGGAGAAAAATGCATCTCTTCCGAAGTATAAAGAATCGGAATATGTAGATTATCGTATCAGGGTGAACGATGAAATTATTTATCGTTTAATGACCTCGGATGTGACAATCTCAAAATTAATTTCATCGGACAACTCCGGTTCATCGCAAAACATGATTTCGTATAGGGTCTATCCGGATGGAACAATCGACTTGCCATTCGTAAAAGAAATTCATGTAGAAGGACTTACGCTGAATGAAGCTTCGAAAGCGATTGAATTAAGATTTAAAGAACTGATTCCAGATGCAGCAGTAAAGCTTACATTAGCTAACAAAACATTTACAGTAATTGGCGAAGCCGGAACAGGCGTTTATTACATAACCCGAGACAAATTCAATATTTATCAGGCACTTTCCATGTCGGGAGAATTAAATCATGCAGGGGATTATAAACGCGTAAGAATATTGCGTGAGAAAGGCAATGGTACTCAGGTACTCGAATTTGACATCAGGCCCCGCAGTCTGATTGGGTCAGAGTATTATTATATTTATCCAAACGATATTATTTATGTTCAAAGAGCATCCTCAAGCTTTTATAAAATTGAGAACAGCTGGAGTAGCTTTATGGGGATAATGTCTTCATTATCGCTTTTATTCACAGTACTATATTACGGAAATCTTTAATAATTGTCTCTATTTACATGCTGGGTTTTAATTCAAAGTATTTACCCTAAAACCATATAAATTATGGATCAGAATAAAACGGATAAACCTTTCAACGATGAAGAAGGCTCTAACTTCGACATCATGGAGTGGGTACACAATTTTCTACACTACTGGTATTTATTTGTAATAGGTGTAATTATTTCCCTGGGACTGGCCTACCTGCAAAACCGAAAATGGCTGCCATCCTATAAAACATCGGGGACAATGATTATTGAGGAATACCGAACATCGAGTAGCACTCAAGCTCTGATGCAAGGTTTTGGTGTGCAATCGGGCTACAAAAACGTCGACAATCAGGTCATTATGCTTGGTTCATACGATCTGATTTCGAAAGTAGTAGATAGTTTGCCTCAGTTGAAGGTAGAATATATCTCGAAAGGGAAATTCAAAACCCGTAATCTTTATAACACTTCGCCTATCCAGATTCAGTCTGATTACATAGCTCCTGTGGCTATCAACCTCATGTTTAAAATCAACCTGAATGCCAATGGCACTTACACTATAACTGCCGATGATGATAAACGGTTTAAGGAATTCAGGGCCGAAGGTAGAATTGGTGAGCATCTTATGACCAAACTGTTTTACATTACTGTAAACAACACTAACAGCTACTATAGCAACGGAGAACTGTATTTCGTTTTCCGCGATAAAGAATCGTTGGTAGCCGACTTTTCTTCGCGACTTGGATTTCAGTATGTTGTTGAAGGTTCGTCGGTACTCGAAATTTCGTTGGTAGGCGAAAACCCCGACAGAGATATTGATTTTATCAACAAGTTGGCGCAAACATTTTTGCTAGACAATCTGGATCGTAAAAACGATGCGGCAAATAAAACAATTAACTTTATCGATACCCAATTAGCAAACATACAGCAGTCTCTTTCAGTATCTCAGGACGAGTTAACCAATTTCAGGCAACGAAACCAAATCATCGATGTAGCAAGTCATACGGGCGAATTACTCGGAAAAGCGACACAATACGACAGCGAACTTTCGGCGCTAAAATTACGAGAGACCTACCTTAACTATCTATCCAACTACCTAAAAACCAACTTGGAAGATGGTTCTGTAGTAGCTCCTTCAAGTTTAGGTTTAAATGAACCAATGTTGATGTCGCTGGTGCAGCAAATCAACGATTTAAACCTCAAGAAAAGCGAACTCAGCGAAAAGAATTTTTATTACGCTAAATACACACGCGACATTGAAAACGTGAAAACAGCTATCCATGAGGTAGTCAAGAGCATGCGGGCCGGTATTCAGATTGAAAAAAACGAGTTCAACAACAAGAATGCAAAGGTACAATCCGAAATCAATCAATTACCATCCAAAGAGCTGGAAATGATTTCGATTGAGCGCAAGTACAAGATGGATGATAATTATTACACTTTCTTTTTACAGAAACGTGCTGAAGCCGAAATTCTTAAATCGTCGAACACTCCCGATAACAACATACTCGATACAGCTCGTATAATGAGTATAACCAACGGAGGCACCAAATCAAAGACAACAATGATGTTTCTTTTGTTTGGCATCATCATACCTGCACTGATTGTAGTGTTGAAAGAATTACTTAACAACACGGTAAGATCGAGTAAGGACATAGAAAAAAATTCGGACTTTCAGGTCATTGGTATGGTAAGACACACTCAGTCATTCGACACCTTGCTTGTCCCCAAAAATCCCCGGTCGGTGTTTACCGAAGCATTTCGCGTAATTCGTACGCGCATAGAATTTATTGTGCAGCGCAAGAAAAACATAATGATAATGATCACCTCTGGAGAATCCGGAGATGGCAAAACATATTTCGGTATCAATTTGGCCGGGATATATTCAATGTCAAGCCCCAAAACAATATTGGTGGATATGGACATACGGAAACCGAGTGTCAACGAACGTTTTAATATTACAAACACCGAAGGAGTTACAAATTATTTGATAGGTCAATGTGAACTTGAAGATGTAATTCTACGTTTACCCGGAGTAGATTACGATATTTTGCCTGCAGGTACTGTACCACCCAACGCCGGCGAACTTATCAGATCTGAAAAATTACTTGACATGTTTGCAATATTGAGAGAACAGTACGATTTTATTATTGTCGATACAAGCCCGATCGGTATTGTGGCCGATGCTTATTCGATAGCGCAGATTTCGGATGTAAATCTTTATATTGTACGTAACGAAAAAACAAGTAAAACCGTTCTCAAAAAAATAACGTCACAGCTTAAAGCCGATAATATCAACAATATATTTACAATAATGAACGATGTGTCGACCGAAGAAAATAAGTATTCGAAGTACTATTCAAAAAAATATACTTACGGATATAATAGTTACGGTTATATGTCAGGATCAAAAACCAATAAAAAAAGTGATTTATCCGATAAGTATTTCCAATACTATGAGGACGACAGAGATTTATAATTTGAAAATTAAATACTATTTATATAAACCAAATGAAAAAAGTTGCATTAATTACCGGAATTACCGGACAGGATGGTGCTTATTTAGCTGAATTGTTATTAAAAAAAGGATATGTTGTACACGGCCTCAAAAGACGTTCATCGCTCTTCAATACCGACAGGATTGATCATTTATATCAGGATCCACATGTCGACGATCGTAATTTAATTTTACATTATGGCGACATGACTGATTCGATGAACCTTACCCGAATTATTCAGGAAGCACAACCCGACGAAATATATAATTTAGCGGCTATGAGCCATGTGAAGGTGAGTTTCGATACTCCCGAATATACAGCCAATGCCGATGGAATAGGAACATTGCGTATACTGGAAGCGGTACGCCTGCTCGGACTTGTGGAAAAAACGCGAATTTATCAGGCTTCCACTTCCGAATTATATGGTCTGGTGCAGGAAGTTCCTCAGAAAGAGAGTACTCCATTCTATCCACGTTCGCCCTATGCAGTAGCCAAAATGTATGCCTACTGGATAACGGTAAACTACCGCGAAGCCTACAATATGCATGCTAGTAACGGTATTTTATTTAATCACGAATCGCCATTGCGAGGCGAAACTTTTGTTACGCGAAAGATTACCCGCGCAGCTGCACGCATTGCCATGGGAATGCAGGAAAAATTATTTCTCGGAAATCTATCTTCTCAACGCGACTGGGGACATGCCAAAGATTATGTAAGAGCGATGTACCTGATTTTACAACAGGATACACCCGATGATTATGTGATTGCAACCGGCATCACTACAAGAGTTCGAGAATTTGTGCGTATGGCATTTGCCGAAATAGGTATCGAAATTAAGTTCGAAGGCGAAGGAGTCAACGAAAAAGGATATATCCATTCGGTAGATGAAACCCGCTTTATTGAAAGTGTAGGAAAAGAATTTCTCGACAATATTAAATCGGTAAAAAATGCTGTTATCGAAGTGGATAGCGCTTATTTCAGACCTACCGAAGTAGAATTACTCATTGGGGATGCCACAAAATCGCGTACAAAGCTTAACTGGACACCTGAATATGACCTGAAGTCGCTTGTAGAAGACATGATGCGTTCCGACGTTAAGATCATGAAAAAAGAAACCTACCTGAAAGAAGGTGGATTCAGAATATTAAATTATTTTGAATAACCCGACAACCGGAAAATGTGATTTTAAACACAAAGATCTTAAAAAGAAAAAAGGATGGATATAAACGCAAAAATATACATTGCCGGACACAACGGAATGGTAGGTTCGGCAATAAAACGCAATCTGGAATCCAAAGGTTACAACAATATCGTCACACGATCGTCTGCTGAGCTTAATTTACTTAGCGAAAAACAAGTCATCGATTTTTTCGATATTGAACAACCTGAATATGTGGTGCTGGCTGCAGCTAAAGTGGGTGGAATCGTTGCCAACAATACTTATCGTGCACAGTTTATCTACGAGAATCTGATGATTCAAAATCATGTCATTCATCAAAGTTATGCACACGGCGTGAAAAAACTGCTTTTTTTGGGATCATCATGTATTTATCCCCGAATGGCCGAGCAACCTATACAAGAAGAAGCATTGCTCACAGGTTTGCTTGAACAAACAAATGAACCTTATGCCATTGCTAAAATTGCCGGCATCAAAATGTGCGAAGCCTATCATGCGCAATATGGTTGTAATTTTATTTCGATAATGCCTACAAATCTGTATGGAAAAAATGATAATTACGACCTCGAAAAGTCACACGTGTTACCTGCCTTGATTCGTAAAATGGTATTGGGAAAATACCTGAATGAAAAAAATTGGGAAGCCATCCGTACCGATCTGAACAAATTACCTATCGAAGGCGTAAATGGGTCTTATAGCGAGGATGTTATTCTGAAAGTATTCGAAAAATACGGAATAACTGAAAACGGTAACACTGTCACCATCAATTTATGGGGAACAGGCGCACCGCTCCGGGAATTTTTGCATGTTGATGACATGGCTGATGCAAGCGTATTTCTATTGTTGAATTACGATGCGCCCGACACAACACCATCGCACATAAATGCAGGTTCAGGAATCGATCTTTCTATTCGCGAACTTTCTGAAATAGTCCGAAAGACAGTTGGATATAAAGGAAAAATCTTCTGGGACAGCTCCAAACCCGATGGAACACCACGAAAACTGATGGATTCATCCCGTTTACATAATTTAGGTTGGAAACCATTGATAAGCCTCGAGGATGGAGTAAAAAGAGTTGTTGCCAATTATTTAAACGAGGTTTTAAATTAATTTTAAAGAATGAATATAGCTATTGTTGGAACCGGATATGTAGGCTTGGTATCGGGAACTTGTTTTGCCGAAATGGGAATTGATGTCACTTGTATCGATATTGATTCAAAAAAAATTCAGAACTTAAAAAAAGGAATCATTCCGATTTATGAACCCGGACTCGAAGACATGATTCTGCGGAATGTAAAAGCCGAAAGATTACACTTCACAACCAAAATAACTGATGTTTTAGATAATGTTGATGTGGTATTCAGCGCTGTAGGAACGCCTTCGGGCGAAGACGGCAGTGCCGATTTAAAGTACGTGCTCGAAGTGGCGCGTTCCATAGGTCAGCACATGAAAAAATACATATTGTTGGTAACCAAAAGTACCGTTCCCGTAGGAACTGCCCGTTTGGTACGCCATACAATTCAGGAAGAGCTTGATAAAAGAGGACTTGACATTGATTTTGATGTAGCCTCCAACCCCGAATTTCTGAAAGAAGGAGATGCCATTAAAGATTTTATGAGTCCTGACCGGGTGGTGGTAGGCGTTGAAAGTGAAAAAGCAAAAGAAATGATGACTAAACTTTATCGTCCTTTTTTGCTGAACAATTTCAGGGTCATTTTTATGGATATTCCTTCGGCCGAAATGACAAAATATGCTGCCAATGCCATGCTTGCAACGCGCATTAGTTTTATGAACGACATAGCCAATTTGTGCGATTTGCTTGGTGCCGATGTGAACATGGTACGCAAAGGAATAGGCACAGATGCGCGAATTGGAAGCAAATTTCTGTATGCCGGCATTGGTTATGGTGGTTCGTGTTTTCCGAAAGATGTGAAAGCTCTGATTCAAACTGCCGAGCAAAATGGATATGACCTGAAGGTTCTAAAGGCCGTTGAAGAAGTAAATGAGAACCAAAAGCGCATTCTTTTCAGCAAATTGCTCAAGCATTTTGGAAATGCAATGGAAGGAAAGACCATAGCAGTATGGGGATTGTCATTTAAACCAAACACCGACGATGTGCGTGAAGCGCCTTCGCTGGTACTTATAAAAAAACTACTGAAAGCCGGGTGCAAAATACGCGTTTTCGATCCTGTAGCCATGCCTGAAGCCCAAAAAGCATTCGAACGATTAGGTTTCAAAGTGGATGGAAATATCTATTTTGCAAACGACATTTACGATGCTGTTTTGGATGCAGATGCTTTAATGCTTGTGACCGAGTGGAAAGAATTCAGAATGCCAAGCTGGGGAGTGGTTCGGAAAAGCATGAAAGGTAACATCATTCTCGATGGACGAAATATTTATGACTCGACGGAGCTAATGGACTACGGGTTTAATTACGACTGTATCGGTGGATAATTCCGGAATAAGCAAGAAAAAAGTGATAAGCCTTTAGTTTCAAGCATTTTTTGCTTGCTAAAGGTTTTTTTTCAATATAATATTTCACTTCACGAAAAGATAAATTGAGTGTTTTAAAACCTAAACAGTCCTGAAATTGTTATTATTTTAAAAATAAAAATTATGAATTATAGAATTGCCTTTTTCGATACAAAACCATATGACGAAACTTCTTTTAACCAGATAAATCAGAAATTTGGATTTGAAATTAAATACTTCAAAGGACATCTAAACATCAACAATGTAGCACTCACCAAAGGTTTTGATGCCATTTGTATTTTTGTAAATGCGGTAGCCGATGCAGAAGTGATTGATGAATTGGTTAAAAATGGAGTTAAAATTATTGCATTGCGTTGTGCCGGTTACAACAATGTAGATCTGAATGCTTCCAAAAACAGAATAAAAGTGGTACGAGTACCCGCCTATTCGCCTTATGCGGTAGCCGAACACACGCTTGCTTTGATGCTGACTCTGAACCGAAAAACTCACAAAGCCTACAACCGCACACGTGAAGGAAACTTTGCGTTGAACGGTTTGATGGGTTTCGATATGCACGGAAAAACTGCCGGAATTATCGGGACAGGGAAGATTTCAAAAATTCTTATTCAAACTTTAAGAAGTATGGGGCTTAAAGTAATCGCTTATGACATTTTTCCCGACTATGCATTTGCCGAGAAATATGAAGTTGAATACAGCAGCCTCGATCATCTATATGCCAATGCTGATATCATTTCGCTTCACTGTCCATTAACAAAAGATACTGAATATATTATCAACGAAACATCAATTGCAAAGATGAAAAACGGGGTTATGATCATCAATACCGGACGGGGGAAACTTATCAACACACACGCTTTGATTCAGGGACTTAAAAGCAAGAAAATTGGCGCAGCAGGGTTGGATGTTTACGAAGAAGAAAGTGAGTATTTTTTCGAAGATCGATCTAACAGGGTCATGGATGACGATATTCTCGCCCGATTGCTATCGTTCAACAATGTGATTGTGACTTCACATCAGGCTTTTTTCACGCATGAAGCCATGCATAATATTGCCGAAACTACCTTGCAAAATATTCAGGATTTTATTGATAAAAAAACGCTTGTAAATGAAGTGACGGTATAAAACTCGCTCTAAAAGATGAATACAGCTTTTGAATTGCCCTGCAATACCGAAAGCTGTATTTTTTTTTGTAGCCGGATATTCTTTTTTAATTTTTAATGCATTTATATTTAATAACATATAGCTGCAACCTGACATATAATTATTTCGTATCTTTGTCGGCGTGAATAAATTGTCAACCAATTTGTTTGTTTTGCAAAAAAGCAACTGTTATTCAATTATTTATGACGGCAAAGAAGTTATTTATCATTATATTTTCTATTTTCTATTTTTCAGTTTTACTTTGGTCCGAAGTACCTGAAGGTTACAGATTTGTAAAAACATGGAAATTGGCAGACAAATTCGGGCGGGTCGATTCTGTTCGTGTGGATACAGCACATATTAATTTTCAGAACGATAATGCCATCGACAAATTCAGCATTGCCAATTCATACAATGGCAATCTTGGTTCGCCGATACAATCGAAAATATATTTTGATCGTCCCGAAACGAGTGATTTTATGTTTTTCAATGCCTATTATCCATATATTAAACAAATTGAAACCTCAACATTTTACAACACCAAAACGCCTCTCAGTATTATAAATTACCTCAGCGGTGGTTCCAATTACCGCAAAGAGGAAGAAATAGGGTTCATGTTTACGGCCAATGCCAATAAACGACTCAACTTTGGCATCACGCTCGACTATATAAGTGCAAAAGGAGAATACAACAAGCAAGCCGTCAAGCGATTTAACGGAAGCCTTTTCGGCTCCTACGATGGAAAACGCTATTCGGCCGTAGGTTTACTATCGACCAACAACCTGAGGAATTACGAAAACGGAGGAATAAAGGAAACCGATTATCTGACCGACCCGGCTAAAACATCTGTTGCTCCGATTAACATCCCTGTTAAAATGCTCGACAATGTAATGTCGAATTACAAGCATTCTCAATTATTTTTCAATCAGCAATTTAGTTTAGGATTCGAACGTCCGGCAAAGGGATCGAAGGACAGCACAAAAATGGAATTTATTCCGGTTACACGTTTTGGCCACAGCATTAGGATTGACGATATGCGTAAACGCTATTTTGAAAACACTGTGCAAACGGCCTATTACGATAGCACCTATCTTGATCTTAAACAAACTAATGATACTGCTGCATTACAAAAAATGACGAATCGCGTATCGATAAGTTTGGCTGAGGAATTTAATAAATGGATGCGTTTCGGACTCACGGCTTATATCGAAAACGATTTGGAAAAGTATACCTACACTCCGGACACACTGTTGTATCACCAAACGAAGTCGAACACAAGAGTCGGCGCAATACTGTCGAAAGAGTTGGGGCAAAAATTTACTTACCGGTTTTTGGGCGAAATAAACCTTATTGGCTACAAAATGGGAGATTTTAATCTTGAAACCCAGGTCGGGAGTTCATTCAGGCTTCTGAAGGACACAATATCAATCAAGGCAAACGGATTTATGCGCAACAGCGAACCTTCATTTTTTATACAAAACTATCTGTCGAATCACTTTAGATGGAGTAATAATTTCGATAAAACATTCCGAACGCATATCGGTGGAACATTTGCAATACCAACGCGCTCATTTTCGCTGACTGTTAACGTCGAAAACATAACCAATCAGATTTATTTTGACAGCCTGGCTTTGCCGTCTCAATTCGATGGCAATATTCAGATTGTATCAGCTCAGTTGAAACAGGATTTCAGGTTAGGAAAATTTACGCTCGAAAACAATGTTATTTATCAACTCAGCTCCAATCAGGATGTAATTCCCCTGCCAATGCTGAGTCTATATCATAATTTGTATTTTCACGACAAATGGTTCAAAGTACTCAGCGCCCAGTTCGGCGCCAATGTACGCTACCATACAGCTTATTATGCTCCGGCTTACATGCCCGCTACCGGACAGTTTTATAGCCAGAACGAAATGAAAATCGGGAACTATCCGGTCGTCAACGCATATGCAAATTTTCACCTGAAAAGGACGCGTTTTTTCATAGAATATTATCATGTGAACCAATTATTTATGAAAGGCGTTTATTATTCGATGCCTTATTACCCCATCAATCCTGCAATGCTAAAAATGGGATTGACGTGGAACTTCTACGATTAATTGTTATACCCTGAAATAGAAGATACAACATGAAAAAACAAAAAATTAGTATAGTTGTAATTGCTG
>Ga0209800_10003019_pt1 | contig 13990 bp, 12 predicted proteins | sample Higcelweek8metaG_FD_187174 | JGI IMG/M metagenome (GOLD analysis project Ga0209800, IMG submission 187174) | Freshwater pond sediment microbial communities from the University of Edinburgh, under environmental carbon perturbations - High... | ecosystem: Environmental > Aquatic > Freshwater >...
AGAGGCAATGGAGGTTGCAAATGAGCAGGCTATCATACCAGTCGCTGAAGCTTCCGAAATAGTAAGAAAACTGAACCTGAAGTCATTCGAATCCGACTTCAAGATCATGATAATATGGCTTCCTGAAAAGATGAACGCCGAAACGGCCAACAAGCTACTGAAAATGATCGAGGAACCGCCGGCAAAGACCCTCTTCATCCTGGTTTCTGAAGAGGATGATAAGCTGTTGCCTACAATTACCTCCAGATGCCAGCCTGTAAGGATACCTGCTTTAGCTACGGATGAGATGAGTCAGTTCCTCGTAAGGAATTACGGTCTTGACAGTGTCTATGCCGGTGAGGTTGCAGGAATAGCCAACGGTAACATGGTCAGGGCCATAGAACTTGCCAGGGATGCTGACAGTACTGCAAAACACCTCGACCGCTTTATCACCCTCATGCGGACAGCCTATAAGCGCGATTCCCAGGCCCTTGTTTCATGGTCTGACGAAACCGCAGCCCTGGGCCGTGAGAGGCAAAAGGGATTTCTCACATACGCCCTCCGCATGATACGTGAGAACTTTATTTTAAATTACCAGGGTAAGGAGAACAGGCTTGTTTACCTGACGGAAAAGGAGGAGGACTTCTCGCAGAAATTTCACCCCTTCATTAACAACAGGAATATCCAGGCTCTGGACAGGGAGTTCAATCTTGCCTTTGCACATGTGGAGAGCAACGGCAATACAAAGATGATCTTTCTTGATCTGGCGCTTAAGACAATGAGACTGATAGGGTGACTGTCGCTGTGAGGTTGAATATCGGTCTATTATTTCTAAATTTGCACTGACAACTGAGATGACAAACGAAGATATACAGGTACCGGGAAGCGAGGAGCTTCACCAGCCTGAAACAAAATACAAGTGCGGCGAGAATAAGCTCGACGAGTTCAACTGGCTTGGTGAACTGCCTTTTGACCCCCGTTTCAACGAGGTGGTAGAGGTACGCTTCAAAAACACCCGCAAGGGTTTCTACCGCAATATCAATGACCTGAAGCTGGAGATGGGAGACACAGTGGCTGTCGAGGCTTCTCCGGGCCATGACATAGGCAGAATCTCCATGACGGGTTACCTCGTGCATGACCAGCTTAAGAGGCTGAAAGTAAGGCCGGTTGTAGACGAACTCAAGAAGGTGTACAGAAAGGCCAAGCCTGTAGATCTGCAGAAGTGGGAAGAGGCAAAGAAGCTCGAGGTGCATACGATGCTCAGATCGAGAAAAATTGCCGAAGAAATAGGGCTCAACATGAAGATCGGCGATGTTGAATACCAGGGTGACAAGACCAAGGCCATCTTCTATTACCTGGCCGATGAGAGAGTGGATTTCAGGCAGCTGATCAAGGTCCTTGCCGATGAATTCCGCATCCGGATAGAAATGAGGCAGATAGGCGCCCGCCAGGAAGCCGGAAGAATCGGCGGAATAGGTACCTGCGGACGTGAACTGTGCTGTTCCACATATATCACGAACTTCATGTCGGTGACAACCACCCATGCACGATATCAGGACCTGTCACTCAATCCCCAGAAACTTGCCGGACAGTGCGGTAAGCTGAAATGCTGCCTGAACTTCGAGCTTGACAGCTATCTCGATGCCCAGAGAGAATTTCCTCACCGGGAGATTCCCCTGGAACTTGCCGGCGGCACAGCCTGGTTCCAGAAGATGGAAGTGCACAAGGGCATCTACTGGTATTCATCAGATCAGCGCATGGCTGTAAACCTTACCCCGGTTCCGGTGGCACGCGTCCGCGAGATACAGCAGCTGAACAGAAAGGGAATAAAACCGGATAAGCTCATAGTAATTCCTGAAAATCAGCCGCTCAATGTCGGAAGCGACCTCCTCCTCCAGAACAGCGGATTATCGCGTTTTGAATCGAAGAGCGCCCCCAGGGAGAACCGCGGCAAGAGAAGACCGCAACGCAGAAGAAATGAAAACAGTAAGTAGGATAATCATTATATCAGCCCTCACTGTAATTGTAATGCTGACCTCCTGCGGCAGGAATACAATGTACAGTGATGTTGTCAAAATGGAGGATGCGGAATGGTCAATGTATGACCCCGCCGGTTTCGCCTGCACAGTGAAAGATACAGTGCGGTCATACAACGTGAACCTCTCAGTGCGTACATCCACAGATTACCCATACCGCAATCTCTATCTTTTCGTCATTACCACATTCCCGTCGGGAACAACCCTTACCGATACCGTCCAGGGAGTTCTTACAGACGAAAAAGGTGAATGGCTGGGCAAGGGCGCCGGTGACATCCGGGAAGCTATAATTCCTTACAAATCCAATGTTTTCTTTCCCGAGGCAGGGGAATATAATTTCAGGGTGATTCACGGCATGAGGGATACTGTTCTTCCCGGAGTCTATGACCTCGGGATGAAGATTTTCTTAAGAACTGAATGACCTAATTTATCCGGCATTGGGAAAGAACAAACTGGCGCGGTGGACTGAACTGAAGGGTTATGAGCATGTTATAGAACCGCCTTTTACAGAGGTGTTTCAAAAAGATCATGAGCTTAAAGGCAAATGGCACAGTGAGTGGTTTGAGAATTCCAACCCCATAGTACTGGAACTTGGCTGCGGAAGGGGAGAATACACTGTAGGCCTCGCCGAAAATTACCCGCAGAAAAACTTCATCGGTATAGACATTAAAGGTGCAAGAATGTGGAAAGGGGCAAGGGATACCCATCACAAACGGTTATCCAATGTCACGTTTCTCCGTACACGCATCGAGTTTATCAAATCATTTTTTGCTCCGGGTGAAGTTGATGAGATCTGGATAACCTTCCCCGATCCCCAGCTGAAACGGACAAGAGAGAAGAAGCGGTTGGCAGGTCCGGTATTTATGAACCTGTACAGAAGCATAATGAAGGACAGCGGGACTGTGCACCTGAAGACTGACTGCAGGGAGCTGTATGATTACACCCTTGCCCTGGTACGCCAAAACGGACTCGGGCTGATAAATGCCGTTCCCGACCTGTACGCTGACAAGCCGGGTGACCCGATGCTCTCGATACGCACACATTATGAGCAGATCTTCCTTGACCGTGGTATACCAATAACATACCTCTCATTCAGAATCAATAATGAAAAAGAGATCATCAGTCCCGGAGAAGGGTGGAAATGAAGGTTTCTTCGGCCTGGTTTACGAGGTGACAAGGCTGGTACCCTACGGCCGGATAACATCGTACGGAGCCATTGCACGGTATCTCGGCACCGGCCGCTCTGCACGCATGGTAGGCTGGGCACTGAACTCCTCCCACACCTCTTCAGACTTTATCCCGGCACACCGCGTGGTGAACCGTAACGGGATGCTCACCGGAAAACATCACTTCGGTAATTCCTCAACGATGCAACAACTTCTTGAAAATGAAGGATTCACAGTGGAAGACGATTGTGTACTGGATTTCAGGGAGAAATTCTGGGACCCGTCAGCTGAACTTTAAACAACTGCCGATGTTCTATAATGGCTAACTGCTAATGAATCAGATTATTCAGAATAAATCTAAATAAGATAATGTATACAAAAGAACAGGTAATTTCAGCACTTGGAAAGGTAAGTCACCCGGAAAAGGGAAGTGACATTGTAACTCTTGGAATTGTTGGCGATGTGGAGATAACGGAAGAAGGCATCAAACTGGTGCTTATACCTGAAAAGTCGAATGATCCCTTTCTTTCTTCGATAAAGAGCAACTGTGTAAGGGCGGTCAAAGACGCCCTGGGTCCTGATGCTGTCATTACTTCGATAGAGGTCAACCCGAAAACTGTTGTAGGAAAAACCGTGGCTCCCAAAAGAGAGGTACTTCCCGGAGTAAAGAACATAATTGCCGTTTCTTCAGGCAAGGGAGGCGTAGGAAAATCAACCGTGGCGGTAAACCTCGCCGTCGCCCTGGCGAGAAAGGGTTTTGCCACCGGTCTCCTTGACGCTGATATTTTCGGACCCTCCGTTCCGAAGATGTTCAGTGCTGAAAGCTATAAGCCTGAAATGGCAAACAGGGACGGCAAAGACTGGATCATCCCCCTTGAAAAATACGGGGTAAAGATCCTTTCAATCGGTTTCTTCGTCAGGGACTCTGAAGCGGTCATATGGCGCGGACCTATGGCCAGCAGTTTCCTGAAACAGCTAATCAGCCAGGGCGACTGGGGTGATCTTGATTACCTCATCTTCGACCTGCCTCCCGGCACCAGTGACATTCATCTGACACTTGTGCAGGAGGTGCCTGTGACCGGAGCTATAGTTGTAACCACCCCGCAGGAAGTTGCTCTCGCTGATGCCCGCAAGGGGATAGCAATGTTCCGCAGTGAAAGCATTAATGTCCCCGTTCTGGGACTCGTGGAAAACATGTCATATTTTATTGCCCCTGAACTTCCCGGACGCCGGTACTACATCTTCGGCAAGGAGGGAGGAAGAAGGCTGGCTGAGGAAGCTAAGGCCGGGCTGCTGGGACAGATCCCGATAGTCGAAAGCATCTGCGACGGAGGCGATGCAGGCATTCCTGTGGCCCTGCGCGACAATGAGCCGGGTGTCGCGTTCATGAACCTTGCCGATGCCGTTGTTGCCAGTGTGGAAAAGCGCAATGCTGACCTTGCCCCCACCAAACCTGTACAGATGAAGTAACCCGCCTGCTTCTGGCGCCCCGGCACTGATTCTTGCCTCTTTTTATTACCTTTGAATACTTTATGCTGCCCGTCGCAGTTATAGTATAAACCGCATTTGTTGACATCACGGCGCTTATCATATAATGTCGCGTTGACTCTGGTGCTCACCGCACTGGTTGCAGGCTGCTCGGTAGAGAAAAATACGGGGGCAAGCCGGTTTTACCATTCCCTTATTTCGAAATACAACATATATTTCAACGGAAATGAGGCATATAAGGCGGGCGTGGCAAAAGTCAAAGACTCGCACCGTGATGATTACAGTGCGCTCCTGCCGGTTTTTGAATATTCCACCCCTGAGGCAGCCCAGGTATCCGCATCCGATATGGAAAGAGCGGTTCAGAAAGCCTCCAAGCTTATCGCACTCTACTCTATAACAGCCAAACCGGAAGAAAAGAAACGGGGAGACCGCAGCTCCGCAGATGAGGAATTTTACAACAGGAGGGAATACAATCAGTATGTTGACGATTCCTACCTGCTGATGGCCAAAGCCCAGTTCTACCAGAAGAATTATACAGGTGCAAGGGCCACCCTGTCATACAACCTGGGGCTCACAAAAGATGAGGGAATAATAAACGAATCAGCCATATGGATGGCCCGCATCTATACGGAAGAAGGCAACTACCAGGAGGCGGAACGCCTGCTCCAGGGTATCCCTGAGCCCGAAAAGCTTTCGAAGAGTCTGCAGGCAATGATCTGGTCCACTTCGGCAGATATTGCCCTCCGCCAGAAAAGGTATGAGAAGGCAATTGATCCGCTTATAAGTGCAGTCGAATACAGCAGTGACAAGCAGACGAAGGTGCGCCTCACATACCTGCTTGCACAGACCTGCAAAGCCGGAGGTGACAACGCCAGATCGACTAAATATTTCACTGATGTGATGCGGATGAACCCCCCGTATGACCTTGAATTCAATGCGGGTATAAACCTCGCAGGTGTGGCCGATGTCTCGTCAGGTGATGCTGCAGACCTGAAGAAAACGCTTCGCAAAATGCTGCGCGATTCGAAGAACAAGGAATACCTTGACCAGATATATTTTGCACTCGGGGAAATTGAGCGCCGCCAGGGCAATATCGAAGGTGCCCTGGAACTGTGGGCGGAATCGGCCAGATCCAGCACCGGCAACAACCGGCAGAAAGCAAGGTCTTATCTTGCACTCGGGGAGTATTTCTACTCTGTTCCCTCTTATGTAAAAGCCCAGAGGTATTATGACAGCGCCATGTATATTATTGACAGGAGATTTCCTGACTATGATGCGATCAGCCGCACCTCCTCGGATCTGAATGAATATGCTGTTTTTCATACTGTTGTATCCGTTGAGGACAGTCTGCGACGGGTAGCCCTCATGAGCCCCGCAGAGCGTGAATCACTGATATCGGGAATTATAAGGAAGCTCCAGGAGGAAGAGACACTCGCCAGGCAGGAGACCACCGGCACGGACCGTTACAACATGGGGCAGTATTACGAAAATGAACAGCGTAACCAGAACACAATCTCCGCTGAAGGAAGCTGGTATTTTTACAACCAGGCAGCGCTCACCTTCGGACGTACTGAATTCAGACGCAGGTGGGGAGAGAGAAGGCTGGAGGACAACTGGAGACGGGCAAACAGGACGAGGATGAACCCTTCCACCCAGGGTAACGAGAACGGTGATGTGGTGAATAACCCCGACAGTGCAGCAGTTGCCGCAGTGCGCAGCACGGAATTCTATCTGAAAAACCTGCCTCTGACAGACTCACTGATGGCCGAATCGAGGCAAAAAAGCGCCGCCGCCCTTCTTGCCGAAGGAAAGGTCCTCGCCTCAAGACTCCGTGACACAACCCTTGCAGCAACATCATTCGAAGAGGCTGCCAGGTCAGGCGGTACTGACATTGTCAGGGCCGAAGCCCTCTGGGAACTATACCGCCTGTTGCAAAAACGTGATCCGGCAAGGGCGGAACGGCGGCGCTCCGAATTGCTGTCTCTCTTCCCCGCATCAGAATATGCCCGTATACTATCAGACCCGGACTATGTCAGGAAACAGACGGAAGCCTCAAAAGCCTCAGAAATCCTTTACGAGTCGGCATACAATGCATTTGCTGCAGGCAGCTATGAAGAGGCATTCACCCTTTGTGAAAATGCAATGAAAATGTACAGCCGCGATCAGCTTGCCCCGAAATTCATGCTCCTTCAGGCCATGGCCACCGGTGCTTTGCGTGGAGAAACTGCGTACAAGGAAGGTCTTGACTCCCTCGTTGCAAGATATCCGTTAACCCCGGAAGGCGCTAGAGCCGCTGAGATAATCGAGGTCCTCCTGCGCGAGATACCTGAGATGAGAATAGCAGATGATATCAAAATTGCTGAGTCACTTTACCTGGCAGATACGCTGCAACCTCATTATATACTTCTGGTTGCTGCCAATGTCTCGGCAAACCTCAACCAGATGGTCTTCGACGTCATTAACTTCAACCTCGATAACTTCAGTGACAAAAACTACCGCAGTGAAGGGACAGCAGTAGAAAATAAGTTCCTTGCGATTACGGTCGGCACTTTTGCCTCCACTTCGGATGCCATGGCTTATCTGAGAGTTTTTGACCCGCTTAAGGAGATCAGGGGCGCTGATGAAGCACAGATATCCGTCTTCGTCATTAGCCGTGACAACCTTCCGAAATTCATGGATGACAGGAACATTGAACGTTACCGGATCTTCTATGACAAAACGTACTCCCCGCTCAGGTAACCCATTGTGCTGACATGCGACAGGTAAGGATTTTATGGGTTGATGACGAGGTAGGGGTTCTCAGGTCCCATATCCTGTTCCTTAAGGAGAAAGGTTACGAGACTGACACCTGTCCCGGAGGTACCGATGCCATAACTATGGTCATGGAAAAACCATATGACATAATCTTCCTAGATGAACATATGCCGGGGCTAAGCGGTATCGAGACCCTGCGCCGTATAAAGGAACTGAAACCCTCGATCCCGGTTGTGATGATAACCAAGAGCGAGGAGGAGGATATAATGGAAGCTGCAATAGGCTCCCAGATAGCCGATTACCTTATCAAGCCTGTCAAACCCCAGCAGATACTCCTTTCACTCAAAAAGATACTTGATCTTGACAGCATCGTATCAAAGCAGACAACCACCGTTTTCAGGGGTGAATTCGGATCGATAACAGGGATGATATCGGAAGCCTCCGATTTCGATCAGTGGTGCGAACTTTACCGGAAACTCGTTTTCTGGCAGGCAGAACTGATAAGGTCTTCTGATACAGGGATGAGAGAGGTGCTGCGCATGCAGGAGTCAGACGCAAACAGGGCTTTCGGACGCTTTGTGGAGAAGAATTACCTTAAATGGCTCGCCCCCGCCGCCATTGATAAACCGTTGCTCTCGCCAGCCGTAATGTCAAAAAAAGTATTTCCCCTCATACGGAAGGGTTCACCACTCTTTTGCATAATCATTGACAATATGCGGCTCGACCAGTGGCAGTCGATGGCGGGCGATCTCTCGTCATTTCTCCGCCATGTATCTGATGAACTGTACCTGAGCATCCTTCCGACATCGACACAGTATTCAAGGAATGCGCTCTTTGCGGGGCTGATGCCTGCTGCCATCAGCGATTCCACTCCTGAATACTGGATCAGCGATCATGAAGACGAAGGCAAGAACCTTTTCGAGGACAAGCTGCTTGCCCGGCACCTCCAGCGCGCAGGCATAACCGGAAGATGGTCCTATCATAAAATCCGCACCGAAGCCGAAGGCCGGGCGGTTAATGAAAAGATGCAGCATCTGATGTCAAATGACCTGAACGTCCTGGTATATAATTTTGTCGATATGCTCAGTCATGCTCGCACTGAGGTCGACCTTATACGTGACATGACAGGCGATGAAGCGTCATGGCTTACACTTACCCATACCTGGTTTGTCCACTCACCCCTCTTCGAGTTGCTGAAACATGTTGCTTCGAAAGGCGCCAGGGTTATCTTTACAACCGATCACGGTTCAATACGCGTTAACAGGCCTGTCAGGGTCATCGGCGACAGGCTGACATCGGTGAACCTGCGGTACAAGACAGGAAGGAACATGAATTACAGTCCGAAAGATGTTTTCGAGATCAATGACCCGGTGAAGGCGGGTCTTCCGATGACGAACATCTCGTCAAAGTATATCTTCGCCCGCGAAAATGATTTCCTGGTCTATCCGAATAATTACAACCAGGTGGTGAGTTATTATAAAGACTCGTTGCAACACGGAGGAATATCGATGCACGAGATGCTGCTGCCGCTGGTGTACCTTGAGCCCGTTTAATGCATATTTTTGCCTGATGAAGATCGTTGTACCGGACAAAAGCCACCTGAAGGATGCTGCCAGGCATTTTCTTTCGGAAACGAAGGGGCGTCATATCTTTGCATTCTATGGTCAGATGGGCTCCGGAAAGACCACTTTCATAAAAGCCTTATGCAGGGAACTGGGTGTGACCGATACAGTAACCAGCCCTACATTCACCCTTGTAAACGAATACAGGCGGCCGGGAGAACCTCCGGTCTTCCACTTCGATTTTTACAGGATCAGGTCAATGGCCGAGGTCCTGGACTTCGGCATAGAGGAATATTTTGATACTCTCTCTCCCTGTTTCATGGAGTGGCCTGAAAAGATTGAGCCCCTGCTTCCTCCTGAGACCCTCAGAATATCAATCACCGTTCAGCCTGACGGCGCCAGGGTCATAGCGACACTCTGAACTCCCTCTGCACCTCCCGGGCAGTATTGTCTGACCACACTCCTTCTTTACCTTTCAACATATTCACAGTCCACTCCTCCCTTACTCTGCAATTAATATCTTAAATTTGATGAGCTGATTTATCAAATAAGTTCGAACAATTTTAACCAAACCAGATGGGTGAGCCGGCAAAAAGTGCATTCATGCCACGGGAAGAGCAGCTTGAAAAGGCTGTCAACAAGCGAAAGATGTCGATTGGTATGCCCCGCGACGTGCGTGACAATGAAAAACGTATTTCACTGACTCCGGAGGCAGTAAAGATCCTTACTGATGCAGGCCATGAAGTATTCATAGAACGGGGTGCAGGTCAGGGTTCAAGTTACAGTGACAGTAAGTACAGCGAGAACGGAGCTGCAGTCTCAGATTCTTCGCAGAAAGTATATGAGTGTGACCTGATAATCAAAATCGCCCCCTTCGATGAAAAGGAGGTTGAGCTTCTCAGGGGTAACCAGGTGGTGATCTCATTCATGAATGTGGCCATGATGGGAGAGGTGACCCTTTCGTCAATGATGCGCAAGCGTGTCACCGCCCTGGCGAGTGAAAAGATAAAAGACAGTGACGGTATTCTCCCGGTTGTGGAGTCGATGAGTGAGATCAGCGGCATCACTGCGGTGTTGCTGGCATCTGATTTTCTCAGCAGCACCTCGGGAGGCAAGGGCGTGATGCTCGGAGGCGTTACCGGAGTAACCCCCACTGAAGTTGTAATCATAGGCGCCAATACAGCCGGGGAGAATGCTGCCCGTGCAGCACTGGGACTGGGTGCCATTGTAAGGGTTTTTGACAATTCGGTGCACCGCCTGCGGAGATTTCAGAATCTCCTCGGGCAGAGGCTTTACACATCTACATTCCACCCCCAGGTCCTGAAAAAAGCCCTTACATCGACTGACGTTCTCATCGGAGCCCTGGGAGCAGAAGATCTCAGACCCTGGTTTTATGTGACAGAAGAGATGGTGCAGGGTATGAAGCGGGGATCAGTTATAATCGACCTCAGCGTCGACAGCGGAGGGTGTGTTGAAACTACCGAATGCCGCGCACTGAAAGACCCGCTGTATGAGAAACACGGGGTGATCCACTATTCGGCATGGAACCTTCCTTCACGTGTGCCACGCACTGCATCAATAGCATTAAGCAATGTATTCAGGCCACTGATCCAGGAAATCTCAGATGCCGGAGGCGTGACTCCGATGCTGAAGTTCAATAACGGACTGAGAACCGGGGTCTATATTTATAACGGGATCCTGACAAATGAACTGCTGGGGCAAAAATTCGGTATTCTTTCGAAGGACATCAACCTCCTCCTCGCAGCCTTCTGAGCTTTTTATACAAAGGTCAGGGATGCATCCAGCCCATTCTGCGTAACGTGAGCCTTGCGCCCCATGTAAACGGCCCTGTTGTCTCTTATGTGGCCCGCCGGGAAATTGAAGATGATGGGGTAATTGTAGTGACCTGCAATATCCAGAATTATCTCTTCAGCACTTTTATTGTAGGTGACGTTGCCCTGCTCCATCTTCTCCATCCCTCCCACAATCATTGCTGCCAGGTTGTTCAGCTTTCCGGTGAGTCGCAGTGATGTCATCATCCTGTCAAGATGATAGTAGTATTCCCCGACCTCCTCGATGAACAGGACTGATCCGTCAGTGTCAGGCTCGGCAGGGGTGCCGGTAAGGCTGTAAATGAGAGACAGGTTGCCTCCTATCAGCGGCCCGCGGACAGAGACCGTCGCCTGATGAGAACTCTTCCAGGTAATGGGTTCCGGCTCACCCTTCAGGGCCTTGATAACCGAGGTATAACTCTCAGGTGTCTTTTTGGGATTTGAATAGTTCAGGGGCATCTCTGCATGCAGTGAAACAATTCCGCAAAGCTTGTTCAGCCAAAGATGCAACACAGTTATATCACTGAATCCGACATACCACTTCGGGTTTTTCTTAAGTGAAGAAAAATCAACCCGGTCAATTATTCGTGAGATACCGTATCCGCCGCGTGAGCAAAATACGGCACTGACATCCGGGTTATCCGTAGCATGCTGAAGATCGGCAAGTCTCTCCGTGTCACTCCCGGCAAAACAGCCATTCTGCCTGAAGACGTTTTCACCCATGACAACATTGAAACCCGAAGCTTTGAGAATTACAACGGCTTTGAGTATCACATCCCTGTCCACAACGCCGGAAGGTGAAATAATAGCTACTGTGTCACCCTCTTTCAGATAGGCGGGAATTGTAAGAGTCTTCATTGATCCGGTTCTGGGAAAGAATAAACCAAAAATACAATTTTTAATTTATCCCGTAGCGGAGCACGGCGTGATTAAGCAGTAATCATTTCAGGCAAGGAAAGCTGATGCAGAGGTGAAAAGTCTGTCAAAGGCACTGTCAACAGCACCGGCATAACCTGTTGTGAACAACGGGAAAGGATTCTCGTGAGTGCAGGGATATTCAGGTAACCACGTATCAATATCAGCCCCCAGCATGGCCTCTTTAATTCCTGCCGGAGGGATCACCCTGTCAGATGATACCGTGACGGCTTTCACCCGGCCGTCAAGGTCGCGGAACGGGTCTCCGAAGACTTTCTTCAGCCGCGCCGCAGAACTCATTGCATAATAGCCTTCGCCCACGGCCGTTTCATCAACAATCTTTGTCAGCCAGTCGCCTCCCTGTTTCTGCTTCTCATCTATTTCATCGATATAATAACTGATGAGCCTGTCAAAAGCCTTGCTGTCCATTATGAGCTTTGAAGTACCGTTCATTTTGTTGAGAGCGCTGCCCCCGCAGAAGAAAAACAGCTTGCTCTCGGGCGGCAGCGGCTTTTCCCTTGAAAGCATCAGAACCTGTGCTAACATAACCCCGATCGAATAGGCAAAAATATCAGGACTGCCCTCACTTCCGATACTCGGATGCCTGCCGCTTTTTATCTCCTCAGTCAGGCTGATGATGTCATTGACAGCCTGGTATCCGGAGAGAAAAAAGAGGTGCGGCGAAATCGACAACCTGGTACTCAGGGCCACATTTGCAAATGTGGTGAGTTTCGCTCCCGGTTCAGAGAGCATTCTTGCAGCTACAGCCGGCATCATTGCGTGGCGGTCAAACCATGTGCGGGGAGACCGGTTCATATGATTGGCAATAGGAAAGAGTATTACCGGCTTGCGCGTATCCGATGCCAGCCTCAGAGCCCACAGTACATATTTGTCCCAGGTGCGCTCATTGAGCCCGTGCAGCAGAATTATAAAACCCTTCTCAGGTTTCGCAGGAAGAAAAACATTGTACGAAAAGTTATTGTTAACCTCAGAAGCATCCACAGTCGGGAAGAAATCCCGGAATAATCCGGGAAGCCGTGGAGAAGCGGGAATTGTCAATCCGTTCTTTGAATGGAACATCTCCTTCACCACCCTTATATCTGTTCCCGGGATAATGCGGTCATTCCCCTCTTCCCTCAGGAAACCGCCTAACACCCTCTGCTGATCTGTGTATCCCATCTTTTTTCACACAAACAAACATAATATCCGGGCTGCCTCAAAAAATAAGGTGTTTCCGGGAAACCCAAGGGCTGAAAACGTCATATCAGGGGTGAAAACGGCCTGACAGGGGTAAAGTCAGTTCGACCCTGCCCGGGAGCGGGAGCGGGCTTATGCCTGAAAAATGCTAATTTTGCAAGCAAACGGGTTAACCCTCCTATTTGTGGATCTGAATAATAAACTTCCAAAATACCTTACTGACAAACAGAACATTGTCAGGCTGATCCTCTTTACGGCAGCATTTGCCCTGTTGTTTATAAACCTCTATTCACCGTTCGGTGTGGAGGAGAAATTCAACATTTCGAATCTCAGGCTGTTTGCCTATTCAAGCGGGGTTATTCTGACAGGCATCCTGGTTGTCGCCCTGAGCCGCATAATAATGTATCAGGTTGTCCGTCGCGGTGCCGAACTGCGGATTTACCAGTACCTCATATGGGTGGCTGCCGAGATACTAAGCATGGCCTTTTTCTATACCTTTTATGAACTTGTAATTCTGAATGAAACCCGCGAATTCGCTGAAATCTTCCGTTTATCAGTACTGAACACGTCCCTGACGCTGCTCCTTCCCTATTCAGCTCTGTGGCTCTATTTCTCGTGGCGTGACAAGCAGCGTCAGCTGCTGGAAATGAGTGAACTGCCTGATGCCCCGGTACAGAAGGCGATGATTCCGCTTCGCGACGAAAAGGGTACCCTCCGTATCTCGCTCAAGAGATCAGACATACTCTATCTGCAGGGAACAGATAATTACGTTACAGTCTGGTATCTGTCAAAAGAGCGCCTCTCGAAGTTCCTTCTGCGGAATACCCTGAAGAAAATGGAGGACGGATTGCAGAATGAGTCTATTTTCAGATGCCACCGGTCTTACCTTGTAAACATGGAGAAGATAAAGCTCATCCGCCGGGAAAAAGAGGGCCTGATGCTTGAGCTTGACACCCCGGTGACAGTCCTGATACCTGTTTCACGCACATACATGAACCAGGTTCTGCTCGCTTTCGGTCAGGCCGAATAGCCTGTTCATCTCCTTACCGGAAAGTGTTATC
>Ga0209800_10003020_pt1 | contig 13987 bp, 7 predicted proteins | sample Higcelweek8metaG_FD_187174 | JGI IMG/M metagenome (GOLD analysis project Ga0209800, IMG submission 187174) | Freshwater pond sediment microbial communities from the University of Edinburgh, under environmental carbon perturbations - High... | ecosystem: Environmental > Aquatic > Freshwater >...
TTAATAAATAGCCCTGTGGGCTATTTTAGCGAAGGAGCCAGACTGCAGGGCAGTAGGCAGTAGAGGGCCGAGCGTAAGGAAAATGTCAGCCAGCTGGCGGACATTTTTAGCGAGGGGACAGACAGTGCGGAGGCTGATGGAGCTTAAAGCAGACAGACAGTGCGGTGGGGCGCAATAGGCTATCACCTCAAAACAACGCATCCAGTACCGCGTAATTAACCCGGCAATTCTCAATCTTCACCGCATCAGCCAGCTGCATCAGCACCTGATATGCTGCATCTGGGTCAGGCCTCTCGCCCCTGCCTGCCCAGTAGTCGATTATCGCCTGGTAGCCCTCAGGAGGCGTCACATTCATTATCCCGCTCTCAGAATCAACTTTCTTGATTGTCCACCATGCCCATCCGATATTGTTCGATTCGAACAGATGAACCGCCGACCTGTACCATTCGTTGTTGTTCTCCCCTGACTCCCCCATCCAGATCGGCACATCGAATTCCTCCCTCAGATCAAGAAACTTTTGTATAGTTTCCGTGGTTGTCGGATTCCAGTATTTATGAAAACTGTAGACCATATTCTCATCCCATGGCGGTGTGAGGCCAGTGTAATTATTGGCAAATTCATTGCCCTCAATGAAAATTATGTGTCTTGTATCGACCTCCCTGACTGATTTTGTAATCGCGAGGAACAGGTCACTGAGCGGCTTATTGGCCTCCATCGGGTAATTGGTCTCGTTTATGAGATCATACCCTCCTATCCATTCCTCGTCCCTGTATCGCTCTGCAAGCTTTCGCCACAGCGCAACGGTCTTCCTCCTGTTCTCTTCACTTTCCCAGAGCTTCGGCTTCAGCGTGTCCACATCGGCAATCGGGATGTCATTTCCCTGACCTCCCGGTGCTGCGTGCAGGTCTAATATAAGCCAGATCTGATTCTTCCGGCACCACGCCAGCAGGTCGTCAGTCATCCTGAAACCCTCCTCCTTCCAGGTATCCTGTCCCGCCACAGGTTCATCCTCAACAGGCAGTGTGAACAGGTTATAATGCATCGGCAGCCTTATCGAATTGAAGCCCCAGGCTTTTATCGAGTCGATGTCTCTTTCGGTTATCATATTCCGGAGCCAGGCAGCATAGAACTCGTTGCATCGCTCTTCGCCAATCAGTTCTGTTATTTTATTCCTGATATCATACTGCGCAACAGCAGCTTCCGACAGCTTAAGCATATACGGTTCCTGGAGCATCCATCCTCCGAGGCCTATGCCGCGCAACAGGAGATTTTCACCCTGTTCATTTACAATTTGCTTTTCTTCTGCATACAGGAAATAATTCCGTGGCTTGTCGCAGGAGGCAGCCAGGGCAATGCAGGCAATGAGCAGGATAAATTTTTTCATCTTACCGGGCGTTAATAAGTTATTGTTAAATTTATGTGTTTTGAAGGAAAGAGATATTTAATTCTCTGATTTAATGATTTTACAATCGCAAATTCTGATCTATGAAAGCCTCCGGACCGTTTAAGTGTGTCATCATTTGTGCATCAGTAGCGCTGCTTCTGAGTTCCTGCACCCGTGACAAAGTTGTTTCATTCCGTTCCCTGCTGGTGGAAATAACTGACCGGGAAGCAATTACGCGCTTTCCTGATCCCTCATACAGGCTGATCCAGCAAAGCTCCTATGACCGGAGAACCGTATCTCCCGACAGTGCCGGGTGGTTTGCAAACAATGATTATACGCACTTTATCCGCGAGGAGGAGAATGAGGGCCGGCGTGAGTACGTGATGTTCGAGGCCGAAGGACCCGGGGCCATTGTAAGATGGTGGATGACTTTCGGGAACCAGGATGCTCTGGCTTCTTACATCAGGGTATACCTCGACGGCAACACGGTTCCTGTACTTGAGGGCATGGCTCCGGAACTAACAGGAGGCGGGCTGCTGGCCCCACCGCCGCTGAGTGCTGCCGTCTCACCACTTACTGAACCGCAGCGTCAGGGCTACAACCTCTACCTCCCGATTCCATTTTCAAGGAGATGCAAGATAACACTTACAAACAGTTCGGTGCTTATAACTCCTGAGAGGCGTACACCCTCAATATATTACAACATATGTTCAAGATTGTATGAAAAGGATACAAGGGTGATCTCCCTCACCCGCGAAATGCTTCTTGCTGACAGCCTCGCCATAGCTGAGTGCTGTAATGTACTGAATGGAATACCAGCACCTGATGCCAGCGGTGGGTCAGTTGGTTCTTCTACCGGACGGTACCCTCCGGGGACAGCATGCACAATTATTTTCGATGAGAAGAACAGGGCGCTGGAGAGCCTCTCCCTTCGCCTTGAAGCCGCTGATACTGCCTCCGCCCTTCGCAATACAAGAATTACTATAACCTTCGACGGGCATGAAACAGTGAATATCCCGGCAGGTAATTTCTTCGGAACAGGTTACTCATTTAACCCTTACAATACACTATTCAGCAGTACTGACAGCACCGGGAAAATGACCTTCAGCAGGATCATGCCCTTCCGGGAAGGATGCACTGTCTCTGTTGTCAACGGGAGCAATGACACCCTGGCGATCGAGACCTGGGCAGTGACTGTCCCCTACCGCTGGGACGAACATTCGATGTATTTCGGGGCATCATGGCATGAATACCCGGGCATTGAAGCGGCAGGATCAGAAAATACCGGCGGCACCGGAAAACACGTCGACCTGGCCATTGCCGGCATTGAGGGAAAGGGTGTTTATGCGGGAGATGCGGTCACTGTACTCAATACGGCAGATGCCTGGTGGGGTGAAGGCGATGAGAAAATATATGTTGACGGTGAGACCTTTCCTTCTTCAATAGGCACCGGTACCGAAGATTATTACGGCTATGCCTGGTGCCGGCCTGAGCCATTCTCTCATCCCTTCATAGCACAACCTACGGGGGAAGGCAACTTCTTTCCCGGAATGACAGTGAATATGAGATACAGGGCTCTTGATGCCATTCCGTTTGAAAGCGCCATCAGGGCTGACATCGAACTGTGGCACTGGGTCAAAACAAAGATCGATTACAGTCTTACCGCTTACTACTATGTCTTCCCGGGGTATGTCACTGAACCTGTCCGGACACCGGAGTCAGTTCAGAAACCGTAGCATATCTCCATGCCTTCAGGAAGATCCGGAGGACGAACAGCGCCTGCGTTGCCAGAAAGAACAGGGTGATCAGAAATCCCTGTTCAGGCACCGCACCGGCGGTAAAGGCAAAGATCAGTACCACGAAAGCCAGGTTAACAAGAAAAACGAGGAGGACAGCAAGGTAAGATACCCTGAACCTCAACCTCAGCGAGGAGAATCCTGCCCCCAGGGCCCTGAAAACCCTGCGGATGCCGGTTGTTGCCACCCAGATACGGGCCCGGTCGGCAACCAGGAACCACATGGGTAATCCCAGCGTCCAGACAACGATCATTATCTTCGTGACAGTCAGAACTGCAAACGGGTCATCAGCAGCAGTTCCGGCAATCGCGGCCGGTATGCCGATTATGACAAGGGTCCAGACAGCTATCAAAAGAAGCATAATTAACCCTATCCCGAGAAAAGTAAGGAAATGGTGTGCCGATGACTTTAAAAATGCCGAGACCTTGAAACTGCCGTAAGTCGTTGTAAAACGCGCAAAGAGGCCCCCCGCAAAAAACGTATACAGCAGGAATCCGGTCAACAGGAGTAAAAACCCGCCGAAGGTAGCTGATCCGAGCAGGTTGCCGAATGCGTTACCCATGTCTCCCGCCAGTCCTGCGTCAAAACCGTCGAGAAGCTTGTCAGCTGCAAAGCTCTTGCTGAAAACCAACTTTAACCCGAGCTTCAGCGGCATCGCTACAAGAAGTATCATTAGAAGGGTTATTACCCACATTGTGATCAGGAGCTTATATGAACCGGCGGTTTTGCAGGCACCTTTTTTTAATACTGAAAACAGTCCCATTGTCTGAAAATTAAATTGTGATGATTGATATAAGCAACTGAATGAGTGAGATATACTTGGTCATCATTCTTCGGGAGGCCGGGAAATTATCATCCCTGCCCCACGAGTTGTTGATACGGTCTACATCCATATCGATTTTGTTTTCCGGATCAATCACAGCCCTGACAACCTTCCGCGTACCCTCATATTCAAAATCAGTAAAACGCGCTTTTCCGTCCCACAGCTCCCGCACCTCGTCGCCGTTGTCAAAACCTACAAGCACCTCGATTGGGAGCTTCATATCCCCTATCCTCTCTATTCTTACTGTGGCTTTGTAGAGAGAGTCAGCTTTGCGGTCACTCCTTGCAAAGGCAACCGTGTCACCACCCTCAATTATTCCTGTGTAGCCGGTGATCTTGCTGTTCGAAACGCTGATCACTTTATAGTCGCATATTCCGCTTCCGTAAAGCACCTGGTCAAAATACCAGTTCATATCTTCGCCAAACCTGTCTCCGTGTTCCTTCTTTACAACCTCACTGACAACATTAATAAAATCGCGTCCCGAGGGATGCCTGAAGGCCCACTGCCTGTAATACTCCCTGAAGACATTGTCCATGGTCTCAGTCCCGATAATTCCCTCGAGTGTATGAAGCCACACCGAAGTCTTCTGATATGACATCATACCGTATGTCCCATGGGGATACATCCATGAGGGAAGGTCATTGGTGGCCGCTGACCTGCTGGGCGATGATATATAGGATGACCTTCCCAGGTCGGTGTCTGAGGCCTTCAGGAACGGCAGACGTACCATCCCGTAACCGTCACCGTAATAATTATCCATAATCCGCTGTTCCCAGTACGAGTTAATCCCTTCATCGACCCACGGCTCCTCAAACTCATTGCTGGCGAGTATGCCCATGAAGTATGCATGGCCGAACTCGTGAATTGTCACCATCTCAGGCACTTTGAGAAACCCGGGGACCATTCCGGCCCCGGAAGAAGTGAACAGTGTTGTGTACTCCATCCCTCCCGCTCCTGCACCTGCTGCCGGCGGATCCACAAACGTCAGGTGCGGCCATGGGAATGGTCCCACCCTTGCATCAAGGTATTCAAGTGCGAATTTCACAGCTTCCAGCTGTTTGTCACTGATCCTGAGCCCCTTCTGAAAAGTAAGGAAAGTAATGTCAACACCTCTCCACTTGTCCTTCACAATTTTATAACCCGGCCAGGCTGTCCATGCGAAGTCGACTATATCCTCAGCCCGCCAGACTACTTTCTTCGTGCTGTCACCGTTGTTTATCTCCTCGATAAGCACGCCTCCCGAGCCTGCCACATATTCGGAGGGCATAGTCACGGAGACATTATAAACTGAATGGTTCGCGTAAAACTCGGAATTGGGATGGAACTGATGGCAGTTCCAGCCGTCAGCTTCGCGTTGCCTCACTCCTGCCGACTCATACACCCCGAACTTCGGGAACCACTGTGCTACAAAATAATAATCATCTGCAAAGCCGGTCCTTACTATGGGCGACGGCAGCTTCGACTCAAACTCAATGTTAAGTCTTAATGTGTCTCCTGGCTCCACGGGTTTCGCCAGCAGCACCAGCAGTACAGTCTTATCATAAACATTTCCGTCATCGGGAGAAATATATTTCATCTGACCCGACAGGTCATTCCCCTCACTGTCTGTTAAAGACTTTATCTTCACCCAGCCCCATCCCTCATCACCGGCTGCTGTCCACCGTCCTGCGCCGGCAAAAGATGTTTTTGTGCTGCTGAATGCATTCAGGTACATGTGCAGCAGGGCGTCAGGAACAGGCGCTGCCGAGGTGTTGACCCACCATGCAAGCATTTTTCCGGAAACAGTGTGATCAGTTGTGTTGAGTGTACCAATTATGTCATAACCAGTCACTCTCGGACTTAACGGAGTCTGAAATATGGCCTGCCCGTTCGTAAAAACAGACAGGGTCAGCATCAGAAACAGGATTGATAATCTTTTCATATTCCTTTATCAGTGAAAGAAAGAGTTAAAGTTAAGGCAAAAAATAAGTAATATTTGTACTTTTGCACATATTTCATTTTTTGTGCAATGGCGAAGAAAAGTACCAGGGACCTGATTCTGGGAGTTGCGGCAAAGCTTTTTGCCACAGCAGGATTCAGGCGTACTACGATGGAGATCATCGCGGCAGCTGCCGGCCGGGGCAGACGCACGGTCTATATGTATTTCGAGAACAAGGCTGAGATATACAATGCTGTTGTTGACAGGGAAATAGCGCTGATCACATCGCCTCTGAAAGATATTGTCTCATCGGGGATTACGCCGGAGAAGACAATCAGGGAATATGCCAGGGTGCGACTTGAAGGAATTAAAACCCTCCTGGACCGTAATCCGCTGCTGATGAAGGATTTTTCGCAGAGTCATAACAGGATTGAGCGACTCAGGGAGAAGCTCTACAGTCAGGAACTCAGGATTGTAACCCCGTATTTCAAATTGATAGTGTCACCGGAGAAGAATCCCTTTTCTGCCGATCCTGAGGCAATTGCAATCACCTTTCTGAATATGCTCAGGGGCAATGACCGGATGCTGGCAGGCGGAGTAAATTATAAACGCGCTGTTGAATTAGCAGACGTTGCCTCTGAAATAATAATCACAGGCATCGAAGCAATCAACAGGAGGCAATAACAGAGCCGGTTGTATTGTACAACCGGGCGGTGGTCGCCATAAAGACTCTAATTAATTACCTTGTATTTTTTCAGTAACTCCTCTGAATTCATCATCAGATCAACATACTGGGCTCTCTGGTAAGGGAGTTTGTTCTCAGTTGAATTTCGTGAAAGTTTTCCCCTGAAGCTCCTGATATTCTCATAGCCACCCTCGTCCATCCATTTCTCAAGGTCAGAGAGCATTTTGCCTATCACGTCTACGTTGTTCCTGTAGATAGTGCTGACAACCTGAACAGATCCGGCTCCTGCAAGGATCATCTTTATCACGTCATTCCCTGAAAAGATCCCGGAATTTGCACATAATGAACTGTTTATATTTCCGTACAATAGTCCGGCAAAACGCATTGGCAGCCTGTTGTCATCAGGATGGCTGAGGCTGTAGGGGAAAACATGCCTGCCCTTGTCTGTGTCAATATCCGGCTGGAGGAGACGGTTGAACAGGACTACGCCGTCAGCGCCGGCCCTGTCAAGGTCAGAGATGAATCTAAGGGCATTTGTATAAAAGGGACTGAGTTTAACGGCGACGGGGATTTTCAGGGCACCCTTTACTTTCAGGAGGGTCCTGAGCTGATGCTTTTCAACATTTACACCTTCCTTGTCGAAGTATTCCGGAACAGCATAAAAGTTAAGTTCTATACCGTCGACACCCGTCTCCTGGAGCTTTACTGCATATTCCACCCAGGTTTCGTCGTTGACTGCATTAAGGCTTGCAAAGACTGGAATTGACACCGATTCCTTTGCTTTTTTCAGATTCATCAGGAATTCGAGAGGACCGAGCGATGCTGATGCTGATCCGGGGAAGAGGGTCACCATCTCTGCATTTCGATCCTCGTATTCTGTCTTAAGCTCCGAGTTTTCAAGGTTTTCAAGCTGCACCTGCTCCTCGAAGAGAGACTTGTAAACAATTGCCGCAGCGCCAGCTTGTTCGATCTTCTTAAGGTTTTCCGGGTCTGCAGTCAGGTTGCTGGCTCCGACGATAATGGGATTTTTCAGTTCCAATCCCATGTAGGATGTGTTCAGATTTGCCATGGCGGTAATTATTGTTTCATGATTAATTAACAAATTATTTCACGGATTGTTTTAAAAAAAAGCCTTGAAATTTCGAAAAAAAGAAAGCCGGCCCGTATTGAACGGCCGGCTCCCTGGTTTAATATATTGTTCTATTTTGCCTGTTCGAATTTCCCTTTTGTAACCCACATTACAACTTCGTCTGAAAGAGGTTTCACTTTAGGTCCAAGATAACCCACCAGTTTGCCGTTTTCATCGATGAGGTACTTCTGGAAGTTCCAGGCTACGTCTGAGTCGATTACACCGTTAGATGATTTTTTTGTAAGCCACTGGTAAAGAGGATGCATATCGTCTCCCTTTACGGAAATCTTCGCCATCATTGGAAAGGTAACGCCCCATTTACTGTCGCAATATTGCTTAATTTCAGCGTTGGTGCCCGGTTCCTGGTTCAAAAAATTATTTGCCGGGAATCCTATTATGACAAATTTATCACCGCCGTAGGCTTTGTTCAGCAGCTCGAGGTCTTTATACTGTGGTGTATTTCCGCATTTTGAGGCAGTGTTTACAATCAGTACCTTTTTGCCCTTCAGGTCAGACAGGTTGAGTTGTTGTCCGTCTATTGTCTCTACAGTAAAGTCATAGAAAGATTTCTGTGAGAGTGCGGGTGTCAGTGCGATTGCGGCAAGTGCTGCCAGAGTTAAAAGTCTTTTTTTCATCATTCAATTTTTTATATTATAACAAACCTGATGCCAAAGAGTTTCTGCAGATTTTTATTAAAATCGGAACCGGGGTTGAAATTACGAAAATCTTTATACTTTTGCACAGCCTTTTCGGGGTATAGTGCAATACGGCTCCGGATGAACAGGAATAGTAAATTTTACGGGGTATAGCGCAGTCCGGTTAGCGCATCTGGTTTGGGACCAGAGGGTCGCAGGTTCGAATCCTGCTACCCCGACAAACATAAAAAGACCTTGACGTTTTTTCGTCAGGGTTTTTTATTGGATGGCAGGAGCATCGAAAAGAAGTTTTCGGATGCGACTGACAGACAATAAGAACCGACTGCAAGGAGGGCTTTTTATGTTTGAATCACCTCCAAAAGGATCACGACCGATCCGCCGGGAGGCGGAGAGGGAGTAACCCTGCCCCCCCCGACAAGTGAATTATATAACTTTTCCACACTGTTATGTAATACTTATCAGTATCAGGAAAGTCTTCTTTGCATTCTAATTTTATTTCTCAGATTATTCTTAATTGGTTATTTGACCCCAATTAAAAATAGTTTCATTTTAAACTATTTTGTTTTCAATGGGTTAGTTTAACAGGTTTTGGTCGCAATTATTTCTCGGGTCGACTTAGTTCGTTAGCCAGACTGCCAGGTTTACTCAGGCAGAGTTTTACCAGCAGCAGGTACATTTTATAACAGGGGAAGAAAATGACTTCAGGAGGAAAACTTAAACTAGTTTTAAATATCGTTCTTTTTCCAATTCTGTGTATACTGCCTCTGAAAGTCTGGTCGCAGGCATCGGCAAGCTGGAGCTACGGCACACAAACCGGCACAATAGGTACTACATACAGCTGGATTGACTGTTCATCCGGAACCACGATTGTCATTGGTGACGATACCCAGACTTCGATCAGCTGGCCTTTTGATTTCCGCTTCTATAATAATGACTATACAACTGCAAACAGCTTAAGTGTAGCCTCAAACGGATTTATCCGCCTTGATGGCGTTGCCGCAGGAAATAATTACACAGCAGCCAATGCATATGATCTGACAGCAAACGCTACAAGTTTCGGACAAATAATTGCTACCTCACTGTATGACTGTTTCCTGGGAAAAGTTGAAGATTCCTGGTGCAGGTACATGGTGACCGGAACTGCACCTTACCGGATATTGACAATTGAGAGTAATAATATCGAGATTGATTACAACGACGGACTTTATGCTGACGTAGAGGTCAGTTTCTACGAGACGACAAACGAAATTGTAATCATGCTCGGGAGCGATAATATTTCTGTTTCAGGTGTTGATATGGGCATTCACAGCGGTGTAAATGGCTTTTATGACAAATGGCAGGAGGTGGAAAGCGGCACGAACAATACCTGGATAAGATATATGCTCCCTGTCGAAGTAATAGCAACTAACGGAAACTTACACGCATCTTATCCGACACTCAAAACTGCTTTTGATAAAATCAATGATGGCACACACCGCGGTGATGTTACTATTCAGATTAACGGAAGCACTGTCGAAACCGTTTCAGCGGTCCTCAATGCCAGCGGATCAGGAAGCGCAGACTATGTGTCAGTAAATATATATCCCACAATCACCGGCCTTTCAATCAGCGGCAATTTAACAGCTCCGCTTATAAACCTGAACGGAGCCGATAATGTGACAATTGACGGAAGGGTCAATGCTGCCGGTGCAACACAGGACCTGACAATTACGAATACAAGTACCTCATCAATTGCAGGAACTTCAACTATCAGGCTGATCAACAATGCCACAAACAATTATGTGAAGTATTGCACGATAAAAGGTTCGGAAACGGTCGCCGCAAGTGGTGTTATCTCCTTTTCAACAGCTACCGCTACCGCAGGAAATAATAATAATACAATTGATAACAATAATATAACCAGCGCAACTAATGCAAACCGACCGGTAAATGCGATCTTTTCTTCCGGAACGTTAGGCAGGGAAAACAACGGAAACATAATCAGCAACAATAATATTTATGATTTCCTGAAAAACGGAACAGCTTCCAATGGCATATTTCTCTCTGCAAATACTACCACGTGGAGTATCACCGCGAATAGCTTTTATGAGACAACTTCATTTGTACCTACCGGGGCTGTAACATACAATGCAATCCAGGTAAATAATACCTCAGGAACAGGATATACTATCTCTGACAACTACATAGGCGGGAGCTCAGCGCTGTGCGGAGGTACAGCCTGGACCAAAACAAACAATAACAACAATGTATTTAATGCCATCTATTTAAATGTGGGAACTGCCACTACAAGCAGTGTCCAGAATAATATTATCAAGAATTTTGACTGGCGGAATTCCGGTACCGCCGCCTGGACAGGAATAAATGTAATAGCCGGAAATGTCGATATTGGTACAGTAACCGGTAATACAATCGGGGAACCAGCCGGTACCGGATCAATTACTGTAACCAGCGGTGTCTCCGGACAGACAGTATATGGAATAAGTATTGCAAGCATCGGGACTGTAAACTGCCGGCAAAACAGTATTGGTTCTGTAACAGCTGTGAACACAGTCACCAGCAGGGCAAGTAATATCTACGGGATAAACAGGACCGCGGCAGCGGGAACAACAACTATCAGCAACAATTTGATCGGGAGCACCTCCACTCTCAACAGCATTCATTCCAGCTCCACAAGTACAGGATCCCTTCAGGTCGTAACCGGCATAAGAAGTGACGGCACCGGCACCATTACAATATCAGATAATATCGTCGCTAATCTGACCAATGCTGTTACAGGAACATTAGTATCGAAAACAATAGGAATTGAAACTTCTGCCGGATCAAATACTGTCCAAAACAATACTGTATATAACATTTCAACAGCAAGCGGACAGACCGGAACAGCTGCAAGTGCCTCGGCAACGGGTATCGTACAGAGGGGCTCCACGGCGGGCACAACACAAACCGTCAATGGTAATACTGTATACAGTATATCGAATACAAACCCAACGGCAAGAGGTGACATCTATGGTATATATTACTTCGGTCCGGCCACAGGCACTAATAATCTGACCGGAAATTTTATCCATAGCTTAACTCTTTCTTCGTCAAACATTTTATCTGCAATTGATGGCATATATCTGGCTAGCGGCTTAACAACAATTGCAAATAATATTATCAGCCTGGGCAGCGCGATAACTACCGGGTATCTTATCAATGGTATCTGGGATAACAGTGGCGCCGCAAATAACAACTCCATCTGGTTTAACTCTGTATATATCAGTGGTACTGTTTCCGGAACCACATCGTCAACCGGCGCATTATGGAATGCCGCCAATACTTCAACAAGAAATTACCGGAATAACATTTTATTCAATGCCCGCTCGGGCGGGGCAACCGGGAAACACTATGCAATTCGTTTAGCAGGGATTACAAACCTGACTATTGATTACAACGACTATTATGCCCCAAATACGAATGGTGTTTTAGGATATAGCGGTGCAGACCGTACAACCCTGGCGTTGTTTCAGACGGCTACCGGACAGGATGCCAATAGTCTGAACACAGACCCGCTTTTTGCCAATGCAGGAGGAACATCAGCCCTGGATTATTACCCTTCCGCGGTACTGCCCGGGGTGTCGGGGACGGGAATTACAACAGACTATAGTGGTCTTACAAGAAACGTAATCCCCAAAATGGGGGCATTTGAAGTAAATAGTTTTGTCTGGACCGGCACTATAAGTACAGACTTTGGAACTGGCGGTAACTGGTCCCAGGGATCTGTCCCTCCAGACGGCGCTGACATAGCATTTGCAGTTAACCCTGACAGAAGTTGCATGCTGGACCAGAACAGGGTTCTGAGAAATATCACCAATGATCAAAGTACTGATAAGCTTATTATTAACGGGCATCAGCTTACAATCACCGGAGACCTTATATTTTCAAACGGTGCACAGATAGACGCTGCCACGTCATTATCAGAAATCGTATTTGCAGGAGCAGCCGCTCAAAATATTCCCGCGGGAGCCTTGGTCAGTAATACATCCGACGCCATCGGGCTGAATAATATAAACGGTCTGACACTCAACGGGGACTTAATAATAACAAGCTCGCTTACTTTAACAGCCGGAGCTTTTACTATCGGTGCAAATACCCTGACACTGAATGGTTCCGTCACTACAACAGCCGGTACATTATCCGGGGGAATCACTTCAAATCTCCTTATAGGGGGCAGCGGCGCCACAACCACTCTGCCGGCAGTTGAGCTCAATGACCTGACTCTGAACAGGGCGAATGGCATAAGCCTTGGCGGTTCAGTCAGCGTCGCAGGCACTCTTGTGTTAACTAATGGTACCCTGAGTGTTGGTGCAAATACCTTAACTGTATCTGGTAACTCACCTTCCCGTGTTACCGGGAACATAGACGCAGGCAATGCCGGAGCTACCCTGACCTTTTTAAATCCGGCTGCCATAACACTCCCTCCTTCAATTTTCACCGGAGGGGTAAACAACTTAACAATTAACGGTTCCGGAGGCATTATTGCGGGCAGCGATTTCACTGTAAACGGTATACTGAATTTGCAGAGTGCTAACCCCTCTGCAACAAAAGGTAGTCTCGCTATGGAGACATTCACCCTCACCCTGGGAGCCAATGCCAATACAATGGGTGACGGAGATGTTACCGGGATAGTTAAACGAACCAGTTTCACTGCCGGCGTTTCCTATACTTTTGGCCATCAGTATAATACAATAGTATACCAGAATACAGGAACACTTCCTGCAGAGATGAGCATAAGGGTAACAATTGGTGCAGCACCGGCATGGAAACCCGATGCCATCCAGAGAATCTATGAAAGTATCCAGACCGGGGCAAGCGGTGCTCTTGCAACAACCACGCTGAACTATCTCGACAGCGAGCTTAACGGGAACACTGAAGTAAATCTTGTAATCTGGAATTGGCAACCCGGCTACCCCGTTGCAATAGAACACGGCGTATCCGGATCCAACACAACACAAAACTGGGTGGGTTCTTCAAATTTTCCCGTTGACTTCTTACCCTCTGCTTTCGGAACCGACTTTATCACAATTGCCAATTCACAGACTGTACTGAATTCATGGAATGGATCAGCCAGCACCGATTGGAATAACTCTTTAAACTGGACAAAGGGCTATGTTCCTTTATCCACTGACGATGTAGTAATACCAAATACCGCCGTACTTCCTCATGAGCCCACAATGCCTGCCAGCACAACAGTAAATAAACTGACAATACAGGCAGGTGGTGTGGTGAATGGCGGAACGGGTACTGTTTTTACTCTTGCCGGAGGAAGTGGCGCATGGTCCAATAACGGGATATTTAATCCCGGCACAGGTACTGTTGTTTTCACCGGTGCTCTTGCAACAATTACCGGAACAACAAATTTCTACAATATTACCCTGAACGGTGGTGCCGGATTGACCCTTGAATCAGGAAGTATCATGCGCATTGCCGGAACAGTAACAAATAACGGAACGCTGCATGCGGCTTTAAATCCAAATACAGTTGAATATAATGGAGCAGGACAGACTGTAATTGATCCCAATGGGTCTGTACCCGGATATTATAACCTCATTCTGAG
>Ga0209800_10003024_pt1 | contig 13968 bp, 18 predicted proteins | sample Higcelweek8metaG_FD_187174 | JGI IMG/M metagenome (GOLD analysis project Ga0209800, IMG submission 187174) | Freshwater pond sediment microbial communities from the University of Edinburgh, under environmental carbon perturbations - High... | ecosystem: Environmental > Aquatic > Freshwater >...
CAAAACAATCGCCGAAACCTCTGCATGTCCACATATATTGTGGATGCTATCTATCAATTCCAAGTCATTTTTGACTATTTTATAAGGAAAAGCTATCTGTCCTTCGTCATCAGACATAGCTAATCCTACTTTTTTACTACCATAGTCTATACCCAAGAATTTCATATATTCAAATACTATCATAATTGCCTAAAAAGATACATTTGTTATAATTTACGGTATGGATCCCGTTAGAAGTTATACATGTGATTCGAGATAACGAGGATACATCAAAATATTAGTGATTTTTTGATATTATAAATTAATTAATGTACGGGAATCTAAAGATTCCCTACTTCTAACGGGATGGATATATTTTTACAAGATCATAGTTTGTTTCTACTTATTATAACTATCGTTTGGGTTCTACCTTGGAAAGCTTATGCTCTATGGACAGCAGCACGAAGAGCTGATAAAAAATGGTTTATAATCATTTTAATATTAAATACATTAGCAATTCTGGAGATATTCTACTTGTTCTATATAGTAAAGAAGACTCCAAAAGATTTAGCCCGCTTAATAAAAAGACATCTCTAATCAAAAATGGACCGCGAGGTCCATTTTTGCTTTTTCCTCGCTGTTTTAAAAGCTTGAAAAAAAGGTCAAAATAAGGTAATGTGAAAAACATACGGAGGCGTCGCATAGTTGGTCTAGTGCACTTGTCTTGAAAACAAGAGTGCCGAAAGGCACCGTGAGTTCGAATCTCACCGCCTCCGCAATAAAATAATGAACCCGATGTGAAAACATCGGGTGATTTATTTTATGGGAGGCGGTGAGATTCGAACCGAGCCCCGACGAAGTCCGCGTAAGCGGCCGGGGCGAGTGGGGGTCGAGCGAGTGAGATATTTTATGAGTTTACGAAATAAAATATCCACGAGAGTGACGATTCTCACCGCCTTTTGAGTCGAAGCCGAAACATGTACTCATGATCTCACCGCCTCCCCCGTATAGACTTAGTAACTCGTGACGATTCTCACCGCTTATATGTAATCGGCGAAAAGCGTAATCGCGGTCTCACCGCCTTTTGAGTCGAAGCCGAAACATGTACTCGCAGTCTCACCACTTAATCTTTCCTTTTCCTTTCTCCTAATATACAATTTAAAATATGAAGATATCAGTTTTAATTATCGCCCACAATGAGGAGAAACATATTGCAGAATGTATAGAATCTATTCTTAGCCAAACAAAAAAACCAAATGAGGTCATCCTGATTGCTCACAATTGTATAGATAAAACTATTGAAATTGCAAAAACATACCCTATTAATGTAGTTACATTTGATGGAACTCCAGGTATTGTAAACGCTAGATTAGAGGGATTAAATCATATCACCGGAGATGCCATACTTTGTATAGATGGAGATTCATTGGCTTCAAATAATTGGATTGAGATTATGACCAAAACATTGAATAATAACGTCCTAGTTGGTTCTTATATAAAATATAGAGGCACATTCTTTGGTGATTTATCTAATATATGGAACAAATATTTTTGTGTATCAAAAAATAAAAGAGCGACTAGGTGGATCTGGGGAGCAGGTTTTGCTTTTTGGGGAAAAGACATTGAATTAATTAAAAAATATTTAGAAGAAAGTATAATTCTATCAAGTAAATTAAATCTATCTAGGAATCCAGATGATTATTGGCTTACTTTATTTATGAGTAAACATGGCAATCTTGAGGTAACTAATAAAACCTTTGTTATATCGAATACAAAGGAAATTTCTCTAAAAACAATGAGGATGAGAAATAAAGAAAACCTTCGAAACGGTAATATAATTAGAAAATATTTGTCTTGATTAACCCTTTTCCCTTTTTCATGTTAAAATACAGTATATGGAATCCCGTTCAAAGCCGCGGTCGCAGAAAAATGACGGGAAATGTTTGTAAAATATTATTTATTTAACTTAAGTAGATTAAAGTTGGTTTCAAAACTGACCGCGACCTGCTTCGAACGGGATGGAATCATTTTTAAAGGCAGATATATTTTTCTTTATTACTTCTATTTGTGTAGTCATTATCACCGTAGTTCTTTTGGTCGCTGGTATCTATTTTATAAGAATGATAAGAAATTTTTATAAGATATCAAAAGTTTTGAGAAATTGTACTGAAGATGCTGGTGAGGGATTACAAGACTTGGGACACCAGATCAGGCAGAGTCCCCTATTCACTTTTATCTTCGGTAAAGAAAAAGAGAAAAAAGAGTCAGAGAGACATTCAAAAAAGACAATCTAACAATCATTTATAAATTATTAATTAATAAAAAATAATACCTGTCCCGTTAGAAATTCATCAGACGGAAAAGATATTATTAAAATAATCAGTTGTTTATTTTTATATATAAGTATTTATAGGTAAAGATAGTACAATTTTTAATGGGATGGCAAAAAAAATACAAAATAAAAAAGGGTCAGGAGTTAAAAAAGCATTAGCCGTCGGAGCAGGAATTGCCGCATTAAGTGCAGCTGCTTATGTCCTATTTGGACCAGAAGGTAAGAAGAACCAAAAAGCTATTCGTAGCTGGGCAGTAAAAATGAAGGGCGATATAATAGAGAAATTTGAAGAGGCAAAGGAACTAACCGAACCAACTTATCACAAGATTGTTGATGAAGCAGAAGCTAAATATGCAAAGTTACAAGGAGTAGATAAAGAGGAACTCAAAAAAACAGTAGCTGAAATAAAAAAGCATTGGAAAGCAATTAAGAAAGAGGCAATGGGACATAAAAAGGCTCCTACAAAAAAGAAAAAGTAGATATGACAAGAAAAGAGCTATTAAGATAGCTCTTTTCTTTCTTTATAAACCAAATGTTGTATAATATATAATATGGATCCCGTTCGAAGTTATACATGTAATTCAAGACAACGAGGATACATCAAAATATTAGTGATTTTTTGATATTATAAATTAATTAATGTACGGGAATCTAAAGATTCCCTACTTCGAACGGGATGGATCCCGTTCGAAGCCGCGGTCGCAGGAAAGTAACGGGAAAATGTTTGTGAAAATATTATTTATTTAACTTGAGCAGATTAAAGTTAGTTTCATAACTGACCGCGACCTGCTTTGAACGGGATGGATGAAATTAAATTAAATACAATTGAATGGTCTGTACCAGAATATTCACATAAAGAACGTGGTAATGACTGGTTCTGGGCTGTTGGGCTTATTACTATAGTTGCTTGTGGTATAGCAGTTTGGTTACACAATTATGTTTTTGCTATTTTTCTTTTAGTTTCTGGCGGTTGCTTAATTTTATTTACTATCAGACATCCCCAAGATTTAACTTATACAATAGAAACAAGAGGTATCATAATGGGAAAAGACTCATACTCCTGGAAAAGAATAAAAAGTTTTAATATCAAAAATAAAGAAGGAGAACCTTTTGATAGACTATTAATTGAAACAAATAAATACTTTCTTCCGATTTATACAATTTTCTTTCCTAAAGAGATGGAGGGAGAAATAAAAGAAGAACTTTTGAAAGTAATTCCGAAGTCAGAGATAGAAGAGTCAGGATCAATGCTGTTTGCAGAAAAGTTGGGGATGTAAAGGAAAACCGCCTGGGAGGGCGGTTTTCCTTTACATACTTATAAGAGATTTTTATTACCCGCAATAAGATTTCTACTAAAAAACATGACTTCTTTACCTACAGTTCCATTTACAAGACTATACCTTAAATTATAAGTATATCGTTCATATCCATCATAAAGGTCTGTAATTTTTTTTACATTATCATAAGAAACTATCCATCTAGGTTTGGAAATGCCTTTTATTGTTTTAGCAACTAATACATGGTCTTTATATGTGTAATGATTTACATATAGTTCTTTACCCTTTACATAATACGGTGGATCAAAATAAATTAAAGTATTTTCAGATAATTTACTTGAGATATGATTTATAAGATCTATCGCGTCTAAATTATAGATTTCAATATTCTTATTATATTTTCCAATCAGTTTAATTCTTTCAATTAATCTTTTTTTATCGAAGCGACTATTAATTTTCCATTTACCATTTTGCTTTAAACCACCAATCGGACCACTAGAAATAATTCCTGAGTAATTTGTTCTATTTAGAAAGAAAGTCGAAAAACCAACATTAAATAAACTCTCATTTTTTTTATTATTTTGTATTTTTTTTTGTTCATTCCAAACCTTCATATTTATTGGTGTTTTCTCTATCTTTTTACAAAAATCATCTGTTTTTTTTAAAACACAAAACCAAAAAGCATAAATAGATCTATCATAATCATTTATAATGATTTTTGAAACTTTACCTTCAATAAGCAACGATAAAGCAACAGATGCCCCACCAGCATATGGTTCAACATACACACCCCCTTCAAGATTATTATTAGCTACTATACTCTGGACAAATTCTGAAACTTTATTTTTTCCCCCTGGATAGCGTAATGGTGAATAGAAATTCATATTTTTTTATTGGATTTATTATATTTTTTAGCTATATCTGCCCATAATATCTCAAAAAATTCCTGTAAATCATCCCACTTAGATATTAGGTCAAGAGGCCCAGGGTTTGTTTTAAAAGAATGAACATATTCATGAAAATTTTCAATCGAAAGAATAGATCCTTTCGTCGCAACCTTTCTAATATTAGTTAGTTGAGAGGTCACAGCTATATTATGTTTTTCTAAAAAATCAGAGACAATAGTAATTTTACCAGAAAGTTTAGTCTTATTACTGAAAGTTACTCCATTTTTTGATGCATAACAATCAAGACTTGTTTCAAGAAAAACTCTAAACAATACTGCGACGGCATTTATGGCAAGATCAAGCTGAACAGATCTAAGTTCATAGTAGATATTATTAAGTCTTGGTTCATGTATTTGGAGAACACAGCTTGGCGGTATAAGTACATTTCTTGCAATAGATCTTGGAATACTTTTGGGTTTATGAGTTTTTGTTCCACCAGAAGGAACGAGTGCCGTAATTTTCGTTAATTTAGGTTTAGTATTAAAAAGATTTTGCATAAACTTTATAGAATCATCAGTGTGATAAACTTCTTTGACTGCTATATCGTCTACAATTATCTTATCAAATAATATATTAAGACGATCAATCACGTCTTTCTTCTTGGCAACCAAAACAATCTGGCTATTTTTTATCCCTATACCTAGATATGATCTTGATTCTGGGTTAGACAAGATACGATTGATAGTAGAAATCTTAAGTGTCTTTGTGTTGATATGTTCTTTTGTTTCATCTTGTAATAAATTTATTATCTGCATCGCTGGAGAAATTTTTCCATTAAATTTATAATCAAAACGTTCTTTCCCAGCAGGGTCCCAGTCGTCTTGTCCAACACCACTATTTTTACCAGTGTGATCTAATTTGATCCATTCTGATGCTTCTTTCTCGTTTGCGTATATAAAACAACTAACTTTATTAGGTATATTTTTATATTCTTTTATAATTTTTAAAAATTTATTTCTCAATATTTGATCTTTGACTAGCGAGGGATCATTCAAACATTTAATAGCTGTTATTCTTCTATTCCCATCCAGAACAAGGAAAAGGTTTTTCTTTATTTCTAAAACTCTTAAATCTTTAGCTCTATCTAATCCATATTCTAAAATATGTCTTGCTAAAACAAGAATCTCTTCTCCTTTCACTTCTAACATCAAATCAATTGCTTCGCTTTGGTTGTCAACCGAATCAAAACGATAATTTTCATGATTAACTATAAGTTTTTCTATTTCTATTTCTTTTCTCATAGACCTTAATTATCACTCTTTTTTGTTAAATAATCAAGAATTTTGTCAACTATCTAACTTTATAGGTTCAGTATATCCCTATTTGTTATTGCAAAAATAATGACATATAATATTAAGCGTAATGCGAATTAGTATTATTACTCTGAATTGTTTTTATAATATCACAGGCAATAATTCCTCTAGAGTTATGTCGATATTATTTGAAATCAGTAAATTAAAGCCGGATATAATTTGTTTACAAGAAATTGCCTCACATAAACAAACCAGAATATCTAAGAAGGCGCTAAAAACGCTTGGGTATAATGTATTCTCCACACCCGGTATTATCTTTAATAGAGGTGGTCTTGTTTTTGCATCTAAATTTCCAATCGAAAAATACAAATACACAAAATTTAAAAACCAAGGTAAATTCTTTTCTTTTCAAATAACCGATAGAATTCTTTCTAAAGGATTTCAAAGAATAGAGCTTATAATTAATTCTAAAAAGATATCAGTTTATAATACTCATATTATTTCAAGATATAATGAATCATCAGAGAAAGAAGAAAAAATACAGGAACAACAATTAGATGAATTGGCTGAAGAAATCAGTGGCGACAATAATGATTATAAAATGTGTCTAGGGGATTTTAATGTAAAATCTTCAGGAAATTGTTACTTGAAATTTATTAAAAATACCAACTTAGTTGATAGTTTAGGAGAAAATCTGGTTACCTTTTCTTCAAAAAACTCCCACGTTAATGAACGATTTGGCATGGACTTTGATTCAAGAATTGACTATATATTACATTCTAGCAATATAAAAAACGTCGGAACAGAAATTATATTTAAAGACCCACTAAACATAGACAACAAAATTGAACAAGTTTCTGATCATTTTGGAATCTATTCTCATTTAGAAATTTAAAAGGATTAATTGAACGCTTCGCGTACGTTATCTATGTGGTTAAAAGTTCAACGGCAGGACCGCGAGTACAAAAAAAGAGTCAACATTTCTGTTGACTCTTTAAGGGTATAAATACCCCCTATTTTTTCTCTTCTTCCAACCAACCCTGATCTTTCAATGCCTGACATTCTCCGCATAATTCTTTAGGAACATTTGGGGCAGGTGTGTAATTCTCTGGTAGTGTGTCAGATAATCCCGCACAACTTTTGCAGTAGAAATACATTGGCGAACCAGCGTGCAACATTGCATTATTGATCTGTTCTTTTGTTGAATTTTCTTCGCGTCTTTTTGCTAAAGCAGCAAGAGCAAATTCTTTCCCCTTTTTCGTCGTTAGAGTTTCCATAATTCATATTTATATTTGTGAGTTCTTATTTCTCATACATTATAATTTAAAAGAGAGGTTGTCAATATAAACCCCGGCAGGACCGCGATTACGCTTATCGGTCATTACATGACCAGTATACCTTTTCGAAATATTTGTCCCTAAAGACAAATATTTAGCGAAAAGGTTTTCGATTCCTGCACGCGAGTAAAGCAGTTTACTCGCTCGGGGTCACAAATTAAAAAAGCGCCTTTTCAAGCGCTTTTTTAATTTGTGACCCCGGCAGGAATCGAACCTGCATCATAACTTCCGCAAAGTTACGTCCTATCCATTGAACGACGGGGCCAGTTTATTTTAATTTATCTTTCAAATATCTTCTTCCAGCTGCACTTTTCCAATACTTTTCTTTCTTCAAAGCTTGTTCTAAACTGGAACACTCTTCAAAATACACAACATCGTAGGGAATATATTTTTTATTCGATTTGGTCATTCCCGAATTATGTTCATGTAATCTTTTTTCTAAATCACTACAAAATCCTTTATAGTAAAAATCAGAAACTCTACTTTTTATTACATATACATAGTACATATGTTACGTCCTATCCCCGCCCGACTGAACGACCCCTTATTAGTCCAGTCGTTCGGGCGGGCATTGAACGACGGGGCCAGTTTTATTAACTTAAAATTCAAACACTTCCCTCACAATCCAACAACTATATCTATATGTTGAACGCTGGGGTCATCCTTTAGTTACAACATTTAATCTACACCAAATAACACTCAATCGCAAGTTAAAAAATATATTTATCTTATGCTATAATAGAGCAAGTCGGGGTTTATAATTATAAAAAATAAATTATCAAAATGGAAGAAAATAATACAAACGCAAATGTAGAGGTAAATGTTAGTGAAAACAAGCCAGTTGAAGCAAAGAAAGGATGTTGTGATTGCAAAATGTGTGGAAAACACCCAATATGTAAAATTGTTGTTCCTATCATTGTAATCATATTAGTTGTATATCTAGTAACTTTACTCGTCGGTAAAACACCTAAACCTATAGAGAACGAAATAAATGGAGATCCAAACGTCGGTTCTGCGAGTATTACTATTGAAGTCTTACCAGAACAGGGAGGTACAGTAACTGAAACATCAGAAATAGAAGTATCAGAACCAACAGGAAAACCAGTCTTGGAATAAAGCTAAAAATAAAAAATCCATACATTGTATGGATTTTTTATTTGCCTTCTGCCAAATTTTTAATTTGTTTATAAGTGGCTTCCCCACAGATAGTTTTACCCGTTTTTTGATTTAATAAGAATGGAACTCCTCCACACATATTTTCCCCAGAATCTAATTCTATTAGCAATTTATCGTTTTCTTTATTTTGATAAACTTCCATCTTTTTTATATCTAAACCTTCTGCTATAAGTCTATCAACACATTTTTCAGTATCAATACAATGAGAACAATCTATCCCATAAAAGAAAAGTAAATTTTGGTTTTTATTGTTCATCCCGTTAGAGATAGTCCCTCATTAGATGGGACGTATATTATTAATTATGATTGGTAATATAAATTATTGCGACCATTTTAAACTATCCCGAGAAAGACAACATACACATCTCTAACGGGATCAATATAGTTGATATTATACTATCTAATAAATAAAACAAAACCCGACGTTAGTCGGGTTTTGTTTTATTTTGTGATTTTAGAAAGTCTAGCTTTTTTACGAGATGCGTTATTCTTTTTGATTACTCCCCTTTTTGCTGCCTTATCTATAACACTGTAGGCTTCAGGTAATAATTTTTTAGCTGCATCTTTCTTCTTTTCTTTAACTAATTTCTCGATTTTTTTAACTGCTTCTTTTATATTCTTCTTGTTACGATCATTCATGGCTTTTTTGACCATTGACCCCCTGAGAGCTTTTTTTGCTGATTTTGTTATTGGCATAAAGATTAGGTTCTAGTGGCTAGGTTCTAGCAACTAGAAACTATTTTAATATTTATTAATGATTATTGACTGAGACCATTACACAATACCAGAAATAGCCGAAAAGAGCAATATTTGGTATTATTTAAGAATGATAGCACGATTAGAAGGAACAGTAGTTCACATAGACGATAAATTTTTAATTATCGATGTTTCGGGTGTCGGATACAAGCTTTACTTAACAGCCGAAAATCTTTCTTCTTTGGGACCTGGAGAACCTGCTTCTTTTTGGGTATATACATCTGTCAAAGAAAACGCCATAGACTTATATGGCTTCAAAAATATTGAAGAAATGTCTTTCTTTGAACTTCTTCTTGATGTGTCTGGAATTGGTCCTAAATCGGCTCTTTCGATCTTAACTGTCGCTCCTATCAATACATTAAAGAAAGCCATCGCCACAGGAGATATGAGTTATCTAAATAAAGTTTCTGGTATTGGGAGAAAAACAGCTGAAAAAATAGTTGTTGAATTAAGAGATAAATTGCACGCCTATAAAGGCGAAGGTGAAGTACCAGGATCTCTACGTGACGAAAGCGATATTATAGAAGCTTTGAAATCTCTCGGATATTCACAGAATGAGGCTAGAGATGCTCTCAAAAAAGTACCGGCAGCCTTAACCGGAACAAATACTCGTATAAAAGAAGCTCTGAAAATTCTAGGAGGAAGAAATTAATTGATTCTACCCCAGATCCATAATTTATTTTTAATTATGGGCAAGACACTAAGACATAAGGGTTGGCCTATTCGGCCACGTGTCTTGCAAAAGAATATATAGTACAAGTGTTTAATTTATATTTATTTATTAATAAAATAAAAATTATGGAACGGGGTGGCGATTTTTATAGTCATTCCATTCCTTAAAAATCAGCCATGCCCGAACTACCTGAGGTTACAACAACAGTAAATGGTTTAAAAAAGGTCCTAATTGGGCTTACTTTTACTGATGTTTGGACAGATCTAGCCAAGAAAGATCAAAAGATAAAACAATTCAAAGACACAATAAAAGATGATAAATTTTTCAAAAAATTTAAAAAAGAAATCATTGGGAAAAAAGTTATTAGTGTAGAACGAAGAGCAAAAAATATTTTAATAAATATTTCTGGTGGCAATACTATTCTAATTCATTTAAAAATGACAGGGCATCTCTTGTTTGGTGAATACACCAAACAAGTAATTAAGAAAGAAAAATTAATAATTAATAATTGGATACCAAAACTAAAAGGACCATTGAATGATTCTTATAATAGATTTATTCATGCTGTCTTTAGTCTCTCAAATGGTAAAAGTTTAGCCTTCTGTGATTCACGTAAATTTGGGAAAATTACTATGATTCCGACTAAAGATTTAGATAAGACTCTGCATTTAAAAGACATCGGGCCAGAACCTCTCGATAAATCTTTCACTTTTGATAAATTCAAAAATCGATTACTTTTAAAACCAAATGGAAAGATAAAGACTGTATTAATGGATCAATCTGTCGTCGCTGGTATCGGAAATATTTATTCTGACGAAATGCTCTGGTCTGCAAGAATTCATCCGGAGTCAAAAATATCTAAGATACCAAATCTCCTATTGTCAAAACTCTATAATGAGATGAAAAAAGTTCTAAAAAAAGGAATCGATTTCGGAGGTGATTCAATGTCAGATTATAGAAACATCGATGGAGAAAGAGGTAATTTTCAAGGTCAGCATAATGTCTATCAGAGAAAGGGAGAAAAGTGTAGAAGAAAAGGATGTAATGGTGTTATAATAAGGAAAGTTATCAATGGACGTAGTGCACACTTGTGCAATACCCATCAAAAATTATTCAACTAACTTTTAAAAAATATGGCTGATGATAAATCAAAAGATAAGAAAAAAGATAGTGGTCATCACAGTGGTGGTGAAATGTCTTTCTTTCTCCAAATAGTTTTGTTCATTGTTGTCGTCTTCATAATCTGGGTTCTCACAGGAGGAACAGAAAATAAAACCAACCAAAAACCATTTCTTGAAACAGATCCTATCGGCGAGATAGTCCCTTACGTTCCGACGATGTAAAGACCAGCTAGAAAATTAAAAAGTCCCATGTCTATCATGGGACTTTTTATATTAATATATCTATTTCAATAACGCTCTTGTTTGTGGACCAACAATGCCGTCAACAGGACTTATACCACTTGCTTTTTGAAATGCTATAACTGCTTTTTCAGTAGCAGGACCAAAGCGATTTGTTTCATTACCCAATGAACCTGCTCCTGTTGTTGCAATAAGATATCCGTGAGTATTTAGATAAATTTGAAGATATTTAACCTGGATATCAACCATGCCTGATTTTAGATTTTTAGTAATTTCTGAATTTGTCGAGGATGATGTAGCGGTATCGGTCGTAGTTGTTACGGTTTGAGTTTTATTCATAAGCTCTACCGTTTTTGGACCAACAACTCCATCTCCTGTTAAACCATTGGCGAGTTGAAATTTGATAACAGCTGCTTTTGTTAAACCACCGAAACGGTTGGTCTCATTACCTAGTGAACCTGCTCCTGTTGTTGCGATAGGATATCCGTGAGTATTTAGATATACCTGTAATTTTTTTATTTCATCTCCTTCCATATTTAATTTCAGAGTTTTAGCAATAGTTAAAGAAGTTGATGTCGTCGATGTTGGAGTTACTGTAGTTGTGGTTGTAGTAGCCGTAGCTAATTTTGCTTGCTGTTCAGCAAAGAATTGAGTCCTGATGGCTTGAGAAGTTCCAGTGACATGACTACCAGTCGATGGTGCCGGTTCAGTTTCAGAATAAAGGTACGAGCCATATAAATCCTCTCCATAGCTAGCACTTACATATGATAGAATTGAGAAGAATGCAAAAACAAAAATAGAAATTCCCAATCCATATTTGTATATTTTATTACGCATTTTTTTTACTGCCTCCATATGAATAATTACCATAGCTATTACCCTCTTTCTTTGGGGTAAGGTTTTTTACCATAGCTGGTACTTTATTCACTGCAAACAATGCTGCAACTGATAAAGCTGATAATAGAAACTGTTTTCTTGTTAGTTTTTTATCCATCATAATACGTTAATTATATAAAATTAGTTAATAAAAGTAAACAACTACTAGTAACAAAAAACATAATCTCTCATAGAAACAGTTCTTGCTTATTTATTAAGGATAAATTATTGGGTATAATGTATCTTTAATCAATTTATGCCCATTATTATTCGGATGTATGTTGTCAGTACTATAAACATCAATGTCTGGAATAACATCAAGGCCGTTAATATATGTTGTATATGCTCGTGAGGAGCACAATGTGCTTATACCTGCTCTATATTCGGTTAATAACGTCTGTTGAGCTGCTGAAACAGCATCATCGTCAATAGGAGACATGCAATATATCTGAATTGTAGAGTCAGAAGCATTAATGGCATCAAGCAGGTTGCCATAATAAGTCAGGAAAGTAGCAGAGGCAAGAGAGTCAACAAGCGAGTCATTTAATCCTGCCGTAATTAATAGTTTTTTTACTCCTGTTACATTTGCAAAAAGGGACGTAATGTATCCAACTGTGGCGGTGACTAAACTAGCATCACCTGCAAATTTGGCGATAGTCATATAACCCGCACAAAGAGCAGCTACTTCAATATTGTTTTCATGTTTAAATAGTCGAAGAAAACTGTGGTCAGCATAGTTATCTGATGCTTCTCCGCACATAATTGAGTCGCCCAGACCAACTATCTTTGTCGTTACATTCGCAGGAGCTACTTTTGTAATAATATCATTTGCAAAAACATGTCTTAATGAAACCCCTCCAGAATTAACATACGAGACAGTATATACTGAAGCTCCACCTTCTACTAATTCAATAATCTTATCTTTACCTACGGGTAAAGTAATATCTAATGATAGTATCGACGGTGCTGTAAAAACAAGTGTTTCCTGATATGCCCCGTTAACATATACGTAGATTGATACTAACGGCACGGAACTTGATGACCCCGTTGCTTGCACTCTTAATTTTGTGGCACTTGTCGTAAATTTGTAAGATGAAAAAACATTTCTGCGATTATAGTGATTGGCATCAACCGCCGACGTGTTGGTTTTTAAAGTAACAGAATTATTAAACACTCCATCAAAGCTATAGAAACCTAACTCGTCATATTTTCGCTGGTAATACTTACTCATTCTTTCAATAGTAATATCATCATGTGCTTCAGAATATATTTCATGTTCAAAAAACTTATAAGTGGCACAGGTAGTATTATTATTTGTATAGCATCCTAAACTGAATGCACTTACAGCTTGATTTAATGTACCCGTGATTTTTTTGCCATTAATCATCATAAATGATGATGCTCCATTAACCACTACCACCAATATATTTATAGTAGAGAATAATGCTGGATGACCATCGTGAACTATAGACCCCCCAGAGTCACCATATGTTGGGTTTACGGTCCAAACATAAAACCCGGTTGAAATCCGGCCCATATATCCTTTATTGATTGTCGGTGCAGGTCTAAACATAAAATAATGTGTTAAGGGAACCGCAATAGCATTATTAGCAACTGCATTATTCAGCTTATCATCTGTCCCCTTAAACGAAATAGCGGGCAATCCATTTTGTTCGTTAAGAGATAAATCCGGTCTATTTTCAGCAGCAGGAGCAACTGCATCATTCAATAAAGACCCTCGATCTGTCAACGAATTAACGCCTCCATCTACTATTGCAACATGTTCGGAATCATACATTATTTTAAGACCAGGAAAATCTGTGGGAATATATTGTCCCACTGTTCCCAAGTCAGTACGTGAAGTCCCCAACGTATTCCCAAATGTATTCCCAAAGGTTCCCATATTAGTCGAAGACTTCTATGTTAATAAATCTATTAGATAAGACAGCATCAGCAAGAACAGTGGTGTCAGATGCAGCGTAAGTGAGGAGAGTGATGACA
>Ga0209800_10003026_pt1 | contig 13964 bp, 12 predicted proteins | sample Higcelweek8metaG_FD_187174 | JGI IMG/M metagenome (GOLD analysis project Ga0209800, IMG submission 187174) | Freshwater pond sediment microbial communities from the University of Edinburgh, under environmental carbon perturbations - High... | ecosystem: Environmental > Aquatic > Freshwater >...
AAGTCATGTTTTTTGTGTCTTTTTCTGAAATAATGGGCTCTTCAATCCCATTTTCCTCTAACTTCCAATCAATATTTATATCTTTATCATTCCACATTAGCCCGCCTTCAGAGGCTGGATTATATAGATTAGTGCACTTATAGCTAAAGATTGTGCCGTCTTCAAGAGCTAGAAAGCCATGCGCCATTCCGGGAGCTACCCAAAATTGTTTTTTGTTTTCTCCTGATAATTCAATACTCACATATTGACCAAAGGTTGGGGAATCTTTACGGATATCCACCGCTACATCTAAAACTCTCCCCTTTATTACCTGCACCAATTTACCCTGAGCAAAAGGTTCGTTTTGAAAGTGAAGCCCCCGTAAAACCCCTTTCATTGACATTGAAAGATTATCTTGCACAAAATCTAAATCTATCCCCACTTCCCTATATCTATCTTTATTATAAGTTTCTACAAAAAATCCCCTTTCATCTCCGAAAACTTTTGGCTCAATTATTAATACACCTTCAATACTTGTTTTTATAATTTCCATTTTTTTGCTTTTAATTAAACTGAATTATTGAATTAAATCTCTTATTAAATACTACTACAGAAGGATTATTTTGAAAATCAAAAACTTTGGGCATTACAGGGTTGATTTATGTCAGGACATGTATAATCGATACTTCCATCCTCATCTGTCCGCCAGATTCTAATGGTTTTATTTTTCAATTTCTCTATAATTTCTTTATGAGGATGGCCATAGCTATTGCCTTTTCCTACTGAAATAACAGCATCCTTAGGATTAACTTTCTCCAAAAATTCGTCACTGGTGGAAGAGCGTGAACCATGATGCCCCACCTTCAAAACATCCGCCGAAATATCCAGCCCAGAATCCAATATTTCCTTTTCTCCTGACAAAGAAAGATCCCCCGTAAAAAGAAATTCGTTTTCTCCAAACTTTAACCGAGTTGCAATACTGGCATCGTTTTTATCCTTAATATCATTTTCTAATTCATGCAAAGGATAGATTAATTGAAGCTGGGCACCGTTGGGAAAATTTACCACCGTCCCAGCAGTGGCCTCAATCAACTCGATATTCTCTTTGTCCATTTTATCTTTTAAATCTTGCCATTCCAGTGCATCATTTTCAACATTGGTTTTTATAACTCCTTCCACCTTATAATTTTTAAATACCTCACCAAACCCACCATAATGATCAAAATCAGGATGAGTAATAATTACTAATTCTATTTTTCTATCCCAAAATGGCAATTTCTCTCCTAATTTTTCTAAAATTAATTTGCTATTTTTTCCAGAATCAATTAAAACTTGTTTTTGACCACTTTCAATTAAAATCGCATCCCCCTGCCCCACATTTAAAAAACTAACTTCCAATTTTTCTGGATTCTTAATAAATAAAATTATTACTCCTAAAATTAAAGCCGCCGCAAATAAAACCACCAAAACAAAATAAACTAATTTTTTATTTTCCATTTCTTTTTTTGTTTATCCAATATATCCCCCCAACTAAAATTAAGTACCAAATTACCACCCCCAACGCAGTAAAATTATTTATCTCAAAGGAAGCCCATTTGAAATCTGCCAAATAATCAATTGCCCCTATTTCATATTTTAACAAATAATAGCTAATCCAGCCAAATGCTAATCCTAAAGGATAAAAAATAAGACCAAAAATTACCGTTAGAGCGACAAATAACATTGTTAGAGGAATAATTGGTAGAACTAGCACATTGGCCAACACTGAAATCACTGAAAGTGAGTGAAAATTATATAATATAATCGGCAACACAAATATCTGTGCACTGAGCGTCATAAAAATTATTTCATCAATCCCCAGAAGTTTATTTTTGCCAACCAAATATCGCTCCCAAAAAGGTGCAGTTTTTATGAGTCCAATCGTAGCCAGAAATGAAAGTTGAAATCCGATATCCCATCTTAAAAGAAGCGGATTAATTAAAAGCATAATAGCCCCAGCCAAAACAATCGCATTATCCGCCGTGGCCAATCTTCCGTTTTTAATCGCCCACAAAATCAAAAGCCCCATCACTCCCGCCCTCACTGCTGAACTAGGAAAACCAATCATCGCCACAAATAAAATAATCCCTAGGAAAGCAAAATAAAAAGCCTGCTGTCGCCAGAGACCAAAGAAAATTCCCAACATCATCAAATATTGAGCAATAATTGTTACATTATAACCAGAAACCGCCACAATATGGGTCATCCCAGTTTTAGAAAAAATTTCCTGTTTTTCTTTACTGAGCCGGTTACCGCCAAAAAGCAAACCATTAGCCAGGGAAGCTTCGGGTTGAGGAATTATTCGGTTTACAATAGCCTCTAACTTAAATCTATTTTCTAAGATAAAGCCATATATACCAGCTTCATTTTGCTTAGCTTTTTCTATTTTAGATTTTTTACATATGTAATAAATTTCATCTTTAGCCAAATACATTTTATAATCAAAATCCTCTGTTTGATTTTCAACTAGCTCTGCTTGGCAAGCTAGTTTTATTTTATCTCCATAACTGAATTCTCGAAAAAGTTCTGTCCTAACTAAAACTTTTTTATCATTTCGCTCTTCATCTCCCAAGAAACTATTACCAGCCACAGCCACAACTAAATTTTGATAAAATTCTTTTTGCTCTGGCTCTTTAATAATTCTTGCCTCAGTTAAAATTTCTCTTTGCGGACTTCTTATCTCCTTAACTTTATTAAGTTCCAACTCAACCCTACCCACCCCCAGTAAGAAAAAAATTCCCACCATGCTAAGCGCTATAATGTTCTTATTTTTATAATCAATCAAAAGTAAGCCCAACGAAATAATCAAAATAAACCATAAAAGAAATAGACTCAAAGACCAAAAAGATTGATAAAAAATTCCCCCAATAAAACTCAACGTCAAAATAAGAAATATTTCTGATTTATGCATAAAAACTACTTAACACTACTACTTGCAATATATCCCTTCGCCTGAGCTTCTTCTTTACTTTTAAAACAAACTCTATTTTCTGGCTTTATTCTCTTAGCCCATGGACTATCTAAAGTATGATATTTATTCGAATTTTTACTACCCACAAACACACAGTCCTTATTATCTGTACTATTTGTAACATCTTTTAATTCCTCACTACTCTGAGCCCCCAGAACCGAACTATTCTCATCTTTAGCGCTGGGCAATTCCAAGGCAGGTGCTTTTTCGATAACTAGTGACTTCTGCTCAATTTTATGGCCCTCCATAAATCCAATCTCATAAGAAACGATAGCCACCAACAAAATACCCACAAACAAGACAACTTTGTTGTCATATTTCTCCCAAAAAATCCTTATTTTTTCAGCTATTTTCATATTTTTATTTGACATTTTTATCAAATTTGCTATACTAATCCTTGTTAGTTTAAATACTCTAAATAAATTATATGGCACATCGTAAGGCTGGTGGATCCACTTCATATGGTCGTGATTCTATCTCAAAAAGACGAGGCGTTAAAATTTTCGGTAGTGAAAAAGCCAATGCTGGAAATATAATCATTCGTCAAACAGGAACCAAATTCCACCCAGGAAAAAATGTTGCTCGTGGAGAAGATGATACCCTTTATGCTTTGACTGATGGAATTGTCCATTTTAGCAAAAAAAAGGTTATTGCTTTTACAGGCAAGATCGACAAAAGAAGATTTGTAAGCGTCATTGCTAATAAAAAATAGTTTCCGACATTACTACTCTATGAACAGATAATGAAAATTGTCTGTTTTTTGTATTTTAATACGAACTATACTAAATTACTAACTATCAAAATACTTATGATATCTTTAACTTTATAAACCTTAAAAACTTGATGAACCTTATAAACTATTCTATTTCTTTGCCTCATTTATAAATTCAAAAAACAAAGGATGAGAACTAAGTGGTGTTGATTTAAATTCTGGATGAAATTGAGTTGCCAAGAAAAATGGATGTTTACTTTTTGGAAGCTCCACAATCTCCATTAATCGTCCGTCAGCTGATTTACCCGAAAAAACCATTCCACCTTTTTCAATCATATCAATATAGCTAGGATTTACCTCCCAACGGTGCCTGTGACGTTCAGAAATCTCTTTTTTACCATAAGCTTTAAAAGCAATAGTACCCTTAGTCAAAAACGCTGGATAAGCACCCAAGCGCATTGTGGCTCCATAATTTCTATCTTCCAAATTTTTCTTTTGTTCAGGCATTATATCAATAATTGGATTGGCGGTATCTCTATCAATCTCAGTAGTGTGAGCATCTTTTAAATTCAACACGTTTCTCGCATATTCAATAACTGCCAACTGCATTCCGTAACAAAGACCTAAAAAAGGAATTTTGTTTTCTCGACAATATTTAATTACATTAATTTTTCCTTCAATTCCACGAGAACCAAATCCTCCTGGTACCACAATTCCATCATATTCTTTAAGCTCGTCCATATTCTTACCTTTTTTCTCAAAATCCTCACTATTAAGCCATTCGATCTGTGGCTTTACTCTAGCCTTAAAACAAGCGTGCTTAATAGATTCAATCACGCTAATATATGAATCTCCCAAAAGAAATTCTCCGGTTCCAAAATATTTTCCTACAATTCCAATCTTTACAATTTTTTCTGACTTTTTAATATTTTCTACCAAATCATACCATTTTCTCAAGTCAGTTTTTTTAGAAGGCAATTCCAATTTCTTTAAAATTCTTCGACTCAAATCATCTCTTTCGAAATTTATCAAAACCTCATAAACATTTTCTACATCTGGAGCAGAGATAATATCTTTTTCATTTACATTACAAAAAAGAGCAATTTTTTCTTTTCGCTTATCATCAATTGCCACCTCACTTCTGGCAATGATGATGTCTGGATTAATTCCGTTAGCATTTAATTCTCGCACCGCTTGCTGAGTAGGCTTAGTCTTCATCTCACCCACCTTAGGAGGATATGGCAAATAAGTAATCATCACAAAAATTACATCTTTGGGATTTTTTAATTTCATTTGTCGGGCCGCTTCCATAAAAAGCATATTTTCATAATCTCCAATCGTCCCTCCAATTTCAGTCAAAACCACATCTGCATCATTATTTTTTGCAGCATTTTTTATAGTCCGGATAACCTCATCAGTAACATGTGGGATAATTTGAACACACTTACCCTTATATTCAAGATTTCTTTCTCGATTAATAACCTTCTGGTAAATACTACCAGTGGTCATGTAATTTTCCCCCGGCAAATTAATTTCCATAAATCTTTCATAATTTCCCATATCCTGATCAGTTTCCAGGCCACAATCCATAACAAAAACTTCTCCATGTTCAGTTGGATTCATAGTGCCAGCGTCCACATTTACATAAGGATCGATTTTTAAAGCCGTTGGTTTAAAACCTCTGGATTTTAAGATTGCCCCGATAGACGAAGTTGCAATTCCCTTACCAATTCCACTCATCACTCCGCCCAAGACAAAGATATACTTTTTGTTATTTTTTTTCATGCTCATATACGATAAAATAAATTATGCTATTTATAAAAAATAATTTAAAGAGGAAATTTACTTTTCCTCTTTGATTTCGATAATTATACTAGTTTTGATATTTTTTAGAAATTCTACTTCTAGTTTTCTTTCTCCGATATCTTTAATCGGTGCAGCTAGCTTTATGGCCTCCTTTTCAACCTCAACTCCCAACTGTCTACTTATTTCTTTCTTAATGTCGTTAACATCTATAGAGCCAAAAAGCTTTCCCCCTTTAGCCTTAGCAGAAATAGTAATCTTCTTATCTTTCATTTCTCTCGCCACACTACCAAGTTTATTTATTTGCTCTTTTTCTTTGGCAATTTTATCAGCTTTATCTTTCTCTACTCGCTTGAGAACTTCTGGCGTAGCCACCTGTGCCAAGCTTCTTGGAAATAACATATTTCTGGCATAACCATCGGATACATTCACAATTTCCCCAGCTTTTCCAAGCTTTTTTACGTTTTCTAATAAAACTACTTTCATAAACAATAGCTAAAAATAAATTAGTCCTACCTAATTTTTAAGACTAAATATTCCTATGTTTAAATTTTAAATCTCTAACCTATTTTATATCAAAAAAATCACTTTAGCAAGAAGGCGGAGATATGACATTTGTCACTCTCCGCCAGTAAAATCAAAGCAAAGCAAGTACGGTATGTATCCTGGGCAAAATAAAACTCAAATCTCCAGGTCCAAATTTATCAATCTCTCCCCTAAGACTAAGAAGTGTATCTACTCCTAAATTCAAATCCCCAGCATGAATATGTTGCAATCCTCCTGTAGCTTGACTGGTTTTTGTAAATATCTTATCCAATTCGGAAAGGACATCTCCCATGCGCTTAGGACAAAAATTTATCGGAAGTAAACGAGAATTTCCAGCTCTTCTCTTGCCAAGAATTTTTAGCAACTCTTCCAAATTCCGCCGCTTGTCATCAACTGTCATAATCGCAACCATTTTTTTCTCCTTTTTTGCTTTTTTGATTTACAAAAAAATCAACCCAAAAAATAACTAAAAATATATAACATCAATAAATCAAACCACTCAAAACTTGCTTTAACTTTTTAAAGAACAAAAAAACCGGCCTCAGAGAGGTCGGTTTATTTTTATCAAGAAATTTTTAATTCACAATTTTCTTAGCAAAAACAAATCGACCTCTCGGCATAAACCAGAAGTAAAAGCTATAATATAATGTTTTTGCTAATTTGTTATTCATAAGTATTTTTAACCTTAATTATACTAGCTTGGGTTTTATTTTTTGTCAAATAATAAAAGTCGTTAGGTCATCTGTCATCAGTAATCCTAGGTTGAAATAAAACAGAGATCCCGAAACCCTCCAGAGGCGGACAAGCGCAAGGTTCAGCCTGCCTGCCGGTAGGCAGGGATGACAGATAGAAAGATGAAATAAAAATCCACAATGACACATCCTAACAAAATAAAAAACCACGTCAGTACATTGACCAACGTGGGGAAATATTTAAGATGATATCTTTTTTAAGTCGCAATGACTTCTTTTTGTGGATCTGCAAAAACAGAATCTGGTCGAGTCATTTCACCCCCTTTCATAATCCGACCGCAACATTCAATTCCTTCTTTTTTAGATGGACATTTACCAGAATTAACATCCTTCTCACAACGACTTGTTCCCTTGAGCCTATTGCAATCATATCTATTTTGTTTCACAGCTCTTCCTCCTATAAAAATTAAGCAAGCGTTTTTATTTGAATGTAAAACAATCTACCGCTCCAAATCCAGGAGCTATTTTTTTAGAAAATTTATTACAAATCTATACTTCTGACCAATCCACTTTGACAATAGATGAATTATTTTTCTCCTTTGATTGACTGAAGAAATTTTCTTAAAAACATCAACACACCGATAATGACTCCCTTCCACTCCTTTTGCTAGAGGACAAGCACCCCTACGAATTAATTCCACGCATTCTACTAGTCCTGCCGTTTTAATAGAACAATAACTTATGATCTTAATCTCATTTTCCTCTCCTTTTTGCATATCGTTGCCTCCTTTTATTCGGTTATCCTTAATAAAATTACCCCTCTAGAACCCAATACTTATCATCTTAAATTTTAAAAGAACAAAAAACTGACCTTTTTATGGAGGTCAGTTTGTTTTTATTGGCAAGGTTTTTAATTCACATTTTTACCCGCAAAAACAAGCTGACCTCCTTTGGTCAGTAGAATAATGACAGCGACGATTGTTTTTACAGTTTGATTTATCATACAAAGCTATTATATATTTTTTATTATTTTTGTCAACGTTTTTATTATTTAGTTAACGAGTTAACGCATTAACGAATTGTAAACTTAATTTCCAAATATTTATTTCTTCGAATTTCTGAATTTTCCTAACTCGTTAGCTCGTTAATGCGTTAATAAAAAATAACTAATTTCCCCGATAGAGAACAAAATACCTCAATCCATATTCATCCTTAATCTCACGAAGTTCCATTTTGCCAAATTTATTTTCCAAATAATAAATTATGTCATCTTTCTTAAAATCAGTAAAAACAAAAACCATGTTTTCCTGATTCTTAAAATCAAAGTTACTTATTTCAATTGGATTTAAATCATAAAATCCAGATCTGTTCCAATTAAATATCCGCACCACTACTCTTTGCATATTGCCAGCTATGGCGTATACATTTTTATCTTTTGGTAAGCTCTCGATATAGTGTGCCATTTCAGTCACGTTTTTTTCAAACGATCGAGCGCTCTGGATATGATTAGCCCAAAAAACAAAATATTTACATCCATCAAAAATTCCAATAAATAAAAATATTAAGATAAAAAATCCGCCCACCAGCTTCTTGCCTGAAGTTATATTTTCAATAATTTTTTGCCATAAATTAATAGCAAAAAAAGCACTCCAAATAAAAACTACTGACAAGGCTCCAATCGCCCTGAGTGCATGAGGATTATTTTCAAACGACATAAACTCAGGCACCAACATAATAAAAAACCAAACAAATAAAAAGATATGTACTACCATTTCGTCTGAATAAACTTTTTTCCTAATTCTCAAAAATAACAACCGCATAAATATAACTGCAGAATAAATAATTCCACCCAAGAAAAATATTCCCAAAGCTGGATTGAGAATCGGATATGGTGGGAAATTATTGCGCCAGTTAGTGTCTGGAACAAAGTTATATTTCATAAAGCTTAACTTGAAAGTATGAGCAAGTATTTTCCAAGGGTGTCCACCATTAATCTTGGCTGAAAAAACGGAAATCTCATTAGTTCTAGTAAAGAAAAATTCTGGATGGATATAAAAGGTATAGAACATAGGTAGCGCTACAACGACAAAAGAAATCACAAAAACCAAAATCGGCTTGTAAAAATCTCTTAAGAAATTTTTTCTCGCCAAAATTAAAAAAGGCAATACTCCTACCAAAATAAATGGAGCCAACCTAAAAGCAATATAACCATGCATCCCTAAGCCAAAGAAAGCTCCCGCAATTATAAAGTGCTTAAATTTTTTAGAATGAAATCCCTTAAATAAAAAATAAAATGACCAAACCAACACAAACGGCAACAAATTAGCCCTAAAAGAAATTCGACTAAAAATAATCGCCCCAAAAGAAACCGCATTAAAAAAAGCTGCCAAAAGAGCAATCTTGTTATTTTTAAAAAGTTCTTTAGTAAGTAGATAAGTTCCCCAAACAGTAAGAGTTCCCAAGACAATGGCTGGTAATTTTAAAGAAAAAGCACTCACTCCAAAAATAGCAAATGAAAGCGCAATTAAATTCATAAATAGACCCTCTCGCCCATCATTATCCGGATAAAACCATTTAAAATTTCCACTATCCAATGCACGCAGGGCGTCTTGAGCATTTACCGCCTCATCGGGATAAATTCCAGGAGGCGCCGTATTTATATTATAAACACGCAATAAAAATGCCAAAAAAATAATTCCGCCAATTAAAATAAAAATTAATTTTTGCTTGTTTTTCATTTTCTTTGCTATAATTACAACATTGAGCATTATATCATAATTCATTTACATTTTGAAATAACATCTCCCATACTCTTTCTCAGGCTCTAAGCGCCCAATTGGGCGCTTAGAGCCTGAGAAACTAAGCTCGTTTACTTGCCTAAATATCAAAAAGAGCTATATAATTAAAATTAGTTGTTACTAAATATCATTCATCCCTTATTCGCTATATAAATACACACTAAACTTTTTAATTCCTATTAACTACTAGCTAAAAAGCTACTTGCTAAAATATGATTAATGAAAAAATATCTGTAGTTGTCCCTTGCTTCAATGAAGAAAAAACTATTACAAAAAATATTCAAATCATCCATGGCTATCTCACTGAACATTACGCTTCTTTTGAGATAATTATCTCTAATGATGGATCCACTGATAAAACTCTAAAAGAGCTCAATAAAATCAAAGATAAATTTTCTCTTAAAATTATCAATACCGTCAAAAACGCCGGCAAAGGTAATGCTGTGAAAAATGGAATATTGGCCTCTGACCCAGAAAGTAGCGTGGTAATGTTTTTGGACGCTGATTTAGCCATTCCAATTAACGAACTCAACAAGTTCTATAATGCCCTTAAAACTCAAAAATTAGACCTAGTAATAGCCTCTCGCTTCGTCCCTGGGCTTCGCGTAGTTGAACCAGTCTTATGGTACCGCAAACTAATGGAAAAAGTTTTTCGTCTCTTGAGAGCCATCATCCTCAATGATTGGCAGGTTCGCGACTCCCAATGTGGTTTTAAAGTTTTTAGTCGCCCAGCTGCGATGCGCATATTTAATCTCAATACTATTTCCCGTTTTGCTTTTGATTCAGAAGTAATCTATTTAGCCAATAAATTTAATTTTTCCATCAAGGAACTCCCCATTACTCTCTGCAACCCCAGGATAAGTCATATTCGAATTTTTGCTGATTCTATTAATATGTTTTTTTCCCTTTTTAAAATTCGCCTTAATGATATCAAAGGACTCTACAAAGCTCATCCCGAAGAATTCTGGGAAAGTGCCATAATCTCGGCTGATGACTTTGGTGCTAGTCGCGGAGCTAATAAAAAAATTCTCAAACTTATCCAAGCGAAGAAACTTGATCGTATAGCAATAATGATTAAAAGAGAACTTTCCAAAGAAGAAGTAAAAATACTTAAAAAATCAAACATTAAACTTGATTTACATTTAGAATTATTTCCGTTTAAAGAAACTAAGTCTAAGGGTGGCGTTCTGAAGCGTGGCGTGAGATTCTGTTTTCAATATATTCGTGGTGATTTTTATAGCTCCAGAATCAAAAAAATTTGGAACGAACAAATTCAAGACTTCGAGAGAATTTTTGGCCAAAAACCAGATGGGCTAAACTCACATGAGCATGTACATCTTTTTCCATCTTTCTTTAAAATTACTTGCCAACTAGCCAAAAAAAATAAAATTAAATATATCCGTGTAAGTAAAAAAGGTTATCCTTTCGTCAATAAAATAGTGCGCCATATTTTGGCTCACCTTTATCGCAAGGATAAAAAAATTCTTCGCGACTTCCCCACCCTACACACCTCTCAATATCTACTAAGCCTTGATTGGATTATTAAAAGCAAAAATCCAGCTAAATCTCTGAAACCTGAAACGGAGATTGTTTGTCATCCAGGGAGAAAAAATGAATATTTCTTTCTCAAAAATTTATCAAGATAAATTTAAAAAGCACTCCCCATTAAATCAAATCTCTAACTGAGGCTCGCAAAATATATAAAATATATAAACTCACAAAATATTTCCCAAAAACAACCATTGATAAAATACGCGACCGCTAAAAATTTCAATGGTTTTGAGATTTGAAAGAATGCGAAAGAATATGAAAAAAATTTAGCTACTATTATTTTTTTCCTAAATTAAAATAGCTAATCAAGTAATCTTCGTTTTCAAGATCAGTAGCGATGAAGGTTGTCATCTCATCACTTTTGAATCCGAAAAAATCTTTCATTACATCTATTTCTTTTTGAAAATGATATGGACAAACCCAAACACTTTTTTGAATTTGATATAATCCCAACTCTTTTATTTTTCCGCGCAAAGCATCTCGCCTACTCTTTCTTTTTTCACTTATATCAAAAATAAGCACTCGCCATTTTTTATCCCATTTTTTAGGTTTTGTTATTTTTAAATCATCTATAGAATATTTTTGAGCACGTTTTTTACCCTCTTCTGTTAGAGATATGTGCACCTGCTTACCTTTATATTCATAATTCACTAATCCCTTTTTATTTAGATAATAAAACGAATTATAGTATTTCTCTCTTTTTATTTTTAATTCTCTCTGATTTAGTTTAAATTTTATGTGATTGATAGCACGGGGCAAAACCCGAGATACAAAATTTGGAGAAGCACACGCTGTTGTAAAAGCTCCCCCGATGAGCAGTCCTTTTAAAATTATTTTAGTAATCTCAGTTTTATTTTTAGTCATACTTTTATTTTAAAATTTAGAATTTAAAAAAATTTATTGAAATAAAAAGTCACCCCAACTACACCAGATATATCACACCACCCTTTAATTAATTATACCAAAAAACAACCATTGATAAAATACGCGACCGCTGAAAATTTCAATAGTTAATTGAATATATTGGCTAATATAATATTTTTAGGAAGTACTCGCTAAGAATAGTTTTGGTAAAATACCCAAAATTCATCATTTTATTTTTTTTATTAAAGGTGCTATACTTAACCTAAAGTAAATGAAAACAATAAAATATGAAAAAAAATAAAGAGATAACGATTGATGATTTAGCACTGATGATAGCCAAAGGATTTAACGAGGTCAACGAGAAAATGGACAAAAAATTTAACGAGGTCAACGAGAAAATGGACGCAGGCTTTAAAGAAGTACGATCAAATATTAAAGAAATAGAAAGGACCACCGAAGAAATAAAAACTAATCTCAATAAAAAGGTTGATAAAATAGATCAGAACACTCTTACCTACCGTGTAGAAAAACTAGAGAAAAAATACGCCTAAATATAGCTATCCCAAAGAAATGAAAACCACCAGCGATGCTGGTGGTTTCTATCCTGCCCGCTTTAAGCGGGCTTTAAAATTTGTTTGACATATATCATTATCTTTTGTCCACACTTTACGAATAAAATAAAATAAATCAACTCGAGGGAGCGTTAAGAAACTTTGTCATGGAGCGAATGCGGAACATAAAGTTTTAGCGATGAGAGTTAGATTTATTTATATTTTAGTAGTACGTGTGGCAGTTTTTGTAACTTTTTGCTCGCCTCGCTAAAGCTTGTCGAAGCGGGCCGGCAGGCAGGCGCACACACCGCCTAAAGGCGGTGGTTTTTCTGGTTAATAAACAAAATCGGCAAATACCGATTTTTTTAATTTTTATCTCATAAATATTTTATTTCTAGTTCGCTCTTGTGGTCGAAGCTAAAAAAATTAAACTAAGTCTTGATAAAATACGCGACCGCTAAAAATTTCAAGGATTGGGAGGGGGATAAAAAAATTAGAAAGAGAAAGAGTAAAAAAAGAAAAATCCTTCAAAAAAGAACATATTTATTGTATAATATATCCAGCTATATAATATATAATTTTGTATTGACAGATATTGTTTTATATAGTATAATTTTAAGCTTAGTTCTTTGCACAATTTATATCCATAAGCCAACAAGAGGAACCAAAAAACATAACATTGGGCACGAGGATTTTTGTTCATCTTTCTTAAACAACAGGAGGGAAAGAAAATGAAAAAGTATAGAATGCTATTGTTGATAATATTCTTAGGGCTCATCGCCAGCAACTGTCTGGCAAGAGACCGGACTCTCAAATGGAAAGTTCCCAACGAAACAGTCACGCGGTACCATGAAATTTGTTGGGGAGAAACCGGAGCGGAAGTAATGAGTGGCGCTCATTGTACGAACGTTGGATTTGATACAACGGTCATAAATGGAGTGTCCAGAGTCTTTGGCACTATCTACGGACTAACCGATGGCAAAAGTTATTTTTTCTCCGCCAGAGGGTGCTCATTCACGGAGTGCTCCGATCTATGTAATCCGATTTTTATCGATGCCACCCCCACCACCACCTACTCTATTACTGGCGATTATGATGGCGATGGCATTGCAGATCGCATCTACAAAAATGCTACCGGTCAAATTATGATCGACTACTCCATAGGAGGATTTAATACCAATAATTCCTTTGATGTTATCCTTAGCGGATATGGCGACGCCACCTACACCCCACTGGCCGATGATGTCGACGACGACGAAGACGGCCTCCTCGACCTCGCATTTGAAGATACATTAGGCAACATATACATCGATCACTCCAGCAATGGGTTTAATGGATTTGATGAAATAATTATCAATGAAGATCTTGGAATAACTGCTCATTTTGAATCTGGTGATTACGATGGCGACGGGAAAGATGACCTATCAGTCAAAACTGATTCAGGTAAAATCCTAATCG
>Ga0209800_10003027_pt1 | contig 13963 bp, 12 predicted proteins | sample Higcelweek8metaG_FD_187174 | JGI IMG/M metagenome (GOLD analysis project Ga0209800, IMG submission 187174) | Freshwater pond sediment microbial communities from the University of Edinburgh, under environmental carbon perturbations - High... | ecosystem: Environmental > Aquatic > Freshwater >...
TGGCGGGAGTGGCTGCCGGTTTGGCACTGCGTGGGTTCCGCCCGGTATTAGAAGCGATGTTTGGCGACTTCACCACCCTCATGGCGGATCAGTTGATTAACCATATCTCCAAGTTCCGCTGGATGTACAATAATACCGTCGAAGTTCCCCTGGTGATCCGCACTCCCATGGGCGGTCGGCGCGGATATGGCCCGACGCATTCGCAAACGCTTGAGAAACTGTATTTAGGCGTTCCTGGGCTGACCGTTGTAGCACCAAATCATTTTCTTCCCTCCGGTTCTATAGAACCGGGAGATCAGCTTGTAGATCTGATTATGCACACCAACAATCCAGTGCTCTTTATCGAGAATAAGCTACAGTATTTACTGCCTTTGAAAATAGAAGATCAACTGCAGGATTTCACCATCACTGAAAAATATGAAGGGACGGATAAGGATAAGCAATTTCCAGTCCGATTCCTCGAGATCAGGGGAGCGCCCTCCCCCGTTTGTACTCTCACAGCTTATGGCTTTATGAGTGAGCTCTGCTTACAAGCACTGACAAAGCTGGCTTATGAGCACGAGATTTTCAGCCGATTGGTTATCCCAACCAAATTGTCCCCCTTCGAAACAAACTTGCTGGCGGAATCAACCAGGCAAACTGGGCACCTGGTGGTGGTTGAAGAAGGAACACGCACACTCGGTTGGGGCGCTGAAGTGGCAGCCAGAGTTTCCGAAACGTTGGGTGATCGCCTCAAGGGGGTTGCCCGGGTAGCCTCGAAGGACACACCCATACCGGCAGCTTCGACACTTGAAAGCGCTACTTTACCGCAGGTAGAGGACATTGTTAACGCAGTGAGAAAACAGGCAGGGAAAAATGGATAAATTCACCCAGGTGTATGTTCCGTTGGTAAATCCCAATGAAAACGAATCCGTTCTGGTGCAGTTGTTTGTAAAAAATGGGCAAAAAGTAAAGAAGGATGAAATCCTGGCGGTATTTGAAACCACCAAATCGACGCTGGAATTAACCGCCGATCGGGATGGTTTTGTGCTTGGTCTTGCACTAAAGGAAGGTGATACACTGGCAGCCGGGCAGCGCTTGTGTGTAATTGCTGATACCCTGGATGTTGTACTGCCGCAGCAAAAAGCGGAGAAAGAAGCATCCCACAAACAAAAGGATGAAGTTCCTGATGGGCTGCGTATCACCCAACCTGCGCTGGCGTTGGCGCGCCAGCACGGGGTTGACCTGGCAGCGCTGCCCAAAGAGCAACTGGTCACCGAAACGCTCATCCGTGCCAGGGTGAAACCTTTGGAAGTCACTGGTAGCTCCAACACATTGATTATCTACGGCGGCGGGGGACATGCCAAGTCCTTGATTGACCTGATCCTCGCCGAGGGCAAATACACGGTTGCCGGCATCCTGGACGATGGAATTGCAACAGGCACAAAGGTAATGGATATTCCGGTCCTGGGCGGCGGTGAGCTAGTTTCTGAACTGCGCCAAAAAGGAATTGATAAAGCAATCAATGCAGTTGGAGGCATCGGCAGCATTACACCAAGGCTGGCAGTATATGAGAAATTGAGGGCAGCCGGATTTACCTGCCCGACCGTAATCCATCCGAGAGCATACATTGAACCCGGAGCTGAAATTGGGGATGGCGGGCAGATATTCTTCAACGCCTACATTGGCAGTGAGGTCAAAATCGGATTCGGGTGCATCGTCAATACAGGGGCGATCATCTCGCATGATTGTGTATTGGGAGACTTTGTCAATATTTCACCAGGCGCCATCCTTGCCGGAGCCGTGACCGTGAATGAACGTTCATTGGTGGGGATGGGCGTAACCATTAACCTGCATGTCACTGTTGGCGCAGGCGCACGGGTTGGCAACAGTGCAGTGGTCAAAGCAGATGTGCCCCAAAATGGCATTGTCAGGGCGGGTACCATCTGGCCCGTGGACCATGTGGATTAAGGATACCTAATATGGCTGGAAAAAACGCACCTGTAAAACCTGCACCTGTTAAATCCGATTCCTCAAATGACCGCATATCCAATGCGGCCAAGGATGTTTTACGCGGCAAAAGTAAGCGCAGTAAATTTGCCAACCTTTTACCTTTCCTGGGACCTGCGTTTATCGCCAGCGTGGCTTATGTTGACCCTGGTAATTTTGCCACCAATATCGCTGGCGGCGCACAATTTGGTCTTACATTGCTTTGGGTCATTGTCGCCAGTAACCTGATGGCGGTTTTAATCCAATCTTTATCCGCCAAGTTAGGTATTGCCACTGGTCGGAACCTGGCAGAGTTATGCCGTGAACGCTTCCCCAAATGGTTCGTGTGGACATTGTGGATCTTAATGGAATTGGTTGCAATGGCGACAGACCTGGCTGAATTCCTGGGTGCGGCCATTGGTTTCAACCTGCTCTTTGGAGTGCCCCTGTGGATAGCGGGGATACTAACCGGGATCACCACTTTTATCATCCTGGGTTTGGAGCGTAAGGGTTTTCGTCCTCTTGAAGCCGTCATCACTGCAATGGTTGGTGTCGTGGCGGTAAGTTATGTAATCGAAACGATCATTGTAAAACCGATCTGGGGAGAGGTTCTTTATCATGCGGTAGTCCCACAATTCGCGGGCAGTGAAAGTATTTTGTTAGCCACGGGTATCCTGGGCGCCACTGTTATGCCGCATGCTATCTTTTTGCATTCAGCCCTGACCCAAGGTAGGATCGTGGTCAAGAAACCTACTTTGTTGAAGAAACTTTTCCGGTTTGAACTCATTGATGTGTTCATCGCTATGGGAGTTGCCAGTTTGATCAATATGGCGATGTTGATCATGGCTGCAACCACCTTCCATAACCAGGGCATCACTTCTGTTGGCAGCCTGGATGTGGCTTATAAAACCCTTGAGCCTTTAATGGGGAAAGCCGCCTCCTGGGTGTTTGGTATCTCCTTGTTAACATCTGGATTATCGTCAGCATCTGTTGGCACCATGGCTGGACAGGTGATCATGAAGGGTTTTCTCCATTGGGAAATCCCGGTTTGGGTGCGCCGATTGGTGACAATGGTGCCCTCCATGGTTGTTGTAGCCATAGGGGTGGATCCCAGCCGTACGCTGGTGATCAGCCAGGTGCTGTTAAGTTTTGGACTACCCTTTGCGATCATTCCGTTAGTGGCTTTCACAAAAAATAAAAAATTGATGGGCGTGCTGGTGAACAAACCGGTGACCACAATCCTGGCTTCGATCGCAGCCGGCATCATCGTGCTGCTAAATATTTACCTGTTGTACGCAACCTTATTCAAAGGATAAGCCATGTTTAAACACATTCTCGTTCCCCTTGATGGTTCAAAACTCGCAGAAGCCGCAATTCCATTTGCAGTCGAATTCTGCCGAAAACTTGATGCACAAATCACATTATTGCATGTAATCGAAAAGGATGCCCCGTCAGAAGTTCATGGCGAGCGTCATCTGACTAATGAGCCAGAATCATGTGATTACCTGGGGGACATTTCTGAAAGATATTTTGGATTTTGCGCCAAAGTGGAAAAACACGTGCACACTGAAGGAGTATCCGAGGTTGCCGCAAGCATTGTAGACCACTCAGGTGAACTTAAACCGGATTTGATAATCTTAACCGCGCATGGTGCCGGTGGTCTGCGTGATATTATCGCCGGGAGTATTGCGCAACAGGTAATAGCCGAAGGCAAGGTCGCCGTCCTGCTAATTAAACCTGTCGAAGACAAATTTGGTGAAGTGCCATCCTTTAGCAATTTATTAATTCCGCTTGATGGCGAGCCTGCCCATGAACAATCGCTCAAGGTTGCAGGAGACTTAGCCGAAAAATTGACTTCCAGGATAACACTTGTCAGGGTGGTCCCCACGATCACCACTTTATCCGGGGAGCAGGCAGCCGTTGGAACACTATTGCCTGGTACCACCACTGCATACCTGGAAATTGCCGAAGAAGACGCCAGCGAATATTTACAGGGAAAAATCGACACTTTGCGTGCAAAAGGGTTGGATTGCGGGGCTGAAATACTTCGAGGGGATGTTGCACAGGAAATTGTGACGGCTGCGCAACGGTTGAAGAGCGACATGATCATCATGGGGACGCACGGCAAAGCAGGATTGAGCGCATTTTGGGCAGGCAGTGTGGCTCCAAAAATTGTTAACAAAACACGTCTGCCAATCTTGCTGGTTCCAGTTCGGAGGGAATGATGTTTAAGAAGACACCTGCAAATGATCCAATTTCACAACCTGTTATCGAACGGGTAACCTCTGTGCTGGGTCCGGGAATAAACTGGGCGGGTAACCTGGGCGGCAAGGGCGGCATCCGCATTGAGGGGACCTTTGAAGGCGAGATCTCCATCCGCGGGTTGGTGGTAATTGGCGAAACCGGCCGCATAAGCTGCCAGCACTTGCGCGCCAATAATGTGGTGGTAGCGGGGGCAGTAAAAGGAAATATCACGGCAGAGAAACTGGAAATCCGCTCCACCGGGCGGGTATGGGGTGACGTGGTGGTCGTGGCTTTCTCCACCGAGGAGGGAGCTTTCCTGCGCGGTCAGGTGCGGATGGAAGATACCGTTGATTTGCACCTGGAAGAAAAAACTCCTGAGCCTACAGTAACATCCGAAGAACCGGTTGAACCTCAAGTAGAAAAAAAGATCCGAAAAATTGCGAAGGGTGACTAGAGAAAATTGGACATAAAATTCTGGTTGGGTTATGCAAGTGAATGGCTTGGGGCAATCGCAGTGACGATGATTGCCGGGGTAAGCCCGTTGCTCAAAAAGGTTCGCCAAATTGAATATCGCTTCCCGCAGCGGGAGGCAACTTTTGCGCTTTCATTGTTTGCATTGATCTATTTGGTTGCTTTTCAGTATTTCACCAATCCTGTTTTTGATTTCGCTAAAAAAGCGGCAGCAGTTTTCGCCGGCGGTGAACTGGCGGAACATATGCTCCTTGCAGTTGTGTGCCTGGTTCCTTTTATCCTGGCACTGGTGCTGCGGGGGCAGCCTTTTAAGAGCTTTGGCTGGAGCAAGGAAAACTTAAAGCCGGGCGCTACTCTTGGGCTCCTGCTGGCACTGGTAACCCTCTTTTTACGCGGTAAATTCACAGCACTTCTGGGCGGTGTTTCAGGTGAGCAGGGGAGCCTGCTCCTTGTGTGGTTGATCTTCGCAGCGGCGGAAGAAACCATCTTCCGCGGTTACATTCAATCACGTATGATCGCCCTGCTTGGGTCAACCTGGGGCTGGCTGGCAACCGTCGGGTTGTTTATTCTCTGGCAACTTCCTGGTCGATTATGGGTTAGCCCACTTGCAGATTTCTGGCAAATCCTGGTAATTGCGGCAGTCCAGGGGTTGTTGCTGGGTTGGATCATGCGCAAGAGCGGGCATGTCATCGCGCCAATCCTGTTCCGGGCTGCTGCCGGTTGGCTGCTTTTGATCTAAAGAATTTAGGACACATCAATATGCGGGTCTCGAATTTATTCAGTCAGACGTTAAGGGAAATCCCTGTAGAAAGTGAAACTGCCAGCCACCAACTGCTCCTTCGCGCCGGGTATATCCGGCAGTTGGGTGCGGGTATCTTCAGTTACCTGCCGCTGGCACAGCGCAGCCTCGCAAAGATCATGGCCATCATGCGCGAAGAAATGAATGCCATTGGAGGTCAGGAGATCTGCATGCCGGTGGTACAACCCGCCGATGTGTGGAAGGAAACCGGACGATATTATCAAATTGGCAGCGAGATGGGGCGTTTCAAAGACAAGAACGACCACGATATGGTTCTGGCAATGACACACGAAGAGGTGGTGTCTGACCTGGTGCGAGGTCTGATCAAGTCTTACCGCCAGATGCCGGCGCTGATTTATCATCTGCAAACCAAGTGGCGTGATGATCCCCGGCCAAGGGCAGGTCTCATACGCGTCCGTGAATTCACCATGCTTGATTCCTACAGCCTGGATGCTGACTGGTCCGGTCTGGATGCTCAGTACCAGGCACACTATGAAGCTTACTTCCGTATATTCAACCGCTGCGGCGTACCCGCCGTGGCGGTTCTTTCGGATACCGGCATGATGGGCGGTAAGATGGCTCACGAATATATGTATCTTTCTGCCATCGGCGAAGACAGCCTCCTGTTCTGTGATGCCTGCGGTTCTTCTGCCAACCGGCAGGTTGCCAGGGCACGCAAGCCAGTCCCTCAAACGGAAATCCTCTTGCCTATCGAAAAAGTTGCTACCCCCGGGGCATCTTCCATTGCTGAATTGGCTGACTTCCTCGAAATTCCGACATCAAAAACTGCCAAAGCCGTGTTTTTCATGGCACAAGTAGCCGATGAGTTTGGAAGAACCACAGAGAAATTCATTTTTACCGTAGTCCGCGGTGATTATGAAGTCAACGAGACTAAAGTTGCGAATTTGCTCAAAGCCAAAGAACTCCGCGCGGCAACTGAAGAGGAGATCCGAAAAGTTGGAGCGGTGCCCGGTTATGCCTCACCGATTGGTCTTAAAAAAGCGATGGTGATAGTTGACGAGTTGGTTCCGCAGTCACCAAATCTGGTGGCGGGTGCCAACGAAGCCGGTTTCCACCTGCGTAACGTAAATTTCGCCAGGGACTTTGGCGCGGACATCATTGCAGATATCACATCGGTCAGTGCTGGCGAAGCCTGTGAAAATTGTGGAGCTCCCTTACGGCTTGAGCGCGGAGTGGAAGTGGGTAATATCTTCAAATTAGGCACGCGTTACAGTGACTCATTGGGCTGCACTTTCACCGATCAAAATGGCGAGCTGCATCCGGTGATCATGGGATCGTATGGTATTGGGGTAGGCAGGCTGCTGGCCTGTGCCGTGGAAGAACATCATGATGAAAAAGGCATGAAATTACCGTTGAGTATTGCTCCGTTTGCGATCCATATGGTTGTGCTGCCGGGCAAGCAAATCGATGTTCATCCCGTTGTCCAGCAGTTGGAACATTCCTTAATAAACATTGGACTTGAACCACTGGTGGATGACCGCGAAGAATCAGCCGGAATTAAATTCAATGATGCCGATCTCATCGGCTGCCCGCTGCGGATTACCGTGAGCGAAAGGGCATTAAAAACCGGGGGTGTGGAATTAAAAAAACGTTCAGGTGGTGATGCCTGGATAGTACCCCTGGATACAGCGGTGGATGAGATCCGCAAAACCCTGCAAGAGTTAGCAGCATAGAAAGAGTAAAATTGACCCTATGACAAACAAATTCCTGGTTCCTATGTCAAACCCTGATATCACGGATGAAGAACGCCAGGCTGTGATGGAGGTGTTGCTTACACCAAATTTAAGCATGGGTCCCCAGATTGACGCCTTTGAAGCCAGTATGGCATACTACGTGGGGGCAAAGCACGCCATTGCGGTCAACTCCGGCACTGCTGGTCTGCATCTGTGCGTACGCGCTGCCGGTATAGAGCAGAATGACCTGGTAATTACCACGCCATTTTCATTTGTTGCTTCCACCAATGTGCTGCTGTTTGAAAAAGCCATCCCGGTGTTTGTAGATGTCGATGCGCAGACCGGCAACCTTCGCCCTGAACTGGTCGAACAGGCCATCGCCGACCTGGAAAAGGGAGGAAAAGCAACGCGGAAGTGGCTGCCGCGTAAAGGTGCAGAAAACCCGGGAAAACTAAAAGCCATCCTGGCAGTGGATGTTTTTGGTCAGCCGGCAGATTATGATGCCTTGAAAAAAATCGCAGCAAAGCATAATTTAAAGCTCATCGAGGATTCCTGCGAATCCCTGGGAGCAGAGTATAAAGGCACAAAGACGGGTCTCTTTGGCGAATACGGTGTATTCGCTTTTTATCCCAACAAGCAGATCACCACGGGCGAGGGCGGAATGATCGTCACTAACGACGATAAAGCCGCCAATTTCATGCGCGCGTTGCGCAGCCAGGGGCGTGCCCCCGGAGATACGTGGCTGCAGCACACTTATATGGGCTACAACTACCGCATGGACGATATGAGCGCGGCGCTTGGTCGAATTCAGATGGACCGCATTGAGGAATTGCTGAATAAACGGCAACAGGTAGCTGATTGGTACGGCGAGCGCCTGGCAGAGATTCGCGGTGTTAATGCCCCTGTGCTTGTACCCGATACTACCCGCATCTCCTGGTTTGTGTATGTGGTGCGGTTTGATCAGGGTTTAAACCGCGATGTCATCGCTGCCAGGCTGATTGCATCCGGCATACCTGTTCGTCCCTACTTCCTGCCTATCCATATGCAGCCCTACCTGGTGGAACAATTTGGTTACCAGTTGGGGGATTACCCCGTGACTGAAGACCTTGGTAACCGTGGGTTGGCATTACCATTTTCCGGCAGGATGACCGAAGACCAGGTAGACCTGGTTTGCCGCAATTTGCGCGATAGCATCCATTAAGCCTGGCTTCAATGAGCGAAACACAAACTTTCCTCCCAAAACGTACTCCCGGGCTGTTGTTCCATGGGGTGGTTATCCTTTTCGTGCTTGGGGGAGTAGGATTTTTGATGTTCCTGGCTTTTCAACAGCCAGGTGGGATCAACCTCATCCTCTATTTGAGTGGGGCATTAATCTTATTAGCCAGCCTCCCATTCCTGGCATATCGCGGCTATGCCTTATTGCATGCGCATTACGATCTGGAAAGAGATGGTCTGCGCATCCGCTGGGGATTGCGTAAGCTGGATATTCCTCTTTCCGAAGTAGAGTGGGTGCGTCCGGTTGAAGATCTGCAAATTCCAGTGAAGCTGCCAGCTTTTTCTTTGCCAGGCGCATTATTAGGTAAAAGAGAACATCCAGACCTGGGCATCGTGGAATTCATCGGATCTTCAGTAGCTAATCTTGTCATTGTCGCCGCCATGGATCAGGTGGTCATATTGTCTCCTGAAGAGAAGGATGAATTCATCCAAAGATTCAACCGGACGATCGAGATGGGCACGCTTTCGCCGATCAAACCGCTATCGTCACAACCTGCTGTTTTCCTCCGAGGTGTATTTGCTGATCGTTTGGCGCGGGTGACCATTCCCCTGGGTTTTGGTTTGTGGTTTCTTCTGCTGATCCTTGTAAGCATTGTCATTCCCGGTCGAACGATGATCTCTTTAGGGTATGATGCTGCTGGCATTCCCCTGGAACCGGTTGCTGCTTCGCGCATGCTCATCCTCCCGATCATTGGCATCTTTCTTTATGCATTCAGCCTTATTGGGGGAGCCTATCTATTTCAAAAGGAAGATTCGAAGCCAGTTTCGCAGCTAATGTGGGCGGGTGGCGTGTTGACGCCGATCTTGCTTTTGATTGCCGCCCTTATTTTTATTATCTGAAGAAATTATGACAGTTCACCCCTTACAAATATTTTTGGGTCTTCTTGCTGCCGCCGTAATTGCCATCCTGGCATACCGGGTGCAGTTGCTTTCGCGGAGCGGCGCCCTGGCTGCGTTTGGACTTGGCACGGTCGTATTTGGATTGGGCGGGTTGCGTTGGGCGATTGTCTTGATGGTATTTTTCCTTACTTCCAGCGGCTTATCCCGCTTATTACGAAAACAAAAAGAGGCAGCTGAAGAAAAGTATTCCAAAGGGTCAAAAAGGGATGCCTGGCAGGTGCTGGCAAACGGCGGTCTTGCCGGGTTGTTCGTGATTCTCCACTTCTTTCTACCGCTAAGTCCGCTGCCCTGGATTGGATTCTGTGCCGCCTTTGCGGCTGCCAATGCAGACACCTGGGCAACAGAACTGGGGTCATTATCCCGCATACCTCCGAGGATGATTACCACAATGAAAAAGGTAGAAGCGGGTACGTCCGGAGCTGTCTCCTGGCTCGGCATGGCTGCCACCATCCTGGGAGCCCTGGTCATTGGTCTGGCGGGAGCCCTGTTTGACCCTTATGCCGCACAACAGCCCGCAAGGCTTGTTTTGATTGTAATTACCGTTGGCGGGATTGCCGGCAGCCTGGTGGATTCAGGATTGGGGGCAACCCTGCAGGGGATTTATTACTGCCCGCAATGTAAAAAAGAGACTGAGAGAACCCCGCAGCATTGGTGCGGAACAAACACTGAATTGGTAAAAGGGAAGACCTGGATGAACAATGACGTGGTAAATATCCTCTGTACTTGTGCAGGAGCAGCCGCTGCCCTCCTGATCATCCTGTTTACCGGTATTTAAGTTGCTTAAGAAACACTCCCCACTGGCAGTTTACTTCACCTTGAGTTTTTCAAGTTCAGCGCTGTATTCACTTATATTTACAGTCAATTTACTGTATTACATTTTTATCGCCAAACTGGATCCGCTGCAACTGGTTTTGGTAGGGACGGCTTTGGAAGCGTCAATTTTTGTTTTTGAGATACCTACTGGAGTTGTGGCGGATAGCATCAGCCGGCGGATGTCCATCATCATTGGCATTTTCCTCATCGGGCTGGCGTTCCTGATCAATGGTAGTTGGCCTTTATTCTGGGTGATCATGCTGGCGCAGGGGATCTGGGCGTTGGGATACACCTTTACCAGCGGCGCCACCCAGGCGTGGATCAGCGATGAGATTGGCGAGGAGAATGCCGGGCTGGCATTCATCCGTGCAGCCCGCTGGGATCAGTGGGGAGGCATTGTTGGTACAGTCGCCAGTGTTTTAATAGCCATGCTTTCGATACGCGCGCCTATCCTTGCTGGCGGAGTATTGTTTTTAGCCCTGGGAGCCTACCTTTCCCTGTTCATGCCGGAGCAGCGTTACCATCCTGAACCGATGAGCCCGAGTGGACGCTGGCGGCAATTTGCCAGCACATTCAAAGGTGGTATTTCCGCTGTCAAGTTGAGACCTGCATTGATCGGGATACTTGCTGCTGGATTTTTCTATGGGTTTTATAGCGAAGGATATGACAGATTATGGCAGGCACACATCCTGGAAACATTCACCATCCCGGGAGCTGGCTGGTTTTCACCTGTATATACCAGCCCTGAAATGAGCGCGGTTTTCTGGAATGCAGCATTTAAAATCGTTTTAATGAGTCTGGCTGTGGTGGCTACAAAAGCTGTAGAAAAACGCATTGATCATGCAGCGATGACCTTGCTTGTTCGCATGTTGATGGGGTTGAGCACCGTCCTCCTTGTGGCTTTATTAGGTTTTGCCATGGCTGGCAACCTGATCGTCTCGCTAATCCTGGTATTGATCATCGGGGTTAGCCGTGAGGTCATTTACCCCATTTACACTACATGGGTGAATCATCGTCTCCCTTCCAATGTGCGAGCCACCGTGCTTTCGTTTAGCAGCCAGGTGGATGCCATTGGCCAGACGGTGGGAGGTCCGATCGTTGGGGTGGTGGCAAAACAAGTATCCATCATGGCGGGGCAATTAACTTCGACTGCAATGCTGGCACCTATCCTGCCAATTTTGTGGGGGCAAAAAAAGAAAGATAATGAGCACCTTTCAGCGGATTAACAAATTCGCTGTAAAACTCAAAAAAAGAGAGAGGACGTTGTATAATCTAACCAGTTGTATTATATGAATTTTAGACTTAAATGGGGTAATTCCATTTAAAACATGGATGGTTAAAAGAGTTCAATGAATCATAAGCAGTACTGCTTCTTCAAAAACCGTAAGAATAAAGGCCAAAGCCTTGTTGAGTTATCTTTGGTTCTGCTGATATTACTAGTAATGCTTACTGGAGCAGTGGAATTTGGAAATTTACTCAACCAATATACAACCGTTGTCGATGCTGCCAGGGCAGGTGCACGCTTTGCGAGCAATGACGAACCATTTGTTAGAACAGCTTCGCCTTCCTGCCCGGTGCCTTTTTGCACCTCTTTAGCCTACTTTAAAAATGTCGATATCATTATTGAGGGAGCTGAGGTTGGGCGGAATCCTGCTCCTCCAGCAATAGACCAGGATAAAGGAGCGTTGTCACCAATCCGCCTTCAACCCGCGGATGGCGACGATGTAGTAGTTTCTGTATTCAGTATCCATAATGGAGTTGTTACCCGTTTTCCGGCGGGGGACGCTGGTTGGAGTTATTATCGCTCTCTTGGATTAGGGTATCCAGGTCAGTCCTCCCACTTTTCCAGCGCTGCGATGGAAGCAAGGCTGGATAACACTGCGCCAGACACAGGAATGGTGCTGGTAGAGATCTATTATAATTACCACCAGATCCTGGGTTTCTGGAGTATCTTGGGCATACCTGACCCCATTCCTGTTTACGGGTATGCGATCATGCCAGTATCGGGCGCTGAGCCCACACCGACGGATTAGGGGGAGTATGGTTAAAAGATATCTTAAGAAAATAACCGCCCGTAAAGAAAAAGGACAAATCCTGCTTCTGTTCATTTTGCTTTTTGTGGCACTAGTTGGAATTATCGGTCTTGCTGTAGACCTGGGTGATATTTTTGTGGCTTACTCCAGGCTTGGCAGGGCAGTGGATGCTGCTGCGCTCTCTGCTACCAGCCAATTCCGTGAAGGTTATACCATTGCTAATATTGTGAAGGAAGCCCAACAATTCCTCAATTTGAATGGTATTGACGATGTCGTCGGTATTCAAATCGAAGCCTGCGAAAACGCCATTGTTCCCGGGGATCCTGAATTATGCACAACCCCTCCAAAAAAGATAGTCCGGGTTACTGTAACCCAAGAAATTCGATTATTTTTTCTCCCCATTATCGGTTTTGAAACAGTACCTGTAACCGTAGATGCCATCTCTGAAGCGGCATCCGTGGATTTGGTACTGTTAATTGACACTTCCAGTTCAATGGCGCAGAATATGTCCGGCGGTGAAGCCGATCCCTTTGAATGCAATAACACTGACCCCACCGGCACGGATGGTTATCCGGGCGAATGTCATCCGATGGAAGAGATCAAGGATGCAGCCAAGATTCTGGTGGATCATCTCTTCCTCTCTGATGGTGTAACAGAAGGTTATGACCGGGTTGCCATTGTAACTTATGACCGCTTCCCGAAAGTTCAACTGGAGATGTCCAGTAATCAGACGTTAATTGAAAGCACCCTTGAGAATCTCACGGTTTATGCTGGAGAACGCGCGTGTGAATTTGTGCCTGGTGATTGGGCGGCAGCTGCACTTGCCCAGGAAGGTCCTTGCCGATCTTACAACCCCGATGGATCTTATTGGGGTTTGTGGTCGCCCCTCATGGAGGTTGACCCCAGTGATCCTTCCGATATTCCTGACCCAAGGGGCTGGATGGTCACTAATAGTGGAGGAGGGCTGAAGATTGCTGCGAATCTGTTAGGTGGTCTTTATCCAGCTCACTTTCCGCGATCAACACCCCCAAGCCGACAGGATGCCCTCTGGGTTGTTGTTTGGCTGACAGATGGGTTTACCAATGCAGGATTTGAAAGCGATGGCAGTGAATATAATCAGACAATTCTTAACTCTGGTGATCCATTCTGCCCGGCTTACACCTGGGATCCACCGGGTTCCTACCCGGGCTTCGGTTATACAACCCGCTATTGTGTTGATCAGGATGCTCGCCCCGCAGGAAGGCACCCATCTTCAAATACAGCCACCTTTGATCCTGATGATTATGCAAGGGATATGGTCGATTTTCTAACCGGAACTACCGGGGGACAAGGTGCCTTGCTTTACACTATTGGAGAAGGTACAAATATTACTAACAGAACCCAGTATGAAGTTGATAATAATTTTCCCCCTCCGGGTGAAACTCTGCTGAAATATGGCGCTGACAGGGGCGGAGGAACTTATTATGCTGTTCCAAATGCTAGTCAATTAAATAAGGTTTTTCTGGCTATTGCTAATAATATTGCAACAAGGTTGTCACGTTAGAATCGGTGAGGTTATTATGTTAATCAAACAAAAACCAAGATGGCTCTATCCGAATCGGCATAGGAAAAAAGGGCAAGGACTAGTAGAATTTGCTCTTACATTGCCTATTTTCCTGATGTTAGTTTTTTTGATTATTGATGCATCCCTCTTGTTTTCTGCCTGGTTAATGGTTCAAAATGTAGCTCGACGCGCTGTCCGTTATGCCGCCACCGGTCAATACGAC